>Ga0169931_10000164_pt1 | contig 101167 bp, 100 predicted proteins | sample Kivu_15m_20L_FD_129675 | JGI IMG/M metagenome (GOLD analysis project Ga0169931, IMG submission 129675) | Freshwater microbial communities from Lake Kivu, Western Province, Rwanda to study Microbial Dark Matter (Phase II) - Kivu_15m_20L... | ecosystem: Environmental > Aquatic > Freshwater >...
CCTTGGCGCGCAAGATGTCGACGTGTTCGTCAGAGAAGAACAGGTACGACAAGGTGCCGTTGCCGTCGCTGCAACGCTTGGGATTCAGGATCATTTGGTCTTCGAGAACTGTCAACATGGTGGATTTCCTTTCAGGTGGATGTGGTTTTGAGCAACAAAAAAGGTCGCTCGGGTTCTGAACCCTGACCTACGCATTATTGAGCGGTAGTCAGATACACGCCGACTGCGGCAGCCACAAGTCCAATGAGTGCAAACACTCCAAGCCGCTCATCGAAAAGAACCGCGCCTTCAACTGTGCTGAGTGCTGGAGTGAGAAAGAACAAACTGCTCACACGTGCTGCCGCCTGACGCGAAAGTAAGAACAACATCAAAAGGACTGCAGCCAACGACAACACAAAAACTGCCCACGCAGTAGAGAGCCACGCTTGGGCCGTGTTCTCGAAGTACCAACCTTCGTCGGCAACAGCAATCATGAAAAGAACTGCACCAGCAGACATATATTGAATTGCTGTTCCAGGCAGCAACGGCATTGTGCCACCACGTGCTCGTTGCAGAAGAATTCCTGATGCCATACCGCCTACCGAAATCGCCATCGCCACAAGTGCGATCGCAGTGATTTCCCCGCTTGAGGAGCGTGACTTTTCGATCACCACTGCAAGCACCCCCGCCAGTCCGATAGCAACGCCTATCCATTGACGTCGTGAGAGTCGTTCGTGAAGCAACCATCGCCCCGCAGTAGCAGTTAGCACTGGTTGAGTGCCGGCAATCAATGCGGTGATTCCCGAAGGAAGTCCGCGAGACACAGCAAAAAACACTCCCCCGAGATACAAGGCGTGCATACACAGCCCGACAACGGCTGCAACCGTCACTTGACTGCGAGTGAGGCGCGCTTGACCCATGAACTGTTCAAGAACAAGAAGTATCGCGGCAGCAAGAAAGAGGCGAACCGTCAAGAAGGTGAAGGGCCCTGCGTCTCGGGTGCCGTAACGAGCAACAATGAAACCTGTGCTCCAGAGTGCGACGAAAAGTGTTGGAGCAACTCGCTCAATTCTTTCTGTGCTCACACGCACTTCCTGAGATGTGAGGAAATCTTCTCAAACGCATTTCCCCGAGCCTTCACCTCGGCTGGCGAGAGCAAGTCAATCATCATTGCGCGCACAGTCTCCACGTGATGTGGCGCGATACGTTTGATGAGACGCCATCCGCGATGTGTGAGATGCGCATATGCCACACGCTTGTCAGCGGGTCGTAACTGGGGATCCCAACAAGTTCGCTGCAAACCCACCCAGTACCACGTAGTCGACCTTCTCTTCATTGAGAATCCGACACATCTCAAAGGGGTCGAACTCCGTCACGAGTTGCCAGACCGTCCAGCCTGTAACGATTCGCGAGCTCTGGCCATCAAATTGGCAACCCTGACCATTTCGTGCGCGCGTTTGGCAACGGACATTCGCAGAAGTTCCTGAATTTAACCAACGTCAACACCACGTTGGTCCTCGTTCGGGTTCTTCCGGTCGTCCACGGGTTCAGTGTACGCCGTGAGTCTCAGCCGCGCTTCAAGTCGGTCACAACACCGCCGGCGACACGCACAATGTCATTCGGGTTTGCACCGAAGTTGTCGTTCCACGTTCCTGCAGCGGCCCACACTTCGTCGTATTGCAACAAATCGGAATCAACAAACACACGTAGTTGAGTGCTGTGGCCAAAGGGAGGCACGCCGCCAATTGGAAAACCAGTAGCCGCTCGAACCGCATCTGCATCAACTCGTGAGCACTTCTTGCCACCTGCAGCTGCAGCAAGTTTCTTCTCATCCAACTGATTCGACCCGCTGACAAGCGCCATCACGATTTCGTCATCAACACCGAACACCAAGCTCTTGACGATTTGTCCGACGGACACACCGATCGCATTTGCCGCATCTTGCGCGGTCTTTGTCCCCTCGGGAAATCGCCGAACCTCAAGGGTCAGGCCAGACGACTGCGCAAACGCAACGACTCGTTCAACGTTGAGGTGCCTTCCACCGGTCTGATTTCCGAGATTTTCGTCTTCTGAGGGCATGGCAACTCAGCATAGGAGTCACTTTTTCGAGGCAAACGTTGATTGACAGCGCTACCCCACCCTAAAGTTGAGAGCGAAGGGGAGTATCCCACTCAGCGCATCGTCGTCAATACGACACATCGTCCGGCGATGCAGGCCACGCGGCCGGGAGAGACCTTCGGAGCACATAGCCCGAAGGAGACCCTTATGAATGCACCTGCACTGAAAGACCGAGCAGTTTCGCTACCTCATTATTCGGTTGCGGATGATGTCGTTCACAACCTAGATGTATCACCACCGAGCGGACTAAGCGATAGCCAAGTAGTTGAGCGCCGTTCTGTCCACGGCGAGAACAAACTCGCCGAGGCTCCGCGTGTTGCGGCTTGGAAGCGGTACGTCGCGCAGTTCAAGGATTTGCTGATCATCATCTTGCTCGCAGCGGCGCTTATCAGTTTCGTGGTTTCTGGCGAGCTGAAGACACCAATAGTCGTGCTGATTGTGGTCGTCGCCAATGCGACGATCGGATTCATTCAAGAGAACAGAGCTGAAGCATCACTCGAGGCCCTTCGAAAGATGCTTACGACAAATGCGAAGGTACGGCGAGGCGGCAATGTTGTTGAAGTAACAACCTCCGAACTTGTCCCTGGCGACATCGTTCTCATTGAAGCTGGTGATCGCGTGCCAGCCGACGGAAGACTTCTCCTCGCAGCAAATCTCGAGATTGAAGAGTCTGCACTCACCGGGGAGAGCCACCCCTCAGAGAAGAACACCCATGTCGTCACGCGAGTCGATGCACCTCTTGGTGACCGATCGAACATGGCATACAAGAACACAACGGTTACCCGTGGTCGAGGCGAGTACATCGTCACGGCTACTGGCATGAACACCGAGATCGGTCGCATTGCTGGGTTGTTACGAGCGACAAATGTCGAGCGCACTCCCCTTCAGAAACAACTCGACGACTTGGCTCATCACTTGGCGATTCTCGCTGGCGTCATCGTTGCTCTGGTCTTCATCATCGGACTCATCTCCGGCGATTCGTTCGGACAACTGTTTCTCACCGCGGTCGCTCTTGCGGTGGCAGCCATTCCCGAAGGCCTACCGGCTGTCACCGTTGTGACACTCGCACTCGGCGTTGCTCGCATGGCGAAGAAGAATGCAATCGTCAAGCGACTCGCCAGCGTCGAGACGCTCGGATGCACCAGTGTCGTTTGTTCGGACAAGACAGGAACTCTCACGCTCAACCAGATGACTGCACGCTCCCTCGTTATTCAGAACAGGGAGCATGATGTTTCCGGTGAGGGTTATTCGTTTGAGGGTCGCGTCAAACGTCATGAACATGACGAACCATTCACCCTCACGAGCGCATTCGCCGCGATGGCGTTGTGCAGTGATGCGGTAGTCGTCGTCAGCGATGAGGGATACCCGCAACCAGTCGGAGACCCCACCGAGTTGGCGCTAGTCGTTCTCGCCGAGAAAGGCGGGATTCCTGTCAACGGTGTACGCCAACGACATCCACGAATTGCTGAAGTGCCATTCGATTCCTCCACCAAGTACATGGCGACGTTCCACTCGATTCCGAACGACCGTGGTGAGTCGATGATCCGTATGTATGTGAAGGGCGCGCCGGATGTGCTGATGGCGCGGTCAACGCAGGCAATCGGAGTAACTGGTGCAGCCCAAGACATAGATCTTCTTCGCCACGAGTTGATGACGCACAATGACAATCTTGCTGACCGTGGCCTGCGAGTTCTTGCAGTTGCGGAACGAGTATTCACGAGTGCCGACTGGCACGAATTTGTCGACAATGGCGGCAACCCCGCAGACCTCGTACACGACCTCACGCTTCTCGCACTCATCGGCATCATGGATCCACCTCGACCAGAAGCACGTGACGCAATCAGCGAAGCAAGAAGCGCCGGTATTGACGTGAAGATGATTACCGGCGACCACGCCGTGACAGCTGCTGCGATTGGTCGCGAGCTTGGCCTAACAACAAGCGGCGATGTTCACGCCATCACCGGTGCGCAACTAGATCAGATGGACGATGACGAGCTTGACCAGCGAATCGACGAAGTCTCAGTCTTTGCTCGCGTCGCGCCGGAACACAAGATTCGACTCGTGAATGCACTTCAACGCAAAGGACACGTCGTGGCCATGACAGGCGACGGGGTAAACGATGCTCCGGCACTGAAGAAGGCAGACATGGGTGTTGCGATGGGCATCACCGGAACCGAAGTGACGAAGGAAGCATCCACGATGGTGCTCACCGACGACAACTTCGCAACCATCATCCGGGCCGTCAAAGAGGGTCGCGTGCTCTACGACAACATCGTGAAGTTCGTGCGCTTCCAATTGAGCACGACCCTCGGATTCGCCACCATCTTCCTGCTTGCTTCTGCGCTGAACATTGCGGGAAGGAAGCCATTCACAGCAATTGCGATCTTGTGGGTCAACATCATCATGGATGGCCCTCCTGCAATGGCACTTGGCGTCGATCCGGGCGATGACGACATCATGAAGCGCTCTCCTCGGCCGCTCACCGAACGCATCCTCACTACACCGCGCTGGATTGCTGTCGGATTGGCCGCAGTCACAATGGCAGTCGGAACACTGCTCGTTCTCATCTGGGCACCAGGTGAGGCCCCAACTGCTGGAATTGCAACCGTTGCAGGGACTATGGCTTTCAACACCTTCGTGTTGTTCCAGTTCTTCGACATTCTGAACGTGAGAAGCGATGTTCGCTCTGCTTTCACGAGAGCAACTTTCAGTAACAAGTGGCTCTGGATCTCACTTGGAGGAGTCATCCTTCTGCAGATTGCGGTCACCCACGTCGGCCTCATGCAGTCTCTCTTCGCAACCACGGACATCTCCTTGTCTCAGTGGCTGGTTTGCATCGCAGTCGCAAGTTCGATCCTGTGGGTCGAGGAGGTGCGCAAGTTCGTTGTCCGTACAACGATGCGAAAGGGGAATCATGTTTAAAAACACAATGAAGACAACGGTGTTGCTCGCCGCTCTCGGCGGGCTCATCGTCGCAGTCGCTGGACTACTCGGCGGTGGCAGCTCGGGAGCCGTGATGATCGGACTCGTGCTCGCTCTCGTTATGGTCGGCGGCTCGTATTGGTTCAGCGACAAATTGGCACTTCGTGCAGCAAATGCACAGGTGATCACCGAGTCTGATCACCCTGAGTTCTACGGAATGGTGCGCGATTTGGCACTTCGAGCAGAACTTCCGATGCCGACAGTTGCAATTTCCCCTTCTGACCAGCCGAATGCATTTGCCACTGGCCGCGGCCCGCAAAAGGCAGTGGTGTGCGCAACGACGGGACTTCTGCAGTCGCTGTCACGTGACGAAATTGAGGGGGTCATGGCGCACGAATTGATGCATGTCAAGAACCGCGACATCCTCATTGGGTCTGTTGCGGCAGCCATCGCGACCGCAATCTCGTCGATTGCGCAAATGGCGATGTTTGCCACCATGTTTGCTGGCTCGCGCGACGACGAAGATCGACCAAATCCGTTCGCGGTGATTCTGGTGTCGATGCTTGCGCCACTTGCTGCAAGTCTCATTCAGATGGCGGTCAGCCGTTCACGCGAGTTCGAAGCAGACCGAGGCGCAGCGGAGTTGTTGCGCAACGGCGAACCGCTTGCACGCGCTCTGGAACGCATAGAAGTGTTGGCACAACGTCACCCCATGGTGGTGGCTCCTGCGCAGGCCCAGGCGTACATCCACAACCCACTTGCAGAGATGCACGCGCGCGGGTCAGGACCCAATGTCGCTCGTTTGTTTTCGACCCACCCAAACACCCAGGACCGCATCGACCGCTTACGCGCTATGCGATTCAACTGATCCCCCTGAGGCTCTCCGGCCGTGCCGAGCGATAGCACGTGGTCGCCATCAGTATGGTCGGAGAGCATGAACCCCAGCACCCAACATTCGACCCCGACGATAATTGTCGGTGGTTACTTGGGTGCCGGAAAGACCACGTACGTGAATGCTCTGCTCGCAAACAACAGCGGCCTGCGTATCGCAGTCATGGTCAACGATTTCGGATCACTGTCCATCGACGCTTCACTGATAGCGAACACCAACGGTTCCACGTGGAGTCTCGCGAATGGCTGTGCGTGTTGCGAGGTGGGTGATGACCTTGCAACTGCACTACATCAAGTAGCTGCCACAAGCCCACCGTTTGATCTCGTCGTCATCGAAGCATCGGGCGTGGCACTTCCCGATCGAATGCGCCCGCTATGCAGCCTGCCCGGACTGCACGATGAAGGAACCGTGGTGTTGGTCGATGCCACCGATATCGGTCGACTCTCGTCTGACAAATACGTGTCGTCCATTGTCAAGCGCCAGATACAGCGCGCTGATGCCATCATCATCACGAAGACCGACCTTGCGTCACCCGAGCAAGCGAGTCGAGCAAACGACATCATTAATTCCTTACGCGGTGAGATATCGGTGGTTGGCGATGATCACGAAGACCCCCATGCCGCCATCGATATCGCCATGCCAACTCAGTCACTCGACGATCTGACTGAGTTGTTCAAGGTTTGCCCGAGCGGCGTCGTACGAGCAAAGGGTCTCGTGGCCCGCACGGATGGAGGGTCATGGTTGCTCCATTACGCGAGCGGACGTCTCGACGTATCTCCAAGCGACCATGAACCGACTTCCGTGACCGTCATCTTCATTTCAGCCTTGTTATCGGCCACCGATACGCGGAGATGGCTAACTGGGCAACTCGACAAGTGAGTTGATCGCGACCGCGAGGGCAATGTCGCGATCAGTCACAGTTGAATGTGCGGAGTGTGTGGTCAACGAAATGTTGACCACGTTCCAACTGTTGCTCCAATCGGGGTGGTGATCGGCTTCATCAGCCAACACTGCAACTTTCTTCATGAAGGCGAAAGCTTCGGTGAAATTCTTGAAGGTGAAGGATCGAAACAGCGCATCACTGCGGAGTTCCCACTGATCAGGAATGTTCATGCCTCGACAGGCGCAAAGGCCGCATAACCGTCGCGCTCGAGGACGTCTGCCAACTCAGGCCCACCAGACTTCACGATGCGACCCTTGGCAAGGATGTGCACATGGTCTGGTTTCAGCTCTTCAAGCAGTCGCACATAGTGCGTGATGACTAATGCTCCGAGGCCATCTTCATTGGTGGCATCTTCCACTCGACGAGCACAATCGCGAAGCGCATCAATGTCGAGACCAGAGTCGAGCTCGTCGAGAATCGCAATCTTCGGCTTCAACACCGCGAGCTGCATCGTTTCATTTCGCTTTTTTTCGCCACCCGACAAATCGACATTCACTGCACGCCGGACAAGGTCTTCATCGAAGTTGATGCGAGCAGCTTCTCGGGCAATGACAGCACCCATGTCACTCGTGTCACGACCACGACTTGCAAGTGCCTCGGACAATACGTCGGCCACCTGCACTCCGGGCACCTCTGTCGGATACTGCATGACAAGGTGAAGGCCAGCCACTGCACGCTCCCACGTCGACAAAGCCAGCACGTCACGTCCGTCGAGAGTCACCGACCCAGCTGTCACCTTGTATCCGGGTTTGCCCATGATGACAGCCGACAGCGTCGACTTTCCCGCACCATTTGGCCCCATGACCGCATGCACCTCTCCTGACGACACGGTGAGATCGACACCTCGAAGAATTTCCTTACCTGCGACTTCTGCGTGCAGACCACGAATGTCAAGTGTGCTCATCGTGCTTCCTTTGTTGGATTCTCTGAATCATGAATGACGACGTGCCCGTCGATGACCGTTGCGGTGTACACACGCACTGGTTGCGTGGCCGGCAACGTGTCTGGTCGCCCTGTCTCTAACTCAAATCGGCTTCCATGGCGTATGCACTCGATTGTCTTCAGGTCGCAATCGACTTCCCCATCGGACAGCGCCACATCGGCATGACTGCACTTGTCGTGCAGCGCGTGCACCGCGTCGTCGATACGCACGATGACGACAGGTGTTGAGTCGACCATCACTCGCTTCGATCCACCAGGAGCGATGTCGGACAATTCACACACAGTCACTGCAGCCATTACTTGGCTCCGTTTCCGAGAAGCTTGCGCGACACGGCATCGCGCAAGTCAGACACGCCAGCGGCGGAAGGCAAACGATCGATGACTTCATTGAAAAAGCCGAGCACCACGAGCCGTTCGGCAATCGAGGGCTGAATGCCACGGCTTTCCAAGTAGAAACGCTGATCCTCATCGATCGGACCAACAGTTGAGGCATGGCTGCACTTCACATCATTGGTCTCGATATTCAGGTTCGGCACGCTCTCAGCCCATGCACCTTCGCTCAGCGTGAGGTTGCGGTTGGTCTGGAACGCCTCTGACCCCTTGGCGTTTTCCTTGATGTGAATGAGGCCCGTGTAGACACTGCGTGCATCGTCGCGAACAGCACCCTTGAACAACAGGTCAGAATGCGTACGCGGAGCAGCGTGCACTTGTGTGGTACGGAAGTCGTGCATCTGCGAACCATCGGCGAAGTACAGCGCCACTTGCTGAGAATTGGCACCTTGTTCCGCGAGCGTCGAGGTGGTCTGCACGCGTGCATAGTCCCCGCCGAGTGCGATGGTGAAAAGTCGTGTGGTGGAGTCACGCATACCGAGCGATTGTTGGTGCGCGATCTTCCACGTGTCGCGACCGAGCGCGTTGATAGCGACATAAGTGACGCGCGCTGCCTGCGCGGCGCGTACTTCCACCACCGGACACACAAGGGACGCAATGCCGTCTGCAGACACGAACTTCTCGACGACTGTGACTTCGCTGTTCTCGCCAGCATCAATGACCAATCGTGGATAAGCGACGATGCCCGACCGGTCAACATGATGGACGATCTCGACCACGTCACCGACCACTTGTCCACGTGGAATGACGATCGTGACTGGGGTCGATGCACTTTCGCGGTTGAGACGTGCGAAGACATCGGCATCGTCAACCGTGACAAGACCAGAGTGATCATCACCTTGCAAAGCGTCGACACCGATTGTTTCGGTACGCAACGAGCCAACTGCGTAGTTGGAGAGATCGAGCTCGCCGATGCGGCTGTAGCGCCAGATTTCTTCTTCTGCGCTGGGGAGTACGGGGGTGGGGGTCATGTTGGTGTCTACCTATTTCGTGCGTCGCCACCAGCGACGCTTCGTCGGTTTTTCGAATTCGTCGAGCACTTGTCTTCCGATTGCATTCACGATGTCCTCGGCTGCGTCGAGCACCGCTGCTGCACTTCCATCATCAAGCCCTGGCACTTCTGCCGGAGTGGGTGGAGCGATGGTTGTTCCATGCACCCACGCGACATTGGTAAGGCGGCGCTCGAATTTCTCACACGGTTCCGGGCAACGCCAAGGTGCATCGGGAGCCAAGTCGAGATTGCACTTTCGCACGGCATCACCATTCGGATACGTGCGACTTTCATAATGCTTGCACTCTGAGCGCATCGGCATGTCGTTGCATCCGCGGCTCAGCCGACGGAGCCCTCCATCTGAAGCTCGATGAGGCGACTCCATTCCACTGCGTATTCCATGGGAAGTGTTCGCGTCACTGGTTCGATGAAGCCGTTGACCACCATGCTCATCGCCTGCTCCTGAGACAGCCCGCGACTCATGAGATAGAAGAGCTGTTCGTCGGCGATTTTCGACACTGTTGCCTCGTGACCAATTTCAGCATCACGCTCGCCCACTTCCATGTACGGAAGTGTGCGACTTTCGCTGCCTTCGTCGAGAATGAGCGCGTCGCACTGCACGTGGCTCTTGCAGCCATATGCACCTTCATCGACGCGCACAAGTCCGCGATAGGTGGTGATTCCACCGTCTTTACTGATGGACTTTGACACGATCTTTGAGGTGGTCTCGGGTGCTGCGTGCACCATCTTTGCGCCGGCATCTTGGTGCTGGCCAGCACCTGCGTATGCCACCGACAACACTTCACCAGTTGCTTTCGGGCCAACCAAGTACACGCTCGGGTACTTCATGGTGAGCTTTGATCCGATGTTGCCGTCGATCCACTCCATGTGGCCTTCAGCTTCAACACGAGCACGCTTTGTGACCAAGTTGTACACGTTTGGCGACCAGTTCTGAATGGTGGTGTATGTGACGCGAGCGCTCGGCTTCACGATAATTTCAACGACAGCGCTGTGCAGTGAGTCGCTGGTGTACACCGGCGCCGAACAACCTTCGATGTAATGCACCTTCGAACCTTCATCAGCGATGATGAGTGTGCGTTCGAATTGACCGGCATTTTCGCTGTTGATGCGGAAGTACGCCTGCAACGGCATCTCTACTTCCACTCCCGGTGGCACATAAATAAACGAGCCGCCCGACCACACTGACGTGTTGAGCGCAGAGAACTTGTTGTCACCGGGCGGAATGACAGTGCCGAAGTACTGCTTGACAAGGTCTGGGTACTCGCGCAGAGCAGTGTCCATGTCGCAGAACAGGATTCCCTGCTTCTCGAGGTCTTCACGGTTGCGGTGGAACACGACTTCCGACTCGTACTGCGCCGTGACGCCGGCAAGGTATTTGCGTTCCGCTTCAGGAATGCCAAGTTTTTCATACGTTGCCTTCATCTGCTCGGGCAAGTCATCCCACTCATCAACTTGATCAGTTGCTGGCTTGAGGTAGTAGTAGATGTCCTGGAAGTCGATGTCGGGCATGTTGACGGCGAACCACGGTGCCATCGGCTTGCGGTCGAACATGCGAAGACTGCGCAAACGGAAGTCGGTCATCCACTTCGGCTCGCCCTTCCACCACGAAATCTGTTCGACAACGCCGTCATTCAGACCCTTCTTGGGTGTGAATGCGTATTCCACATCGTCGCTCCAGCCAAGGTCGTACTTGGAGAGGTCGAGATCGAAAGTGCTCATCGTCGCTCCGTTTCTGCCCCGTGCCGGGCGGGGGGAATTTGCACTACGGACATAGTAACAATTCGCCCTTCGGAAGCCCACAGGTAGCGTCACTTTTCACATGGAACGCTTCGGCCTCGTCGGCCTCCCCAACGCGGGCAAGTCCTCTCTCTACAACGCCTTGACCGGGGGTGGGGCCCTGGCCGCCCCGTACGCCTTCGCCACCAAGGATCCAAACATCGGCGTTGCCAAGGTGCCCGACAGTCGACTTGAAGCGCTCGCTGCAATGTCGGCGTCTCAGAAGACAGTGCACGCCGCGGTGCAAGTGGTGGACATTGGCGGACTAGTCGAAGGTGCGAGCAAAGGTGAAGGTCTCGGCAACAAATTCCTCGCGAACATCCGCGAGGTTGACGCAATCGTGTTTGTGTTGCGCGCATTCGTCGACACCGACGTACCCGGCCCTGACGACCCACTCGAACACCTGCGCATTGTCGAGTTGGAACTGGCACTCGCCGACTTGGAGACAGTCGAAGCTCGACTTACTCGTGTGCAGAAACAAGCACGCGTCGACAAATCTGCAGCCGAAGAAGTCGGCGCTCTCGAGCGCGCGCACGCTGCACTCGCCGAGGGACTCCCCTTGTACCGCGCCGGGCTGTCTGCTGATGATCGCGAGATGTTGGCACCCCACTTCTTGCTCACCAATCGCAGAGTGCTCGCGGTCGTCAATGTCGGAGAGAAAGACCTGGCATTGATACCTGCCGTTGAAGAGCGAGTGCGCGCTGAACTGGCACCGCCCGGTTCTGCACACGAGCACGACGTTGAAGTACTCGGTATGAGTGTGCAGATCGAAGCAGAGGCGGCACAGCTCGACGACGCAGACCGCGCCGACATGTTGGAAGCCCTGGGTCTCGGCGAAGGTGCGCTCTACAAGATGGTGCGTAGCGCGTATCACTTGCTCGGACTTCGCACATACTTCACAACAGGCGACAAAGAATCGCGCGCATGGACATTCCGCGCGGGTTCGAAAGCACCAGAGTGCGCTGGAAAAATCCACAGCGACCTACAGCGTGGTTTCATCCGCGCCGAAGTCATTCACTGGGATGAGTTGCTGGAGATTGGCAGTTGGAACAAAGCCAAAGAAGTCGGAAAAATCCGCGCTGAAGGCAAGGACTACGAAGTGCAAGACGGCGACGTTCTGGAGATCCGATTCAATGTCTGAGCCGGTATGGCTGGTGAGTGCGGGTCGCGTGCTCGCCGCCGCACAACGTCCGAACACTCGGGCGCAACGCCGTCGTGGACTCATTGGTCAAGATGAGTTCGAGCCACTCGTGTTGCAGCCGTGTCGCTGGGTTCACTCACTTGGAATGCGCGCGACAATCGAAGTCGCATATCTCGATGTTGAAGGGCAAGTGGTGTTCATTGAACGACTTCGTCCGTGGCGAGTGGCCGCGCCAGTGTGGAACGCTCGGAGCGTGATCGAAGCTTCGGTTGGTTCTTTCGAACGTTGGAATCTGAATGTTGGCGACGTCGTGGAAGTACGCCATGGAAACAACTGACGACGAAAACGATTTCCACGAATCGCATGCCGCTACCGCGGTGAGCCCTGGCTTGTGGCTTGTCGCCACACCCATTGGGAACATGGGTGACATGACAATTCGAGCGCGCGAAGTTCTTCGTGCAGCAAAAGTGGTGTGCTGCGAAGACACGCGTCGAAGTGGCCGGCTTCTTGCAGCAATTGCGGCGACTCCCGAACGGCTGATGGTGGTGAACGAACACACCGAACACGATGCAATCGATGCTGTCGCTGACTTGGTTGCGAATGGTCATGTCGTTGCACTCATCTCCGATGCCGGAACACCAGCAATCAGTGATCCGGGTGAACGCTTGGTGCGCGCGTTGGTCGAGCGATCTCTCCCCGTCTGGAGTGCGCCAGGACCCGCTGCTCTCATAGCGGGAGTCATCGTGAGTGGTTTCCCTACTAATCGCTTCGTCTTCGAAGGATTTTTGCCGCGTGACGGAGCTGAACGACGTGAGCGACTTGCAGAGGTTGCGCGCGAGCGACGTACGTGTGTGCTGTACGAAGCGCCCCATCGCATCGAGCGCACGCTCACAGACCTTGCAGAAGCATGTGGTCCGAACCGCCGTGTGTGTCTCAGTCGAGAGCTCACCAAGATGCATGAGGAGCTGTGGAGAGGGACGTTGGCCGAAGCAATCGAGCGCACACACACCACCGAACCACGAGGCGAATTCGTGCTGGTGCTTGAAGGCACAGTTGTCATCTCTGCTGATGCCAGCGATGCCGACATTGTGAAGGCGCTCAGCGAACGACGCAGCCTCGGGCTGTCCACCCGCGACAGCGTCGACGAGGTGTCAACAGTGCTGAATGTGTCTCGCAAACGCGTCTATGACTTGGCGACGAGTAGTGCCGAGCCAGGTGCAAAAAGGCCCAAGAAGCGCAAGACTTGACCCATGGAAGTCACTCGCCGCGCGGCATTCTTCGACCTTGATCGAACGCTCATTGCAGGTGCGTCAGCGTTCGTGTTTGCTCGCGCCGCCCGCGAAGCCGGCTATCTCACCACGAAAGATTTCATGCGCGATGCTGCGAAAGCAGTTCAATTCCGTTTGTCCGGATCAACTGACGAGATGACCGATGCAGTGCGCGACCAAATGCTCTCAGCAGTCGGCGGACGCCAACAATCCGACTTGGTGTCCCTCAACGAAGCTGTGCTTCCTGAACTGCTTGGAATGATTCGTCCTGAGGCGCGCAACCTCATCGACCAACATCACGCTGCGGGACGCGATACCTACATCGTGTCTGCATCACCAATTGAACTTGTCGAGCCACTTGCACGTGCGCTCGACATGACTGGTGGCATCGGAACAGTCAGTGAAGTAGTCGACGGTGTATACACCGGTCGACTCGCTGGCCCCTTCTGTTACGGAGATGGCAAGGCAATTGCCATCAGTGATCTCGCCAAACGCGAAGGCATCGACCTTGAAAAGTCATGGGGATATTCCGATTCATCGAGTGACTTGCCGATGCTCGAAATTGTGGGCCATCCGGTGGCAGTCAACCCTGACACGAATCTGGCACGCGTTGCACGCGAACGCGGTTGGCCGGTGGTCGTGTTCTCGCAGCGCACAAAGACGGTTGTGCGCCGAAGCACAGCTGCAAGTGGTGCGGTTGCAATTGCCCTGCTCGCTTATTCGCTTGGCGTGCGTCGCGGTCGATCAATCAACTGACACCAGTCAGTTGATGCCTGTCAGTTGATGCGCGGTGCCAACGCGATTTGTCGGCTCAGTGCGACACAGGTTCCTGCTGAGTCCCATATCTGGCCGTCTTCTTCCAACATGCCACCTTGCACAAGATGAGTGGTGAACACACACTGCACAGGTCCGGGTGCTGGCTGTGCACGCACGTGCACTGTCAATTCGACTGTGGGCACCCAACCTTGCATGCCCTTCAAGTTGAACAACGTCGGTGGAAATGCATCGGCAGCGAGCAGCAAACCAACCGTTGACATCGGCGTTCCGTCGGCGAACTCGAGCCAACCCCGCATGCGAGCAACTCCTGGCGGGTTGCCCGTTGCAAAACCAATGTCATCTGGATGCAAATAGGTGTTGAGCCTGCTTTGCAACGCCGGCACCATCGCCGACTTTTCACCTCGCGGTGCGCACTTGTCGATGGGCGGAATATCAGGCGGTGACATTGTCACGTGAATCGGTTCGCGGCGCGCATCGACATCACCGAATGACCCAATTGCTCGTGCAATGTGTGTGTCGCCGAGCCGAAGTGATGCGGTGACGGTCGACAATGTTCGGCCTGCTTTCACCACCTCGACATCAGTGACGTAGTCATCTGACGCAGGTGCCGGTGCAAGGTAATGCATGGTGATACTGACTGGGTCGTTGCGGTTCGACGCGACACACATCGCGTGAGCTACTCGCGCGAGCAAGAAACCACCATTTGCATTACCCATGATGTCCCAGCCATCTGGAACTGGGGTCGAATACGACCCTTCGGTGAGTTGAGTCACCGATATCGCCTCATTGAATTCCGACGGCACGCGGTCAGCATAGGAAAATGCGCCCGATTTTCATGTGTCAGTGCCAATAGCCTGAAGCGCGTGAGTCGCTTTTATCTGACGACACCGATCTATTACGTGAACGCGCAACCCCACCTCGGGCACGCGTACACAACAATCGTCGGCGACGCACTTGCTCGGTGGCATCGACTCCTCGGCGAAGAAGTTCACTTCCTCACGGGCACCGATGAGCACGGTCTCAAAATTCAACAAGCGGCCGATGCCGCCGGCATTCCTCCCCAGCAGTTTGCTGACAACATCGCTCCGCTCTTCGTGAAGGCCTGGGAACGTCTCGACATCACCAACACCGACTTCATCCGCACCACCGAGCAGCGCCATCGCATTGGCGTGCAGAAATTACTGCAGGCATGTTTCGATGCCGGAGACATCGAACTCGACGTGTATCGCGGCATGTATTGCGTGGCGTGTGAGGCGTACTACACAGCTGACGATCTCGACGGCGACAACTGCCCCATTCATAAGCGTCCTGTCGAGCACGTGGAAGAGGAGAACTACTTCTTCCGCTTGTCACGCTTCGGCGACCGTCTCCTTGATTGGTATGCCAAACATCCTGATGCAATCGTGCCCGAGCATCGATTGAACGAAGTCACTTCATTTATCAAACAAGGACTGCACGACTTCTCTGTCAGCCGCAAAACTTTGACCTGGGGCATTCCACTTCCGTTCGACGAAAGTCATGTCGCATACGTGTGGTTCGATGCGCTTGCCAACTACATCACTGCAATTGGCTACGGAGCCGACGACACGACCTTCAACAAGTGGTGGCCAGTCAATCGACATCTCATTGGCAAAGACATCATCAGATTCCATTGCATCTACTGGCCCGCAATGCTCATGTCGGCAGGCATTGAGCCACCGAGTGGCTACGCAGTGGGTGGCTGGTTGCTAGTCGGTGGCGAAAAGATGAGCAAGACATCTGGCAACGTCGTCAACCCGCTCGATCTCATCGACGAAATCGGCCTCGACGGTTTTCGGTACTACGTGCTCGCAGACACTGCGTATGGCAACGACGGTGACTTCACCTATGAAGGTCTGATTGCGCGTTACAACTCAGACCTAGCGAACAACCTGGGCAACCTTGCCGCACGAGTTGCGACCGTGGTCGGGAAGAAGTGCGATGGCCGAGGAACTGCACCATCGCCCAGTAGCGCACTCGCACCAATCGCGTCGCAAACAGTCGCAGATGCGGTTGAACAGTGGCAGCGCGTGCAACCAAGTCGCGCACTTGAGGCAACCTGGCAACTCATTCGTGCGACGAATGCACATCTTGAGCAACACGAGCCTTGGAAAGCCGAACCAGGCGCAGGAGTCGATGCAGTCATGGGCGATGCTCTCGAAGCACTTCGCATCATCACGATTCTCGTGTACCCAGCCATGCCCGACACCGCGCGCGAGATCTGGTCACGCATCGGCATGACCGGCGACATCGCAGACGTTCGCGTGCCAGATGCTCTGCAGTGGGGTGGCTACACCGCCGGTGCAACTGTCACCAAGGGTGACCCACTCTTTCCCCGACGGACAGTGTGAACACGGGACAGACAATGACGACAGCCGAATGGATCGACTCGCATTGCCATGTGTTCGACGAGCGCATGGAGCATGGCGCAGATGCAGCACTCGATACAGCCCGCGATGCCGGAGTGACGGGCTTTGTGGTCATCGGAACGGACCGCGAAACCAGTGTGCAGGCCATCGAGTTGGCAGCACGACGTGCTGACACATGGGCAACTGTGGGTCTTCACCCACACGACGCGCACCTTGGTGTCGACACCATCGAAGATCTCGTCACTTCACCACGAGTAATTGCAATCGGTGAATGCGGACTCGATTTTCACTATGACAATTCACCGCGCGACACGCAGCGTGATGCGTTTGCGCAGCAGATTGCGTTGGCAAAAGCGAATGACCTCACATTGGTGATTCACACGCGCGAAGCATGGGATGACACGTTCGATGTGCTTGATGCCGAAGGAACTCCGCCGCACACAGTCATTCATTGCTTCACTGGCGGACCAGAGGAAGCACGCAAGTGCCTCGACCGTGGCGCGTTTCTCTCGTTCAGTGGTGTCGTGACGTTCAAGAATGCACAACCAACTCGCGATGCTGCAATGCTCTGCCCTGCCGATCGTTTGATCGTCGAGACCGATGCTCCGTACCTGGCACCGGTGCCTCACCGAGGTCGCACCAACGAGCCGGCATTTGTTGCCGTTGTGGGTCAGGCAATCGCAGATCTACGCGGTGTCAGCGCGCAAACGCTGTCTGAGAGCAGTCGGCACGCCACCCTCCTTGCGTTTCCGCGTATGGCTTCCTAGCGTCATTGACACCGTGAACCTGTCTCGTATCGATCGCAACCGCCTCACGTTCGTCGGCGTCATCACTGCTCTCGTGTTGCCTCTCATGTGGATGGCTCAGGGCCGCTCCGATACCGCAGCGACGACCACCACCATTGACGCCACGACCACAACGATTGCAGTTGGCATTGGTGCCGACGCCACGGCTGATGCGCCAGCGAACCTCGAAGGACCCCAAAGCGTGGGCGTCACCGACAAGAACCGCGTCGCATATCCGGCCGATGAGTCCGCATCGAGCGCCAAAGGCGACGCCACCTTCAAACGTTTTCCTGATTCGGCTCAAACTGGTTGCGCCACGAACGCCGCACCACTTGGCGCCATCATCACGGTGCGAAACGTGAACAACGGACTGAAGACCGAGTGCACGAACATCAACATCGGATATCTGCCAGGCGGATCCGACATCGTGCTGAACATGGCAGTGTTCGAAAAGATTGCTGAGCTCATTGATGCACCGTTACCAGTCGAGATGACCTGGTGACCCTCACTCGCGCACATGCATCCGACCAGCTCCGTGATGCTGGTTTGTCGCCGCGTCGGGCACTCGGACAGAACTTCGTCGTTGATGCCAACACTGTCAGGCGCATCGCGAAGTTGTCTGGCGTCGGACCAGGAGACAACGTCATCGAAATTGGAGCCGGCCTCGGATCACTGACACTTGCACTTGCAGAGACTGGTGCCAACACCACCGCCGTCGAAGTTGACGAGGCACTCGTGCCGCTTCTCACTCACAATGTTGCCGCTTATGACAATGTGCGCGTCGTCCACGCCGACGCAATGAAACTTGACTGGTCGTCTCTACTCGGTGAACACACCGATTGGCATCTGGTCGCCAATCTCCCCTACAACGTCGCAACCCCACTCGTCGCCGACGTTCTCGACATGGTTCCCGCCGTGAAGCACGTGTTCGTGATGGTGCAGAAAGAAGTCGGTGATCGCCTCGTTGCGAAGCCAAACACCGATGCATACGGCGCACTCAGCGTGAAGGTTGCTTTCTGGGCCACCGGTTCAATCGCCGGCATCGTGCCACCGACGGTGTTTCTGCCACGACCCAAAGTCGACTCTGCGCTCGTCGACATCGTCCGACGAGACGAACCACTCGACCATGATGTCGATGCCGCTTCGTTGTTCGCGCTCGTGCGACAAGGCTTTGCCAAGAGGCGAAAAATGTTGCGCGGAGCTCTTGCCGGCGCAGTGAACCCACAACAATTCAAAGCGGCCGGAATCGAACCCACCGCACGGGCAGAGAATCTGTCGGTGCACGACTGGATTCGACTCTGCAAGGTTGTCAACAACGCAGGTGAACGCTCGTGAATTCACTCGCAGCACATGCCAAGTTGACGTTGTCGCTACGCATCACTGGCGTGCGCGACGATGGCTATCACCTCATCGACGCCGAGATGATTTCTCTCGACCTTGCCGATGGCATTGTCGTGACTCCGGACCACTCAGGTATTGATGTCGACGGCGAATTTGCAGACGGCGTGCCGACCGACGACACCAACTTGGTGTCAAAAGCACTGTTGCTCGCTGACATCAGTGCTCACGTTCGCATCACCAAGAACATCCCTCACGGAGGCGGTCTCGGTGGCGGCTCAACTGACGCTGCTGCGGTGTTGCGTTGGGCAGAATTCACCGACGTGGTCGCCGCATCGCGCCTTGGCGCTGACATTCCGTTCTGCATGGTCGGTGGTCGCGCTCGCGTGCGCGGAATTGGCGAGATCGTTGAACCGCTTCCACGTCGCGAAGTCGACATCTCGCTCGTCATACCGCCGCTGCACGCGTCGACCCCGCAGGTGTACGCAGCCTGGGACGCCATGGGCGGCCCGCATCATGAGTCGGGCAACGACCTCGAACCAGCGGCGTTGCACGTTGTGCCGGGCTTGTCTGACATCAAACGACGCATCAACGAGGTCGTGAAAACACCACCGATGCTGGCCGGTTCAGGCTCTACATGGTTCGTTGAAGGACACCATCGCGAACTTCTCTCGGCACTACCGGATTGTCGCGTGGTGTTTACTCGCGCCTTGTGAGGCGACGAATTACTTGCGCCGTTGATGGCGAGTGCGTCGAAGCATCTTTTTGTGCTTCTTCTTGCGCATCCGCTTCCGGCGTTTCTTGACCAGCGATCCCATACCGGCGACGAACCTACAGGCGTAGACGCAGTTTTGCGAAAATCAGATACCGTCTAGTGACGAAGGCGTGCATGCGCGCCCTTCCCTTCCGGGGTCGTTCAAATGGCAGGACAGCGGGTTTTGGTCCCGTTGATAGGGGTTCGAGTCCTCTCCCCGGAACCAGTGGTTTCTTGCTAGAAACTTTGCATGACCAGTTCTGCGGCGATTTCAGCGATCGTTCTTGCGGCCGGCGAGGGCACACGCATGAGGTCGGAGAGACCAAAGCCGCTCCACCTCATCTGCGGTCGACCGATGGTGATGCATGTCATTCACTCTCTCGAAGGCCTCCCAATCGCACGAACAGTGATTGTCGTTGGTCACAACGCCGAGCGAGTGACGAAGAAGGTCCAAGAGCAAGCACCGACATGGGCAAGCGTCTCCTTCGTCGAGCAAGCCGTACAGCGAGGAACCGGCGATGCCACAGTGGTTGGGCTGTCGTCGTTCGATGGTGACAGCGCCGACATGGACGACACATCCACGGTCATTGTGCTTCCGGGCGACACGCCACTTCTCGAGCGACACACGATTGCACGACTCGTCGAAACTCACGAGTCCACTGGCAGCGCTGCGACGGTTCTGACGGCGCGCATGGATGACCCCTCCGGATACGGACGCATCGTGCGCGCCAAGGACGGTCGTGTCATGCGCATCGTCGAGCAGCGCGATGCCAACGAAGAGGAAGTTGCGATCAACGAGATCAACACCGGCATCTACGCCTTCCGACGCGACCTTCTCGGACCCGCCCTTCGTCGTATCTCGAACAACAATTCGCAGGCCGAGTACTACCTCACCGATGCCGTCGAAGTGCTGGCGTCAATGGGCCATCGGGTGGCAGGCGTCGAGGCCCCCGCCGCCGAGACAGCTGGCGTCAATGACCGATGGCAATTGGCCCTCGCTGAACGCGAGCTGCGAGCTCGCACAAACAAGATGTGGTTGCTGAGTGGCGTCACCATGCTCGACCCGCGCCAGACATTCATCGATGTGACCGTCTCCATCGGTCGCGACGTCACATTGTTTCCCGGCGTTCTGTTGCAAGGCGACACCACAATCGGCGACGGGTGCGAAATCGGACCACAGACTCGACTCGTCGACTGCGTGGTGGGCCCCCGAGCCGTTGTCGAAAACACCGTCGCACGAGAATCTGAAATCGGACCCGACGCAATCGTCGGACCATTCGCCTCGCTCGAGGCTGGCAGCAGTGTCGCTGCGGGCGCACGGACCGGCGCGTTCTACACTGGAACTGCATGACGTCGAAGCCGCTTGAAAGAGTCACCACCAAGCGACTGTCACTTTTCTCAGGTCGCACTCACCCTGCACTTGCCAACGAAGTCGCTGCACACCTTGGCATCGAAGTAGGCGACGCCAATATCGTCGAATTTGCCAACGGCGAAATTCGTCCGCGTTTCTCAGACAGCATTCGTGGTGGTGATGTGTTCGTGATGCAAAGTCACTACAAAACGAACAGCCACTCCATCAACGACTCGATTATGGAGCAACTCATCATGATCGACGCTGCACAACGCGCAAGTGCCAAGCGCATCACTGCCGTCTGTCCGTTTTACGGATACGCCCGACAAGATCGCAAAGCAGAAGGTCGCGAACCAATCACTGCGCGCATGCTGTCCGACATGTTCAAGGCAGCTGGCGCCACACGAATGGTGTCAATCGACCTTCACAGCGGACAGATTCAAGGTTTCTTCTCTGGCCCTGTCGACCACCTCACTGCGATGCCCGTTCTCGAGGAATACGTGCGCAAGCATGCTGACAACGACGTCGTCATCGTGTCTCCCGATGCAGGTCGTGTGAAAGTTGCGGAACGTTTCGCGCAGCATCTCTCTGACCGCAACGCCGATGTTGCCTTCATCAACAAGCGCCGTCCGAAGGGCAGTGCGAATGTTGCAATTGCGAAGGAAGTCATCGGTGATGTCGATGGACGCCACTGCATTCTCACCGACGACATGATTGACACCGGTGGAACCATCGTGTCGGCAGCTGAACTACTTCTAGAGCGTGGCGCCAAGGAAGTGTGGGCCATGGCCACACACGGTGTGCTGTCAGGCCCTGCCATCGAGCGCATGAAGGCCTCGCCCATCGAGCGAGTGGTCCTCACCAACACCTTGCCCATCGAAAACGGCAAGTTGTTCGACAAGTTGGAAGTACTCTCGGTCGCCAAAATCATCGCCGACGCCCTCGCTGCGGTGTTCGACGAGACCAGCGTCAGTGAGCTGTTCGGCGGCGAAAACCAGGCCTGACGCCGGTCGCAGGCTCATCTGCGCACAATTGCCCCGGTGGGGTCTTTCGGGTCCTTGGGTACACTCGCTAGCCGTGTCCAATACAGCTTCTCTCCTCGCCAAGACCGGTCGTGCCACTGGCAGCGCCAATGCCCGTCGTCTGCGCGCACAAGAACAGATTCCCGGCGTCCTCTACGGCCACGGCATGTCACCACTGTCGGTGTCAGTTGCCCGTCGTGACTTGCGTGTCGCACTCAGCGGCCCCGCTGGCGTGAACACCATTCTCGAATTGAACGTCGACGGAACTGTGTATCCGGCAATCGTGAAAGAGCTGCAGCGTCACCCCGTGCGTCGCACAGTGGCGCACATCGACTTCTTGCAAATCGACATGAGCGAAGAAATCACCGTGTCCGTTCCCGTTCGTCTCACAGGTACCGCGAAGGCTGTCATCGCCGACGGTGGACTCGTCGACGCTGCCGTCGACACCATCGACTTGCGTACCACTCCGGCAAACCTGCCGAACGAAATCGTCATCGACATCACCAACATGCAGACAAACGACGTCATCCGTCTTTCCAATGTTGCGTTGCCAAATGGTGTTGTCGCCGTCGGCGACCCGGACATGCCAGTCGTCACCGTGCTCACACTGCGCCAAGACACTGCTGTCGTCGCGGCACCAGTCGAAGGCGAAGCAGCAGCAGCAGCACCGGCCGAAGCCAGCGGCGCTTCTTCGTAGTTTCGTTCGACCAGACAATTCCCACTGCACGTGGGATTCGAATCTCGGGAAGTCCTGCGTATGGCTGACATCCAACGAACGCTTGTCGTCGGACTGGGTAATCCCGGAAAGCGCTACGCACGCACTCGCCACAATGTCGGTCAAGAAGCCGTCGAGCTACTTGCCGAGCGATGCAACGCACGACTCAAAGTCGGCAAGCAACACGCACTCGTTGCCGAGACTTCCCTTGTCGGCACCGCTGTCGTTCTCGCCGTACCGACGACGTACATGAATGACTCAGGCGAAGCTGTCGGCCCTTTGTGCAAGAAATACAAGGTGGACGATCTCACTCGTTTAATCGTGGTGCACGACGAGCTTGATCTTGAACCTGGAGTGCTTCGTGTGAAGGTTGGCGGCGGCCTTGCCGGACACAATGGGCTGCGTTCCATCTCTGCGCATCTGAAGACTGACGATTACGTACGTGTGCGCATCGGAGTCGGCAAGCCACGTTCAAAAGAAGCTGGCGCCGATCATGTGCTGTCTCGTATTCCCGCTACTGAGCGAACCTTGCTCGACGAGTGTGTCGTACGCGCTGCTGATGCAGTCGAGGCGATTCTTCGTGACGGGGCGTTGGCGGCCATGACGGCCTTCAACGCCAAGCCCGCATGAACCTGCTCGACCTCGTCCACCTTGCACTCAACGAGCCAGCACTCGCCCAAGTCGCCGGCAAGAAGAATGCGCGCGTCGCCATCGCGGAATCTGCACGACCACTGGTGATTGCCGCTCTCGCTGCATCCACTCGTCGATCACCAATCATCGTGGCAGTACCAACGGGTCAGGTCGCCGAACAGCTCATCGAAGACTTGCGTGCTTTCGTGCCTAGTGACGCTGTGTGCTACATCCCTGCTTGGGAGACATTGCCGTTCGAGCGAGTCAGCCCTGCTGTCGAAACCATGGGCCGACGAATGGAAGTCGTGTGGCGCCTCGGAAACAGCGACAACGCACCTCGCATCGTGGTGGCGAGCGTGCGTTCGCTGCTTCAAAAGCTTGCTCCGAATGCCACGAGCACACAACCCATTCGCGTGGCGGTGAAAAGCCTCATCGACATCGACGAGTTGTGCGCAACTCTCGTGCATTTTGGCTACCGCCGAGAGACGTTGGTGGAACACCGAGGTGAATTTGCACGACGTGGCGCAATCGTTGACATCTTTCCCAGTACCTCGGAGGCACCCGTGCGCATCGACACGTGGGGTGACGAAGTTGATCGCCTAACAACTTTCGACGTGAATGACCAACGTTCCGTCGGCGACATCGACGACATTGTGGTGTTTCCGGCGCGAGAGTTGATGCTCGACGACGAACTTCGTGCACGTGCGAGTGAACTCGTGGCGACCGAACCGTGGGGACGCGAGCAATGGGAACGACTTTCCGAAGGCCAGATCTTCGACGGCATGGAGAGTTGGTTGCCATGGCTCACGACTAAAGAGCAACTGATCACTGACCTGGTCGGAGACGATGCACTCATCGTGATGGTCGACCCGAAGAACATGGGAGACCGCGCTCGTGATCTTCTTGCCGAAGAAGATGATCTCGCGCGTGCACTCGCCACATCGTGGGCACGTGATGCAACCGTTTCATTCCCGCGTTTGCACACCAGTGCAGAACGGTTGTTGTCACTTGAATCACAGAGTGCGTCGTTGACAGTTCTGAATACCGCTGATTCACCTGAGACGCCCATGGTGGCCTCTGGTGGTTGGGGTCCGATCATCCACGACCCGACGCCCGTTTTCACTCGCGCCAAAGAACTGCTGTTGCAGAAGTGGACCCTCGTCGTGGCAGCCGAAACCGACGTGTCTGCCACTCGACTCGCTGACTTGTTGGCCGAGAACGGATTGCAATTCGAACTTCGTGTTGACGGGACGGTGCGAAGTGGCGCTGGCAATGTGATTGTCGCTCCACTCTCACGAGGCTTCATCTTGCAAGAGTCCCGCATTGCGGTGATCGCCGAATCAGACCTCAGTGGTCGACGACGCACACGTCGCGCCTCACGTACATCGAGAGCCAACGCCGTATCGGTGTTCGAAGACCTTCAACCCGGTGGATATGTGGTGCATCAACACCACGGCGTCGCCCAGTACGAGGGCATGGTGAAGCGCACCATCGGTGGCGTGGAGCGTGATTACTTGTTGCTCGCCTACAAAGGTGGCGACAAGTTGTACGTGCCCACCGACCACATCGGATCACTTCGCCAGTATGTGGGTGGCGAGACTCCGACGCTGAATCGCATGGGCGGAAGTGACTTCGCTCGAGCAAAGTCACGTGTGCGTAGCGCGGTACGCGAAGTTGCTCAAGAACTGGTCGTTTTGTACCAACGCCGTGTGACGGCAGAGGGTCACGCTTTTGCCGAGGACACTCCGTGGCAAAGCGAGATGGAGTCCTCGTTTCCCTTTGTCGAGACTCCCGATCAGATGCGTGCGATTGACGAAGTGAAGGGCGACATGGAGCGCTCGGTTCCGATGGATCGCCTCGTTTGTGGCGACGTGGGTTTCGGCAAAACCGAAGTTGCAGTCCGTGCCGCGTTCAAAGCCATCCAGGGAGGCCGCCAGGTGGCGGTACTGGTGCCGACAACCCTTCTCGCATCGCAACATGCAAACACATTCTCCGAGCGTTTTGCCGGCTATCCGATTCGAGTGGAGATGCTCTCGAGATTCCTCACCAATGCCGAAGCACGAAAAGTTCTAGAGGGACTGAAGACCGGCGAAGTGGACTGCGTCATCGGTACACACCGACTTCTTCAGGAAGTTGTCGCCTTCAAAAACCTCGGGCTCTTGGTGGTTGATGAGGAACAACGCTTCGGGGTGCAGCACAAGGAAGTGATGAAGCGACTTCGTATGAATGTCGATGTCCTCACCATGTCAGCCACGCCGATTCCACGCACACTTGAGATGAGCCTCGTTGGCATTCGAGACTTGTCACTGCTTCAGACCCCACCGGCAGATCGCCAACCAATCCTGACCTACGTCGGTGAAGACAGCGAAGCTGTCGCGACTGAAGCGATTCGACGCGAGCTACTGCGTCAGGGTCAGGTGTTCTGGGTGCACAACAGAGTGCAGTCAATCGAAGAGCGCGCACAACAATTGCGAGAGTTGGTTCCGGAGGCACGCATCGTCGTTGCCCACGGGCAGATGGATGAGTCGCAGCTTGAAAAAGTCGTCGTGGACTTCTGGGAGGGCAAGCACGATGTGCTCGTCTGCACGACCATTATCGAAAGTGGCATCGACATGCCGACAGTGAACACTTTGGTTGTCGAGCGTGCCGATCTTCTAGGCCTTGGGCAGCTCCACCAATTACGAGGACGAGTCGGTCGTGGTGGACAGCGCGCGTATGCCTATCTGTTCCACCCACGCGATAAGCGACTCAGCGAGGAAGCGTATGAACGTCTTCGCACCATTGGTGAATCCACGGAACTTGGCAGCGGATTCCGTATCGCCATGCGCGACTTGGAGATTCGTGGCGCCGGCAACTTGCTGGGTGAAGCACAAAGTGGACACATCGCCGCCGTTGGATATGACCTGTATTGCCAGTTGGTCACAGAGGCCGTCGCAGAAATGAAGGGTGAACCAGTTGTCGAACCAGTCGAAGTCACCGTGGACGTTCCGGTCGACGCATTCCTGCCAGACGACTACGCGCCGAGCGAAGAGCTTCGACTCGAGGCATATCGACGACTTGCCGAAGTGACGACACGGGAACAAGTTGACGACATACGTACTGAGTGGCTGGATCGTTTCGGACCATTGCCTGCTGCGGCAGAGAACCTTCTCGGCGTTGCAGACCTGCGCGCCGCATGTCACCGCCTCGGATTGCGAGAAGTGTCCGCGAACCGCCGCGAAATTCGACTCGCGCCCGTCACATTGCGCGCCTCTCAGTCATTGGTGCTCCGTCGTGTCGCACCCGGGGCTGTGTATCGAGAGTCAGCACGACAATTGGTGTTGCAAATTCCGAAGAAACAGCCGCTCATCGAACACCTTCGCACCGTCATCAGCGAGTTGTTCGAGCCCGACGACGAGTAGGGTCGTTCTTCGTGACCGAACTGAAAAAACTCCCCCGTCGGCTGTCCTTGGTGGCACTCGCAATCGCCGCAACCACGTCTCTTGCCGCATGTTCCACGGTCGAGAAATCGAATGAGGCCTTCAGAGTGAACGGTGTGTCTTATCCTCTCGACGACTTCGAACAACTCACCGAAGATCTCACTTCGGCCGGCCAGCTCACACCAGATGCCAATGGCCTGTTGTCGGGCGATGACGCACGCAGTGTGCTCAACTCGCTCATCCGAGGGCGTGCAGCAGCACAGTTTCTCACCACAATCGATGATTCAGTCACAGATGAGGATCGCCAAAAAGCACTCGCATCTGTTCCAGACGGCGCCATTGACGGATGGTCGGAGCTGCTGAAGAACACGTCGCTCGAGCTCAATGCGCTTCAGTACGCGTTCGAACGCATCAAAGTGCCCAGCAAGGACGCCGTGAAGTCGTTGTACGAGAAGCAACCAGCTGTGACAGGCGTGTTGTGTCTGAGTCACATCCTCGTGGAGTCACTCGATGCGGCGAACAAAGTGATCGCTGACCTTGAAAAAGACGGCGACTTCGCAGAGATTGCGAAATCGACGTCAACCGAACCTGCAGCCAAAGAATCCGGTGGAAAATTGGATGAAGGCGAGAACGCCTGTTTCAACTTGCCCACTCTTCAGGAACAATTCGACGCGGACTTCATGAGCGCTGCAATTCCCGGCCGACCGACCATGTTCATCGGACCCGTTCGCTCGCAATTCGGCTATCACGTCATCGTGCATCGCCCGTGGGACGTGGTTGGTGATGCAGTCATGAAACGACTCACGGAAAACTCGGCGAGCCTGCTGGCCATCGGTTATCTCGCCAGCGCAGACGTGTGGGTTAACTCCCAATTCGGCGAATGGAACACGGCGAAATCTGCCGTCCAGTAACGCGGAGCACAGCAGCGCGTGGGTCGCATCATCGTCGTCGGACTCGGACCCGGTGATCCCGCGCGTGTCACGACCGGCACGCTCGATCTGATCGCGCGCACCGCGCCGCGCTTCATTCGCACAATTCGCCATCCGTCTGCTCATATCGTTCTCGAATCTGAAGGCGGTGCAGAGTCGTTCGATCATCTCTATGACACAGCGAACACCTTTGACGAGGTGTATTCCTCCATCGCCGAACGTCTCGTGTCGGCAGCACACGAGTTCGGCGAGGTGCTCTACGCGGTTCCTGGTTCACCCCTTGTGCTCGAGAAGACCGTTCGCAACTTGCTCGCACTCACCGACATCGATGTCCATGTCGAGCCGGCAATTTCGTTCCTTGACGACGCATGGCGCGCACTCGCCATCGACCCAGTAGAACACGGAGTTCGCCTCATTGACGGGCATGACTTTGCAGCAGCTAGCGCTGGCTACACCGGCCCGATGTTGGTTGCTCACACACACGCGAACTGGGTGCTCTCTGACATCAAGTTGTCAGTAGATGATGTCGACAACACACCAGTGACGCTGCTGCATCATCTGGGCCTAGATGACGAACGCGTGGTGCACACGACGTGGTCAGACATCGACCGAACAGTCGACGCTGACCACTTGACATGTCTTTGGATTCCCGGACTTGCATCCTCTGCCGGGCATGAACTTGTTCGTTTTCATCAACTCGCGCGAACGTTGCGTGAGCAATGTCCGTGGGACAAAGAGCAGACACACAGGTCGCTTGTTACATACTTGCTCGAAGAGACCTACGAAGTGGTCGATGCTATCAACTCATTGCGCGAAGGAGACACTGACAGTGACGACGAACTCGTCGAAGAACTGGGCGATCTCTTGTATCAAATCGAGTTCCACGCGGTGATTGCTGAACAAGAAGGTCGCTTCTCGATGGCCGACGTGGCACGGCGCGTGCACGACAAACTTGTCAGACGCCATCCGCATGTGTTTGGTAACACCACCGTGAATGGCACGACTGAAGTTCTGAAGAACTGGGAACAGTTGAAAGCCGAAGAGAAACCTCATCGCACCGGACTGTTCGACGGTGTCGTCGAGGCTGCACCATCTCTCTCGTTCGCCTTGAAAGTGCAGCAGCGCGCTTCACGCGCCGGGTTTGATTGGCCGAATGTCGACGGTGCTTTAGACAAAGTCGCCGAGGAGGCTCGCGAGGTTGCCGCCGCGCGTGATGACGACCCCGAGGCCACCTTCACGGAAATCGGAGACTTGTTCTTCGCAGTGGTGAATGTCGCGCGTCACCTAGATGTCGATCCTGAGGCCGCCCTACGCGGAGCCGTGCAGAAATTCCGCAGTCGTGTCGAACGGGTTGAGCAATTGGCCCGGAACGAGGGTGCTTCCATCGATGCGATGTCCCTCGAGGAACTGGACCGCCTCTGGGAGCTTGCGAAAAAGAGCGACTGAGGCAAGTTGTCACTAGCGTGATGGCATGAGTGAAATCGTCGAAGTCGTCGGACGTGAGGTCCTCGATTCCCGCGGCAATCCCACTGTCGAAGTTGAGGTCATGCTCGACAGCGGAGCCATCGGTCGCGCCATCGTCCCTTCCGGTGCTTCCACCGGTGAACACGAGGCCGTTGAATTGCGCGACGGTGGCACTCGCTACCTCGGCAAAGGTGTGGCGCGTGCAGTCGACAATGTCAACACCTCGATTGCCACGGCCATCATTGGCATGGACGCCACCGAACAACGCCTTCTTGACACTGCACTCATCGATCTCGACGGCACCGACAACAAATCACGACTAGGTGCCAACTCCATGCTCGGCACCAGCCTTGCCGTCGCTCACGCCGCAGCCGTCGAACTTGAATTGCCGCTCTTCCGTGCCCTCGGCGGACCGCATGCGCATGTGCTGCCAGTGCCCATGATGAATGTCATCAATGGTGGTGCACATGCCGACAACAATGTTGACCTTCAAGAGTTCATGATCATGCCTCTTGGGGCGCCGAGTTTCCGTGAAGCATTGCGCTGGGGAGTCGAGACATACCACACGTTGAAAAAGGTGCTCCACGATCGCGGTCTTTCCACTGCAGTGGGTGACGAGGGTGGTTTCGCTCCGAATCTCGAATCAAATGAGGCTGCAATTGCCGTCCTCGTCGAAGCAATCGAGCGAGCCGGTTACGCACCGGGCAACGACATCGCCATTGCGCTCGATCCCGCAATGAGCGAGTTGTATAAGGGCGGCAAGTACCACCTCGCTGGCGAAGGCAAAGTGCTTGATGCCGACGAAATGGTCGCATGGTGGACGGCAATTGTCGACAAATATCCAATCGTCAGCATCGAAGACGGCATGGCAGAAGACGATTGGGACGGCTGGAGCAAACTGTCCTCAGCGCTTGCATCTCGCATTCAGCTTGTCGGCGACGACTTGTTCGTCACCAACGCACGACGATTGGCGATGGGTATTGAGCGCAAAGTTGCAAACAGTGTGTTGGTGAAGGTCAACCAAATCGGAACACTCACCGAGTCACTCGACACGGTCGAGATGGCAACTCGCCACTCATACAGCAGTGTCATGAGTCATCGCAGCGGCGAAACGGAAGATGCCACCATCGCCGACTTGGCAGTTGCAACGAACTGCGGACAAATCAAGACGGGCGCACCTGCACGAAGCGACCGTGTGGCGAAGTACAACCAGTTGCTGCGTATCGAGGATCGCCTCGGTGATGCAGCTCGGTTCCGCGGACGCGCCGCACTCGCTCCCCTGCGCTGAGCTATCCACTTCGCACCAAGCATTTGTCACACGAACAGACGTTCGCGTACGTGTTTATCCACAGCGCCTGCGCCACAATTGAGAGGTGACCGCCCGTCGCCCCACCTCGTCTTCGTCGCGCCATAGCGCTTCGTCTTCGTCGCGCCGCGCCGCTTCTTCTTCATCGCGCCGTGCCGCGCCGCGCGACAAGTCATCGCGTGCCCGTCGCGATGTGCGCGATGCAACGCGTGACATCACCCGCGCGCTCACCGAGGGACTAGCCAGGCGCACCCCGGTCGAAAACAGACTCATCAAGAGCCGGCCCCTTCGCATGCTTGCGTGGGCTGCGACCGGAATCGTTGCTCTCGCAGTAGCCGCCGCATTCTTCGTGTTCCCCATGCGCGACTACTTCAAACAACATGAAGCCATCGCACAACGCAGTGCCGAATTCGAAGCACTTGCCGACGCAAACGAACAACTTCAAGATGAAATTGATGCACTTCAGACCCCCGCCGGTGTGGTCGCTGCTGCACGGTCAGAGTTGGGCTACGTGTACCCCGGAGAACGTCGCGTGAACCTTCTTCAGATGCCCAATCTGCCCACCACCTTGCCGGCCTCGTGGCCCTACTCAATGGTGAGCAACATCATGTCGGTCCGCATTGTCGAAACTGCTCGACAAGGTGGGCCACTTGGCGGCCTGCAACCCTGACGCTTGGCGCGCCCACCAAGGGCCACAGACCCAGCACCACAGCCGCTACCTCTTCGTAACCATCTCGACTTAGCCACCCCCGCCACAGCCTCGCTAGTCTCGCGGTACGCAAAGTCGCACCTAGGCAACGACTGTGTCTCGATCGGGGGTCCTCGTGGGTGGAAGCATTCTTGGAAACCGGGTTCTTCGTAAAGAAGACCCGAAGTTTCTCACTGTCGGAGGCAAATACGTCGACGACCTGCTCGATGAATCATTGCTCACTGGTGCATTACATGTGACCTACGCACGCAGCACTGTCGCCCACGGAAAGATCCTCTCAATCGACACCAGCGATGCGGCTTCCATGCCCGGAATCGTTGCAGTGTTCACAGGCGCAGACCTCGGACTGACCCCGCAACCAGCGACATTCAACCCGATGGTTGCACGCTCGGCGCTTGCTATGGACAAAGTGCGCTACGTCGGTGAACCCATTGTCGCCATCATCAGCGAGACACGTGAACAAGGCGAGGACGCTGCCGAGATGGTGATTGTCGACTACGACATTCTCGAGGCGCTCACTGATCTCGAGCAGGCACTCACCAGCTCAACCCACATCTACGAGTCCTGCGGTAGCAACGCAGTGTTCGACACCACTGCTCTCGGCATGCCCGACAACACCGGCGATGCGTTCTTCGAAGGCTGTGAGGTCGTCGTGAAGCAACGTGTTCTCAACCAACGTGTTGCACCGTGCCCGCTCGAAGTTCGCGGCGCGGCAGTTGCCTGGGTTGATGGTCGTCTGTACCAGTGGCTGTCCACCCAGCACGCACAAGGTGCGCGCGATTCGATTGCCGCTGCAAACGGACTTGACGCATCGCAAGTTCGTGTGATCACTCCTGATGTTGGTGGCGGATTCGGTGCGAAGATTGGTTCGTATCCCGAAGAGCAATTACTTGGTCGCCTCTCGAAAGAAGTCGGCAAGCCAATGCGTTGGCGCGAGACTCGCAGTGAGTCCATGATGGCGCTCGGACATGGTCGTGCCCAGGTGCAGTACCTCACTATTGGTGGAGCTCGTGATGGTCACGTGACTGCGTACCAAATGCACGTCCTGCAGGACTGCGGGGCATGGTTCGACATGGGCGCGATTCTCGCGCCGTTCATGACTCGCCCGATGTCGTCGGGTGTGTATGCAATTCCGAAAATCGAATGTCGTACGACATCAGTGATCACGAACACCACACCCGTGGTCGCGTATCGCGGTGCAGGTCGCCCGGAAGCGACAGCGGCAATTGAACGGGCAATGGATCTCTTCGCAGCTGAAATCGGCATGGACGCTGCTGAAGTTCGTCGCAAGAACCTCATCCCGAAGTTCGATGAACCACACACAACGGTTATTGGTCAGACCTACGACGTCGGTGACTATGAAGTGGCCCTTGACAAGGCACTGAATGCCGCGAACTACAAAGATCTTCGCGCCGAGCAGGCTCGTCGCCGTTCTTCCGGTGACGTCAAGCAACTCGGTATCGGCGTGTCGGTGTATGTCGAAATCACCGGCGGTGTACCGCCCATGGGCGAAACCGCAAAGGTCGAAATCACTGATGATGGTCGCGCGATTGTCTACACCGGAACGTCGCCACACGGACAGGGGCATGCGACCGCATGGTCGATGCTCACCAGCGAACAGACCGGCATCCCGATGGAAAATGTCGAACTGGTGTGGGGCGACACTGACCTCGTGCCATCCGGTGGCGGAACCATGGGTTCCCGTTCGCTGCAGCAAGGCGGCGTGGCAGTATTCAAGGTGGCCGGTCAAGTTGTCGACAAAGCAAAGGCAGTTGCTGCTCGATTGCTCGAAGCAAATGAGGAAGACATCGTGCTCGACCGCGATCGCGGGGCTTTCCACGTGGCAGGTACGCCGGCAGTTGCCAAGACTTGGGCCGAGCTAGCAGTTGCAGCCAAGGCAGACGGCGGCTTGAAACACGAGGAAATGCACAGCGTTGCAAGCGCGACATTCCCGTTCGGCGCGCATGTGTCGGTTGTTGAAGTCGACACCGAAACCGGCAAAGTGTCGTTGATTAAGCAAATCGCGTGCGACGACGCAGGCAAAGTGTTGAACCCCTTGTTGCTCGACGGCCAGATTCACGGTGGCGTGGCTCAAGGTGCTGCCCAGGCGTTGCTCGAAGAAGTGCGTTACGACGCCGACGGAAACCCCGTCACGTCGAATCTTGCGGACTATGCATTCATCTCGGCTGCCGAAATGCCCGACATCCAAGTCGTGCACATGGAAACACCGACATTCGTCAACCCACTCGGAGTGAAGGGCATCGGTGAATCCGGAACCATCGGATCCACCCCGGCTGTTCAATCAGCGGTAATCGACGCCCTCTCCCATCTCGGAGTACGACACATCGACATGCCGTGCACGCCCATGCGTGTGTGGGAAGCACTGCACGGAAGGAAGTGAAAAGACCATGAAAGTCTCCATCAAAGTGAACGGCGTGAGCCGTGACGGTGACGTCGAGCCACGCACACTGCTGGTTCAGTACATCCGAGAACACCTCGGTCTCACTGGCACAAACATCGGCTGCGACACCTCAAGCTGCGGTGCATGCACCGTGCATGTCAACGGCGAATCGGTAAAGAGTTGCACGATGCTCGCGGTGCAAGCCGACGGTTGTGATGTTCTCACCATCGAAGGTCTTGCAAAGGGTGACGAAATGCACCCGATGCAGAAGGCTTTCATGGAAAACCACGGCCTGCAGTGCGGCTACTGCACACCCGGCATGGTGATGGCGGCAATCGGTCTCCTCAAGGAAAACCCGTCCCCCACTGAAGAAGACGTGCGCATCGGTCTCGAGGGCAACCTCTGTCGTTGCACCGGTTACCACAACATCGTGAAGTCCGTGCTCGCCGCGGCCAAGAGCTGAAGGGTCAACCATGATTCCCGCACCATTTGATTACAAACGTGCCGGCTCTGCTGCCGAGGCAATTTCAATCGTCAGTCAGTACGGAGACGATGCCAAGTTTCTTGCTGGCGGTCACTCGCTTCTTCCGCTGATGAAGTTGCGCCTTGCTCAGCCAGCTGTGTTGGTCGACATCGCCCGCGTAAATGACCTGTCATACATTCGCGATGCGGGCAATCACATCGCTATCGGCGCACTCACTCGACACACCGAGCTTGAACATTCTTCGTTGCTGCAGCAGCATGTGCCGTTGTTGTCACACGCTGCGAGCCACGTCGGCGACCCGCAAGTGCGCCACCGCGGAACACTCGGCGGATCAATTGCTCACGCTGACCCCGCATCAGACCTGCCTGCCACCACACTCGCGCTTGGCGCAACGTATGTTGCACAGGGCCCGAACGGCACCAGAGAGATTGCTGCCACCGACTTTTACAAAGGTTTTCTCGAGTCGGCCCTCGCCGCTGACGAGATGCTCACTGAAATACGTGTGCCGAAGATGGACGGAGCGGGTTGGTCGTTCCAGAAGTTCAACCGACGCGCCCAAGACTGGGCAATCGTCGGTGTTGCTGCGTGGCGCAAAGGCACCGATGCCGGCGTTGCATTGGTGAATATGGGATCAACTCCCATTCTTGCGACTTCGGTGAACAATGCAATTTCGCAAGGCTCTTCAGTGGAAGATGCTGCTCGCCTCGCATCGAACGAGGCAGAGCCACAAGACGACATGAATGCGTCTGCTGACTACCGACGTCATTTGGCGTCAGTGTTGGTGCGACGCGCACTCGAACAATCCTCCCGCTGACGTCACCCGACGCCATGACAATGGCGGTGAGCGGCGACCGCTGGATTCGCCATAGACGAGCGGTGCTTGTTGCCTACTGCTTGGTCTTTGTCTGGAGCGCGAAGCAATTCGGCATACCCGTCGATCGACTTGCGGTTCTGGCATGGATCTTCGCAGCATTCATGTGCGGGTCCGTCGGTCGTCCGCGTGACGAAGTCAAACAGTCATTTCGCGACTGGGCCGTGGTGTTCGGCATCTACATGTTCTACGACTACAGCAGAGGAATTGCCGATCAACTGGGCATTCCAGTGAACTTTTCCGGACCACGCAATGTTGATCGTCTTCTCTTCTTCGGTGTCGACCCGAACGTGTGGATGCAAGAGCGCTTCTACGTGCGTGGCGACATCAAGTGGTACGACGTGCTCGGATCAATCATCTACATGACCCACTTTGTGTTCCCCGTCGCGCTCGCGGTGTTTCTTCGCTGGCGAGGGCGAGAGCGTTGGGTGCTGTACGTGCGTCGACTTGGTCTCATGCTTGTGGGCGGAGTGGTCGGCTACATCGCTTATCCCGCCGCACCACCTTGGATGGCGGCAAAGAATGGCTACATCGAAAAGATTGACCGCATCACGGGTCGTGGATGGTCAGAGTTGAATCTCGATACGGTCTCAAAGACCTTTGATCGTGGAGTAGCTGTTCTCAACCCGGTGGCCGCAATGCCGTCGCTTCACGCAGCCACGGCACTACTCGTCGTGCTGTGGTTCTTTCCCAACCGTTCATGGTGGACACGAACCGCGCTGCTGTTACACCCCATCGGCATGACAGTCGCCCTCGTGTACTTCGGTGAGCACTACGTGGTTGATGCCCTCGCTGGTTTCTTGCTCGTGTTCGCGGCGTGGCGTGGCGCTGACTGGTGGGAGCGACGCTCGCTAATTACGAGCTGAACTGAATGACGGTGCGCGCACCGACAATTGGTGCAAACACCTCGGCGCGAACCTTGTTGTGTACGTCGTCCGTGTCGTACTTGCGCCAATCATCAGCGTTGTCGAACGTCGCGACGATGCCGTAGTCAGCATTGCCGCTGTCCTTCAACCCTGCGTCAATTCCGTGGTGATAGGAGCGCACATATGGCATTCCCGCAACCATGCCATCAAGTGCGCGACCGACTGCCGCCACATCTTCTGCCGACATAGGTGACTTCCAGGAAAACAAGACCACGTGATGAATCATGACGCCACACTAGGTGACACGTCATGTGAGAACGACAGAGCACTGTTCTCCTGACGGGTCCATGTCAGATCAGACCTGCGTATGCGCCGCCATCAACTTGCACGTTGGCACCCGTGATGAACTTGGCCTGTTCACTACACAGGAAGGCGACCACCTGACCGAAGTCCGTTGGGTCACCAAGTGTTCCGGTCGGAATACCGAGCGTCACTGGGTCTGCATTTGCTCCGTACAGCTGCAGGATGCGATCGGTCGCATGTATGCCGGGTTGAACCGTGTTGACAGTGACACCCTTACCTGCAACCTCACGGGCGACAGTCTTCAAGAAACCAGTGACTCCGGCTCGCGCAGTATTCGACAAGATGAGATTTGGAATTGGCTGACGCACTGCACTCGATGTGATGGCCACTACTCGACCCCACCCTCGCTCTTGCATACTGGGCAGTGCGGCACTGCACATGCCAACCACCGACAACAAGCTCTTCTCAAGCGCCTTGGCATATTCGGCTTGCGGGGTGGTTGCAAACGTGCCAGCAGGTGGACCGCCGCCGTTTGTGACCAAAATGTCGAGATGACCAAGCTTGTCGATGGCCTGCTCTACGAACATTCGACCGCCAGATTCGGTGTCGACATCACACACAAGGGCGACCGCACGCTCACCAAGTTGTCGTGCTGCCGCGGTGATGCGACCCTCATCGCGTCCACACATGGCCACGGTGACCCCTGCGTCGACCAATGCTCGTGCTGAAGCCAGTCCCAAGCCTGCGGAGGCGGCAGCTACTGCGGCAGTTCGTCCGGAGATACCTAGGTCCACTCCGCAAATGTATCCATCGCGCCGCACCCCTACGCTGTGGGGCGTGACTGTGTCATCGGTGAACGACGTGCGCGCTGGTCTTCAGGCCAATGGCTATCTGCCAGATGACGGTGTCACAACTGCGGTGTATCTCTCACTCTCGCTTGGGCGTCCACTGTTCTTGGAAGGTGAAGCCGGCGTCGGCAAGACCGAACTCGCCAAGACAATCGCTCGCTGGCGCGGGGCACCACTCATCCGACTGCAGTGTTATGAAGGAATTGACATCTCACAAGCAGTGTACGACTGGGACTACTCGCGACAACTGCTTCATCTGCGAGCTGCAGAAGCAAGCGGCGAGGCCAAGGAGGCCGGAACCACCGCGCTCGAGAACCAGCTGTACAGCGAACGGTTTCTCGTCAAGCGCGCCATCTTGCGCGCCATCACAGATGAATCAAACATCTCACCTGTATTGCTCATCGACGAGATCGACCGTGCCGACGACGAATTCGAGGCGTACTTGCTCGAAGTGCTGTCAGATTTCCAAGTCACAATCCCGGAAATCGGAACCTACGTTGCCAAGCAGCCGCCGGTAGTTGTGCTCACATCGAACCGCACTCGCGACGTACACGATGCACTGAAGCGTCGTTGCCTCTACCACTGGGTCGAACACCCCGACTTCGAACGTGAAGTCAGTATCGTCCGAGCCAAAGTTCCGTCCATCGATGTTTCTCTGGCAGCACAAGTGGCAGCAGCCGTTGAATCGTTGCGCGGGATGAACTTGTACAAACCACCAGGAATTGCAGAAACAATCGACTGGGCCACTGCGCTCGGTCGACTCGGTACATCAGTGCTCGATGAGTCAGTCGTCGAAGCAACTCTTGGAACGGCGCTCAAGTACAAAGAAGATCACGATCGCGTACGCGAACATGGAATAGCCGCGATGGTGAAGCAGGCGCTCGACCGCGGATTACTCCACGGCTGACAACCATGTCGACAACAACGACCGGAAGCACTTCTTTCTTTGAGTTGCGTTCGGGGCCCGAGCGAATCGCGGTCGTCTTTGCCCGCGTCCTTCGTCAGGCTGGTCTCACTGCACCGCTCGACTCGGTGCTCACGTTCATCGCTGCTCTCGAACAACTCGGTATCGATAGTCGCGACAACGTGTACTGGGCTGGTCGCGCATCACTTGTGCGTCGACCTGAAGATATCTCTCTTTACGACCGCGCCTTTGCTGTGTTCTGGGAACATCGCGAGACACCCGAATACTTTGACGATGACGAACAACTGAAGGTGAGCATTGTCCTTGATGATGAAGATGCAGCAAGTGAAGGTGTCGCCAATCCGTCAGACGATCCCACCATCACTGTGCGATTTTCTGGTGTCGAGACACTGCAGCACAAAGACTTCGCGTCGTATTCCGACGATGAGCTCGACATCGCGCGGCAACTCATGGGGCGTCTGAAGCTGATTGGTCCGTACCGACGTTCGCTTCGCCACGCACCAACTCGGCGTCGCGCACAGAGCACCGATGTTCGACGCACTCTGCGAGCGTCATTTGCATCAGACGGCGAGCTCATCAGACGTCGCTTCACCGCACCCGACGAACGCCCTCGACGCATCGTGCTGCTGCTCGACGTGAGCGGGTCGATGGAGCCATATGCACGAGCACTGGTTCGTTTCGTTCACGCAGCTGTGGTGGGCCGTCAACGGGTGGAAGCTTTCACACTCGGCACTCGATTGACGCGGATCACACGAGAGCTGAATTCCCGTGACCCCGACATTGCATTACGCAGGGCCTCTGACTCGGTCGCCGACTGGAGCGGTGGCACCCGGCTCGGCGAGACCTTGCGGCATTTCAACGACCGTTGGGGAACCCGCGGAATGGCACGCGGGGCTGTGGTTGTGGTGCTTTCTGATGGCTGGGACCGTGGCAGCCCCGACGTGTTGGCAGAGCAAATGCAACGACTTGGTCGTGTTGCCCATCGCATCGTGTGGGTGAACCCGCTGAAGGTGACACCTGGTTATGCGCCACTCGCACGTGGAATGGCTGCTGCTCTGCCCCATGTTGATGATTTCATCGAGGGACATTCACTCGATGCACTTCAACACCTCACGAAAGTCATCAGCAATGCGTGACATCCTCGACGAACTCGATCGCTGGCGCGATGCCGGCAAGCGTGTCGCTCTTGCTCGCGTTGTCGACATCGAAGGTTCAGGCCCGCGCGAGGCTGGTGCGGCCATGGCTGTGAACGAAGACGGTGAAGTCGTCGGGTCTGTTTCAGGTGGTTGCGTCGAGGGTGCAGTTGTTTCCGAAGCACTGGCCATCTTGAACGGCGATGCCATGTCTCGAGTCGTCACCTTTGGTTATTCCGATGACGAGGCATTTGCTGTGGGTCTCACCTGCGGGGGCATCATCCATCTTTTTATCCAGCCACTCGAGTGGTGATCACACCATGAGCGTGTACACAAGTCTTGCCACGAACATTCGTCGCAATGTTCCAGTGGCATTGGCAACGGTCATCGAAGGCCCGCACTGCGGAGCAAACATGATCGTCCGACCCACTACCGATGCGACCAACCCCTTCATCATTGAAGGGACACTTGGTCACTCAGAGCTCGACCGTGTTGTTGCGCGCGACGCTGTCGGGGAATTAGAGGCTGGTCGAAACGGGGTTCGTCATTACGGCCCCGAAGGACAATCGACTCCTGAAGACCTCGTCGACACCGCAACGGTGAAAGTGTTCATTGAGAGTTTTTCGCCGCCACCGCGTATGTGGATCTTCGGTGCTGTGGACTTCACCGCGGCTTTAGCGCGAGTGGCAAAGGTGCTCGGCTACCACGTCACGGTGTGCGATGCACGTGAGATTTTTGCGACACGACGTCGCTTCCCCATGGCTGACGACGTCATCGTCACTTGGCCAACACCGATGTTCACCGAACACGGTGCTCAACTCGGACCACGCGATGCTGTGTGCATCCTCACCCATGATCCGAAGTTCGATGTGCCAGCAATCATCGGTGCACTGAATACACCAGTTGGCTATATCGGTGTCATGGGAAGTCGCAAGACGCACGCAAAACGCCTTGAGCGCCTCGCAGAAGCCGGGGTCACCGACGCTGCTGATCTTGAGCGTTTGATGTCACCAATTGGCCTCGATCTTGGTTCGCGCACTCCCGAGGAAACCGCCATCAGTATTTGTGCCGAGATCATTGCTCGACGCACGGGGCGAGTCGCACAAAGTCTTCGCGCAACAAGCGGCCCTATTCACTGACGTCGGCAGCTTCCTCTCGCGCCTTCTGCTCGGCCAGTGCTTCCCAATCCCACACACGCCACTCTTCAAGCTTCGTGGGGTCTGCCCACGACATGGTCGGCAACAGGTTGACACCCATGACACGTAAGCGAACCTTCTCGCCGCCATATGGTGCTTCGAGCGTGAGGAAATCTGTACCGAGATACATGCGAACATGCACCCGACGTCCCACGATGTCACCAGCTTTTGCTTCTTCTTGCTCGATTTGATTGCGTTTGTCGAGTTGTGATTTCGAGTATCGCGGCATCTTGATGCCCGCTGCTCGCCACGCGTACCACAACAAACCAGAACAGTCGATTGCGTTACCAGGGCTTTCGGAACCATGTCGATATTTCACGCCGAGTTGTGTGAGGGCAGTCATCAGTGCCACTTGATGACGACGTGTCGTCTTCGACCACGCCCCTTCAAGCTTCACAGCAGACACTCCGGTTCGCTTCTCGATTGCATCGGCAACCATCGTTCGCATCACCGAGTACGCGACTGAAGTCTCACCATCTGTACGCATGAGTGGCGTCAAAGCCCGAGCGGCCAACGCAGCAATGGGGTCAGATGTGCGCGGTGAAGGTTTGAGACCCTGAGGACGTTCTTTGACCTTGGGCACTTCGGCAGAAACTGCGTCGCTGGCCACCACAGGCGAGGCCACGGCGGACAGTGTCAAAACGACAGCAAGTGCGGTGGCACATGACGCCTTGAGCGATCTGGGCCCACGTCGCTCGACACATCGCCACTTTCTCCCCACATCAGGCAGGCTATTAGACATGGCTTCGACTCCGAGACCCCATCTCCTGATTGCTGTGCTCGCGGCCGGAGAAGGAAGCCGGTTCGATGGAGATGGCCACAAACTCCTCGCCAGTCTCCGTGGTGCACAAATTGTTCACCACGCTCTCTCAGCAGCGGTCACAGCCGACATCGGACCCGTCGTTGTCATCACTGGCGCTGTCGACATCACCGATGTGCCACCAGGTGTCGAGGTCGTCCACAACGACCAATGGCGAAGTGGTCAACGATCTTCAGTGCTAGCTGCACTTACTGAAGGCGAGCGCCGCGGTGTCGATGCCGTCGTCATCGGACTGGCCGATCAGCCGTTCATTGGAAGCGACGCCTGGCGTCGCGTCGGGTTGTCAGATGCACCACTTGCAATGGCTGAGTTCGACGGCCAGCCATCTCCACCTGTGCGATTCGCGCGTGAGTTGTGGCACACCTTCAAGGAACTAGCCGGCGATCCAGACGAAGGTCTCAGAAGTCTCGTGCGCCTTCACCCTGAATTGGTGCGACGGATAGCCTGCGAAGGCTCCCCCGCAGACATCGACACCATGGAGGATCTCTCCCAATGGACCTGAATCATCAATTCGAAGTACCCGTGCCCGTTGAAGAGGCCTGGAAGATCCTCACCGATGTCGAGCGAATTGCCCCGTGCCTACCTGGTGCCGAGTTACAGGAAGTCGAAGGCGACACCTATCGCGGTGTCGTGAAGGTGAAAGTTGGACCCATTCAGGCCCAGTTCAAGGGTCAAGCAAGTTTCGTCGAACGCGACGACACCGCACACAAGGCAGTGTTGAAGGGCGAGGGTCGTGACACCGGCGGCAAAGGAAATGCTTCTGCGGTCATCACGGCGCAATTGTCTGCTTTGTCGCCAACGAATACCGAGTGCAAAGTGCACACTGACTTGTCGATCACCGGCAAGGTTGCACAATTCGGACGTGGCGCGATGGCAGACATCTCTGAGAAAATCCTCGCGCAGTTCGTTGTCAACCTGAATGAACTGATTGCTACCCAACCAACAAGTTCGACTGCTGTCACAGAAGCAACTACACCTGCTGCTGCACCAGTTTCAAGTGACGGTGTGCGCAAGATTGACGGCCCGGAAGCAAAGCCAATTGACTTGCTCGACGCTGCAGGCGCTCCAATTCTGAAGCGAGCACTGCCAGTTGTCGTTGTCGTCGCTGCTGTCGTCATCTGGCTGATTGCTCGATAGGCGACAATGTCGCGTCCGGCCTTGGGCACCGAGCCGACGCCTGACGAACGCATCACTGTCGAACGCCTACTTGGTCGTCGACCACAAGGTGCCTATCGCATCGTCGTGCGCTCACGAAATGGAGATCCTGTCGTGCTGCGCAATGCCCCATTACTCGACGACGGGACACCGATGCCCACGCTGTATTGGCTCATCGGACCTGATGAGATCAGAGAGGTCGGAGCCGTAGAGGCAGACGGAGGCGTCAACCGCGTGGAGGAACTCATCGGCCTTGAAGACATCGACCGAGTCCACCGCGAGTATGAGCGCATCCGCGACATCGACATTCCTGAACAACACTCAGGCCCACGGCCCAGCGGTGGTGTGGGTGGAACTCGGCGCGGCGTGAAGTGTTTGCATGCTCACTTTGCCTGGTGGCTCGCAGGTGGCGATGACCCCGTCGGTGCGTGGGTGGACGAGCAGTGTCGGTTACGTGGTGCCACATTGGCAGAAAGAGTCACGTCGTGACTTCCGTTGCTGCTACGAATGGGGCAGAGCATCGCGTGGCGGTCATCGATGTCGGCACAAACTCGGTCAACATGTTGGTGCGCGACCGTCAAGGCGACATTCTGCGCCGTTTTGCGACACCACGTCTTGGAGAAGGTGTTGCTCGCACTCGCCTCTTGGCAGCGGAGGCGCAATCTCGAGTAATCGATGTGCTGCAGGAGTACATGAAAGACATCGCGGAAGCCGATGTGAGCCAGGTGCGCATCATCGGCACGTCGGCCTGTCGTCGTGCCGCGAACATCGATCGGTTTGCGGCCATGGTTCGTGAAGCCACAAACGTTGATCTTGACGTCGTGGATGAACACACTGAAGCAAAGTTGTCGTTTCGCGGAGCCCTCACCGGGCTCTCATTGAACAACACTCATGGTGCCGAACGTCCGATTGTTGTGGTCGACATCGGCGGTGGCAGCACTGAATTCACCATTGGCGTACGCGAACCCGAGGCCACGTTCAGTCTTCCCTATGGTGCCGTTGTCACAACTGAAACCGAACTTGCCCATGACCCACCTCGTCCAGAGGAACTCACCAACGCCATCGGTGCTGTCGAAGACGACCTCGAGGAACTGGCCCGTGCACACCCCGCCCTCATCACCGATCCTCTCGTCGTCGGGGTTGCCGGCACGATTGTCACCGTGGCTGCAGTCGAAATTGGGCTGACCTCTTTTGATGATGCTGCACTGCATGGATTTGTGCTTTCGAAAGATGCTGCCGAGGACGTGTTCCGCACGTTGGCAACTGAGCGACTTACAGACCGCGTGTTCAACCCCGGACTACCTCGCGACCGAGCCGACATCATCGTCGGTGGTTGTTGCGTACTTGTCGGCATCATGCGTCGGTTGCGCCTAGATTCACTCGTCGTGTCGACACGCAATCTTCTTGATGGTGCAGCCGCAGAGATGCTGGAGCAGCAATGACTCTCGAACATCCCGCACGCACGTCGCGAACTGGTTTGCGTTTGTATTCGCGTCGACTCATGTTGAGGCCGCTCGTTGCTCAGGATTTTGACCAATGGAGTTCAGTGCGCCTCCGAAATGTCGAATGGCTCACCAAATGGGAACCCCTTCGGCAGCCCTTTCACCCAGACCCCGAACGAGACCGCGATGCGTTCGCAGCCCGCTGCTCACTGCGTGAGCGCGAGCGCCAATCTGGAACCCAGTATGCGTTCGGCATCTTTCTTGACGGCAAATTCATTGGGGAGATCAACCTGAACAACGTCGTGCGCGGGTCACTTCAAGCAGGCACCATTGGCTACTGGGTGGATCAAGCCCATGCCGGACACGCCTACATGTCAGAGGCTGTGGTCTCTCTCATGCGTTATGCATTCGATGAACTTCACTTGCACCGCATCGAGGTGTGCATCATTCCACGTAACCGCAACAGCCATCGCGTCGTCGACAAGATCGGATTACGCAATGAAGGCGTGGCTCTTCGATTTCTTGAAATCAACGGAGTCTGGGAAGACCACGTTCGCTACGCAATAACGGTTGAGGAATGGCACGCACGAGCAGCCGACCTCACCACCACGTGGCTAGGTGCGGCGCACTAATCGATACGTGGCGAATTACGCCGGCCGATAAGCGCGGTTACGCGCCTTCCTGTTGTTAGTCCGACGCTTCCAGTCCTTGGTTTTCCAATGACGAAGTCGCTTCGGTGCGCTCAGATTTTCTTCACGCTTCTGACCATGATGGTGAACCGATTTCCAATTCGGCCCTGGCTCGTCGATGTCGTCTGGCTCAATGCCATGTTCGACTGCTTCGACGACGAGGTGTAACTCGCTGTGAATGCGATGCCGCTCGTTGTGTGCGTGAGCACGCACATCGGCGCGCGGAATCGGAGCAACCTCCTCATTGCGATGTCGTTTACTCATCGCAACTCCCTTCTGGGGCCGCTGGGCCCCTCTCGTGAGTCCCTGAGCGCACCGTACACCCGATGAGAGGATGTGGATAACGCGGTTAGCCGATGGTCAACACATGTGTTCGGGAGGTCTCCGCGTGACTCGTGGTCACGTTCACGACGCATTTCCCCCGCTTCAGCGCGACAAGGCGTGGCGGACCTGGCTTGATAGCGCAGATGGCCGTGCTCTGGGGGGCCACGACCCACCGTGCCGAACCAGCTTGCGGTTTGGACATGAGTTGTGTGACTGGGACAGATGAACCGACCGTCAGGCGACGCGATGCAACTCGTGCAGACTTCGACGACACACCTCCGCGCCCAGCCAACGATTGTGTGCGTACGGTGGCCGAGTATGTCGTCCCGTTTCGTAGCCCACCGACGCGCACAACCTGACGTGCGCCAGCAACTGACACCTTCTTCACCAAGCGAGCACCGGAATACACCGAGACAATCGACTTTTCTATTTGAGTTCCCCCGTCACACGGATGGTCCCAGCTGATTGTCAGAGCGTTGTTGTCTGCCACCGCAACAATGTTGGTGGGAGTACCAGGTGTCGTGATCTCAGTGATGGGTGACGTGTCGAGGTACAACAGACGATTCGGTGAACCAGCCCCAAGGCCCACCAACACATCGGGCGTCGCTCGCGCGAGTATTGCTCGCTCGACACTCTGTGGGCATAATCCTGGTTGCTGTTGAGCAAGCAATGCGGCAAGTCCTGCAACGTGAGGCGAGGCCATCGATGTGCCGGCATCGCCGTAGTAGTCCGCATCGTTTGCATTCCAGGCCGCATCGACCCACGCGTTGAAATCACCACCCGGGGCATAGATGTCAATGCAAGAACCAAAGTTCGAATACGACGACTGCTTGTCATTCCAATCGACCGCAGCAACTGTGATTGCCTGTGGTTCGTTTGCTGGGGCGATCATGCAGGCATCGACAGGACGCCCTGCACTGTTGCCGTTCCCTGCCGCGACAATGACGATGACACCGTCCGCAATGAGGCGACGAATTGCTGCATTGATGGCATCGCCGTCATCGCCGATGTCCACACCGAGGCTCAAATTGGCCACCGCCAATCGTCCGGACGTGTGATGGTCGATGACACGTTCAATACCCTCCACCACATTTGGCACTTCGCCGTTTCCGTCACAGTCGAGCACCTGCACCGACAACAACCGCGAGCTACGAGCGACACCGACGGTGTTGCCCACTGCGATAGACGACACGTGAGTGCCATGACCGTCACACGTCGGACCTGTGTTCTCGCCCTTCTCGCCCACTGAGAAATCTGCCAAGTTCACTGCTCGTCCGCCGAACTGCTCGTGAGTTGCGCGAACGTCGGTGTCAAGAATGTAGATGTCGACTCCCGCACCCGTCAGTGCCGGAGCCGTATACGTCCTATCGAGCGGCAACGCTCGCTGATCGATTCGATCAAGATTCCACGGAAGAATCGGCTTCACGTCGGCACTCGCCGGTGCCGTAGTCGCCGAAAGCACAACGAGTGGCACGAGTGCCACACACATGATTCGTAGACGTCGCACTGAACTACTTCTTGGTGATCTTCTTCTGAAGTGCGGCGATTCGCTCGGCGAACCAGGGTTGGCGAGTGCTCCACACTTGTGGATCAAGTTCGCGCTTCACCGCATCGGGATGCGTGCGAACATCGGCCATGTCCTTGATGGTCTTTTTCACTGATTCCAACAACTCGCGCGGTGCTTCTGCTGCTCGCGATGCAAGTTTCATGGCCTCATCCATCAACTGATTGTCTGCGACACACTTCCACACAAGACCGATTCTCTCGGCCTCTCGACCATCCACCACATCACCAAACACGACAGTGGCAAATGTCGCCTGAGGACCGAGGATGCGACGCATCATCCACGTGTGACCACCACCGGGGTGAATACCAATCTGCAGGAATCGAGTGTCGAACTTCGCTCGCTCGCCCGCAAGACGTACATCGCAAGCGAGAGCCATGTTCATGCCCGCGCCAACTGCTGCTCCGTTCACTGCGGCGATCGTCGGCAGAGGGCTGCGCGCGATACGCAAGAAACCCTCATAGATCGCGCCAAGGCTGTCGGCGGTGGCCTCCGCCAGGTTGCCCAAGTTGGCTCCGGCACAGAAGGCTGGTGAGGCACCGGTGACGACGATCGCGCCGACCGTTCTGTCAGCTTCGACCTTGTCCATTGCCGCCACGATTCCCGCCACCATGTCGGCGGTCAAGGTGTTGCGCTCCTCTGGTCTGTTGAGAGTGAGAACTGCAACGCCAGAGTTGATGGAAAGTGTCACTGGGGACATGTCATCAGTCTCGCACAGCATCATTGATTTCACCTACCGTTGCACCGTGAGTAGCCAACCAGTCCTCTATGACGTCTCAGAACGCATCGCAACAGTCACCCTGAACCGCCCTGAGTCTCGCAATGCACTCGACAGCGCGACACTTCGACTTCTCCCGCAGTTATTGCTGGATGCAGAGAACTCAGACGACGTTGACGTTGTGATCCTGACAGGCGTTGATCCGGCTTTCTGCGCCGGTCTCGACTTACGCGAGTTGGGCGACAGCGGACGCAATCTTGATGGCACTGGTGCAGATGGAAGCCCAAATCCCGCTGGTGCACGTGGGCCATTCCCGAAGATGAACAAACCATTGATTGCTGCCGTGAACGGTGCCGCCGTGACAGGTGGCCTCGAATTGGTGTTGAACGCTGATTTCGTCATTGCGTCTGAACGAGCGAAGTTCGGTGACACCCACGCACGTGTCGGCGTGATGCCCGGATGGGGAATGTCGGTCCTTCTTCCTCAAGCAATCGGAGTTCGTCGCGCCCGCGAAATGAGCTTCACCGGAAACTTCATGGATGCAATCGAGGCCCTGCAATGGGGTCTTGTGAACCACGTCGTTCCCCACGGAGAATTACTTCCTCGCACTCGATCGATTGCGCGAGACATCATCGGAAACGATCAAGCTGCGGTGCGCAGTTTGCGTCACACTTATGCAGACATCAATGCCGAAGTTGAGGCTTGGGACATCGAAGCTCGTGATGCACGGGAATGGCGTCAGAAGAATTTCAATCCGTCTGTCGTCGCTGAGCGACGGTCACGAATCATTGAACGAGGACGCAACCAGTAATTGAGAAGTTCGCGCTACTGCGAACTTTACGGTTACTTGCGAAGTGTCGCCTCGGCATACACCTCGATACCGCCACGAGGACGTTGGGTGAGTTTCACCGTCACCAAATGTGGTTTGGCTGTGTGCATGACTTCCTCAGCGATCTCAGCCGCCAAAGCCTCAGCAAACACCGCACGATCTCGAAAACCCCAGAGGTACAGCTTCAGCGACTTCGATTCGATGCAGTGCTCATCTGGCAAGTACTCGATGACAAGGTTCGACACATCAGGTTGCTGAGTGACCGGGCACATTGACGCAAGTTCGTCGGTGGTGAACCGAACCGTTGTCACGTGACGGGGTGCCGGAAACACCTCGACGTGGTCGATGGGATGTCGGACTGTGTTGCCAAGAACTGTGAGTTCCATGGCGCTCAAGCGTAGGGCGACTCAGCGCAAATCGGCTGGCAACAGTGACTGCAACGGCACGAGTGGCCGCGGGCCCACGTGCGCAATCACTTCCGCTGCCGCGATTGCCCCAATGCGGGCGCAATCCACCATGTCCATTCCACGGGTGAAGCCGAACAGGAATCCGGCTGCGAACAGGTCACCCGCACCTGTGGTGTCGACCACTGCGTTGACTGTCTCAGCTGGAACAGCGTGCACCTCGTCGCGTGTGACGACGACTGATCCCTTCTCACTTCGCGTGATGACAGCAACATGGCAATCACGCCGCAATTGTGCGACTGCATCATCGAAGTCATCGGTTTCGTACAGCGACAGAAGTTCAAGTTCGTTCCCAAAGAGCAAGTCAATCTCGTCCTCGATCAACTTGCGGAAATCGCCACGATGGCGGTCGACGCAGAACGCATCGGAGAGCGTCAGTGAAACCACGCGTCCCGCCGAATGGGCCCGTGCGGCGGCCAAGCGGAACGCCTCTTTTGCTTCATCACGGTCGAAAAGGTAACCCTCCATGTACAACACCGCTCCTGCCTCGACAGTGCCTGCGTCGACATCATCAAAATTGAGCAACGTGCTGATGCCGAGAAATGTATTCATCGTGCGTTCTGCATCAGGAGTCACCGCGATGATGCATCGACCCGTGGGCTCATCACTTGGCATGGGGTTCGACCTGAAGTCCACGCCGAGCGATTGCAGATCGCGGGAGAACACTTGACCGAGAATGTCGTCTGCGACCTTTCCGATGTAGGCGACCTTTCCACCAAGACTCGCGATGCCCGCGATGGTGTTGGCTGCTGAACCACCACTCGTTTCGAGTCCCGATCCGAGCGCGCGGTATAACTCAATTGCACGTTCGGTGTCGATCAACTGCATGGAACCCTTCGTGAGGCCGAAGGCCGAGATGAAATTGTCATCGACCTGCGAAATGACATCCACCAAGGCATTGCCGATACCAACCACGTCATACGTGACACCGGTGGACCTTCCACGACGATGAAGTACATCGGAGACACTTGACTGAATTTGGTCGTCTGGCACGAAATGACAACTTAGTGCTCTTCAGCAGCACAAGTAGCCTTCAAACTGTGAGTACACAGCCGAGTCACCTCAACAATCCCCATCGATTGCCACGGGCTGTCACTCCGCAGTTGTACACACTTCGACTCTCCCCCAACCTCCATACAGCCGCATTCAACGGAACAGTCTCGATTGATGTGACTGTTCATTCGTCAGTTGAGTGCATCGTGATGAATGCAAAAGAGCTCACTATCACCTCTGTTCATGTTGACGGCACGGAGGTGGGTTGGTCGCTACACGAGGCCACTGAGCGTTTGATCATCGACGTTGCTCGCGATACTGGCGACACCACCATCGACATCAACTTTGCCGGCGTGTTGAACGACAAGCTTCGCGGTTTCTACCGCTCGACCTACGTGGACGACAAGGGTGAAGAACAGGTCATCGCCACCACGCAGATGCAGTCGACTGATTGTCGACGGGCTTTCCCTTGTTTCGACGAGCCCAACTTCAAAGCAGTGTTTCGCGTCGCTCTCGAAGTCGACGAGGGACTCCTAGCCATCTCCAACGGAAGGGAGATTTCGCGCACTTCCCTCGGTGGTGAACGGACGCTTGTTCACTTTGCGGACACGATGGCAATGAGCACATATTTGGTTGCCTTCGTCGTCGGGAAGCTCGAAGCGACAGAGCTAGTGCTGGTGAACGGTATTCCCCTGCGCACCATCCACGTACCTGGTAAAGCTCATCTCACCGAGTTCGGACTCAAGGTCGGTGCGTACTGTCTCGATTGGTTCGAGCGCTACTACGACATTCCTTACCCGAGTGACAAAGTCGACATGATTGCACTCCCCGACTTTGCTGCCGGTGCCATGGAAAACCTGGGCTGCATCACCTTCCGCGAAGTGTTGTTGCTTGTAGATCCAGCCACATCGACCCAAGTTGAACGTGAATTGGTGGCAGATGTCGTTGCTCATGAACTTGCTCACATGTGGTTCGGTGACTTGGTGACGATGAAATGGTGGAACGGAATTTGGCTGAATGAGGCATTCGCGACATTCATGGAGGTGGCCGCATGCGATGCATTCGCTCCGCAATGGAAGCGCTGGGTGTCGTTTGGTCTTGAGCGAAGTGTTGCTTTTGAAACCGACTCGCTACGCAGCACTCGACCCATTGAATTTGAAGTGCTCTCACCAGACGACAGTGAAGGCATGTTCGACGTGCTCACGTACCAAAAGGGCGGCGCCGTGTTGCGCATGTTGGAGCAATATCTCGGTGAAGAACGATTTCGTCGTGGCGTGAACCGTTACCTCACGACTCATTCCCACGGAAACACCGAGACCTCAGACCTGTGGGATGCGATTGAAGCATCTGTCGATGACGGGGGGGACAACGTTCCCGTACGACGCCTCATGGACAGCTGGATCTGGCAAGCGGGATATCCACTTGTCACCGCCCAACTCTCCGACGGTCATCTTGTACTTGATCAACGTCGCTTCAGTTTTGATGATGAACCTGATGCCACCACATGGCTGGTGCCAGTTCATGTGCGGGTCGGAGACTCACAGCACAAGTTGCTCTTGCAAGACGAGCCGATACGACTGCCGGTACCGAACGCCTCTGTACCAATCGTTGTGAACGCCGGAGGAAGCGGGTTCTTTCGTGTCGCCTATTCGGAGGAACTGCTACGACGCCTTGTAGGAGACACTTTTGGCGAACTCGATGTGCTCGAGCGCTACAACTTGGTTGATGACGCATGGAACTCGGTAGTTGCGGGCCACCTATCAGCCTCGCGCTTTGTCGAGATGTGCAAGCAATGGCGCGGTGAACGAGACCTCGCTGTCTGGCAGGCCATGATTGCCGGCTTGAAGTTTGTCAATCGCCTCTTACCAACTGCGGACGAGTCATTTCTCGCCCCATACGTTGTCGACATCGTGACGCCATGTCTTCACGATCTCGGTTGGGAACCACGCACCGGTGAAAGTGACCTCGACGCAAAGTTACGTGGTCTTGTCGTGTCGACTCTCGCCGTTCTTGGCCGCGATGCCGACGCGCAACGTCGTTGCCGTGACATTTTCAACCGATCTGCCAAAGAAGACCTCGACCCCGAACTGGTCGCCAGCGCCACAAGTGTGGTCGCGGCCGTCGGCGACACAACGGACTACGAGGCATTTCTCGCCCGGTTCCGCGAGCCCAGTACTCCTCAAGAACAGATTCGCATGTTGTATGCGCTTGCCGACTTCGATTCAGAGGAACTGGTGATTCGCAGTTGTGAGCTGGCCTTCAGTGGTGAAGTGAAGACTCAGAATGCACCGTTCCTGTTGAACCGCTGCATCGCGAACAAGAATCACGGTGAAGTTGCGTGGAGACATGTCCGTCAACATTGGGACGCAGCCAATGAAACGTTCCCGGTCAACACGATTATTCGCATGGTTGACAGCGTGAAAATGTTGATGTCAGATGTTGCCGAAGCCGATGTACAGGCGTTCTTTGGTGAACACGACATTCCCCAGGCAGTGCTCACTCTGAAGCAAGTGCTCGAGCGTCAACGCGTGAATTCCTCGTTACGCCGACGTGAGGCTGACCGCCTTGTCAGCGACTTGTCGCGCTGAGCTCACCTTTAGCAACTCGCTCTCGAAGCTCACGCTTCAGAAACTTGCCAGCGGCATTGCGCGGCAGTGGCTCTGTCATGAAGACGACTTTGCTCGGCACTTTGAATGATGCGATCTTGCCATCAAGATGCGCCCACAAGTCCTGTGCAGTCATTGATTGGCCCTCATTGACGAGAATCGCCACTGCGACTTCTTCCCCAAGCCGCTCGTGCGGCACTCCGAAGACTGCTGCTTCGTGCACCGCAGGATGCTCGTAGATGGCTGTCTCCACTTCAGCGCTGTACACATTCTCGCCACCACGAAGAATCATGTCCTTGATGCGGTCTTGGATGTACACAAAACCCTCTTCATCGATGTAGCCGGCATCACCCGTGTACAACCATCCGTCACGAATGGTTTCGGCAGTTGCGTCGGGGCGGTTCCAATAGCCACGAATGAGCATCGGCCCGAACATGCAAATTTCGCCCCGCTCGCCTCGAGGAAGTGTGCGTCCGTCTTCGTCGCGTACTTCCACGCGCATCGGCGGGATCCATCGACCAGTGCTGGTGGGATGGGTGATGTAGTCCTGACCACGGTTTCCGGGTCCGTATGCGTTTGTCTCCGTCATGCCATAGCCCAACTGAGGTCCGCCCTGCGGAACGCTCTCTGCAACTTTCTCGACGAGCGGCGCAGGTGCTGGCGCTCCACCCCCGCCAACTTGGCGAAGCGACGACGTGTCGAATTCTCCAAATCGTGGATGGTTGACAAGGTCCCAACTCTGCGTTGGCACACCGATGAAGGTGGTGATCTTTTCGTCTTGAATGATGCGCAGAGCCTTCTCGGCATCCCACTTGTACATGATGACGAGCTTGGTTCCGCCCACGAAACAGCCGAGCATGACCGGCACGCAGCCAGTGACATGGAACAACGGAACAATCAGGATGAATGCTGGGTCAACAGAGTCGGATCCCGGCGTCACCCCCTCACGAAGATTCTCAACAGCAGTGCGGGCCACAAAGCTCATGAGTGCGCTGATGACTGCGCGATGGGTTGACACCGCACCCTTCGGGCGACCCGTCGTACCGGAGGTGTAAAGAATCGTTGCGTCATCGTCACTGTCGATGGAAGCACCCGGGTGCTTGGCGCCGTATGGCAGCACGGATTCCCACAGATCGACGCCAGCAAGAAGACTCGCCTCGGCGCGCACGACAAGTGCCTTCACCGAAAGTTGCTCGAATGTCCCACGTCCGGTGGCGTACCGCTGTTCGTCGCAGATGAGCACAGTTGCGCCTGAGTCACGAAGTGCAAAGTCCATCTCGTCTTCAGTCCACCATGAGTTCATTGACACCGAGATGGCCCCAATGGAAGTAATGGCAGCAAACGACACCACCCACTCGGGATAGTTGCGCATGGCAACCGCAACTCGATCACCCTTCTTCACGTTGTAGGTGTTCACCAATAGATACGCGAGCGCATCGACTTGTTCCATGGTTTTGGTAAACGACCACCGCTCACCTTCGTACACGAGGAATGTCTTGTCACCGTGCAAGCGAGCAAGGTCGAAAAACTGCCCAAGGTGCTGCGGAGCATTCTTGAACACCTGCATGCGAACACCGCGCACCTCTGCGTCGGTCAGTTCGAGCGGAGTACCAGACCCCGGAGAAAGAACCGCCTTGACTGCCTCATCGAAACTGAGTCCCACGATGCCCCCTCTTTACGACCACACTGCAACCCCCGTTGCACATGGCGTTGTTGTAACTGTTCACGCACACGCGAGTGCGGTGGTGGAGCTGAGGGGAATTGAACCCCTGGCCTCTACATTGCGAACGTAGCGCTCTACCAACTGAGCTACAGCCCCGAGAAGAGCCAAGGCTACCTGCGGATGGCTCGCTCAGGCAGCGCTGAAGTAACGGTGGCGATGGCGACGCATCTGCTCTTGCGTACGAATCTGCACCAACATCCAGCAATATCCGACGAGCGCAGCAACGGCGATGGCGAATGCCCAGATCATTGCACCGCTACCGGTGGTGAACGCGAGGAACAAGGTCAGCAGATTCGCCCCAATGAGTGCATAAAGAGCATTCGTGCGACGGCGACGAACAATGTCACGCGTTGACATGAATGCGCTCTCAGGCGCGAGATGAGAGCGAGTGTGATCTGCGTTGTGGTGACGACGGCGAGCCATGGCTGCCGACTCATCGGGCGCTGACGACGGGACCACTCGCATGCGGGCGCTGGCGCGTTCCGTCACGCGGGGCGCCTGCGCACGCGGAGCCTGGGCCAACGGTCTGGCCATGGCGCGCATCGGAGCCTGGGCTCGCAACGGCGCTTGTGTGCGTTGCAGCGAGTACAACTGGCGACGGAATTCGGTGATGGACGACACCGGACGAGAATCGATACGCGAACGGAAAAGAGGCGGCAAGAGAACCGCCATCCATGCGGCACCCACGAGGAGAAGTATGAGTTTGCTCATGCGGAATCTGGTCCTGTGTGTGAGAACTTTCGCAGCCCCGTGACGGAGCCCGTTGCGTGAGGGGAAGTGTACGGGGGATGAATGCTCAAGGCGACGACCAACGATGATCCCCTGTGGATAACTCAGCGTAGATCTCCGTCAAACCCATAAAAATGGCGGTTCTACGACCCCAAGGGCGGCTGCACTGTGGCACCTGACCACCGCCGCCACCGGCCCTGACGGCGACTATGAACCCTCAGTCGTCGACTGGCGACGGAATGTTCCTGATCGGCCGCCAGTCTTTTCCCAGAGAGCAAGTTCCCCGATTGTCATTCCGCGGTCCGCGCTCTTGCACATGTCGTAGATCGTGAGCGCGGCCACTGAACAAGCGTGCAGGGCTTCCATTTCGACTCCGGTGCGCTCCACAGTGTCGACAGACACTTCGATCTCGACAAAGTCATCGCCGATTTCGAAGTTCACGGCCACCGCCCCGACAAGCAACGGATGACACAGCGGGATGAGGTCACTTGTTCGTTTGGCAGCCTGAATGCCAGCCACTCTGGCAACGGCCAACACATCTCCCTTTTTCATCTCACGGTTGATGATGGCCGCGGCAGTGTCGGGCTGCATGAACACCTTGCACTTGGCAAGAGCGCGCCGATGAGTCGCGTCTTTGGGCGTCACGTCGACCATGCGGGCGTGACCCAACGGGTCGAGGTGGGTGAAGTTCAATTCCGGCATCGCTTGATGAGCGTACCGGTCGGCGGTTAGGCCAATTTCAGGAAGAGGCGCTCAACTTCCTCGAGGGTGAACCCCTCTTTGCCAGCTTTCTTGGGGTCTTGCAGACACTTCTGCATACCTGCTGACAAAAGACGGAACCCGACCTGGTCCAATGCAGTGCTTGCTGCGGACACTTGAGCAATGACTTCCTTGCACTCGCGACCTTCGCTCAACATGCGTTGTACCGCGCGTACTTGTCCTTCGATGCGCGCTAGGCGCTTGGTGAGTTCACTGACGACATCGTCTTCCAACTTCATGAGTTGAGCATACGATACCCCTAGGGGTATAGTCAAGTCTCATGGGCCACCCCAACCGAACACCTCCATCCGAACTTCCCGTCCTTCGATGGCGCGAGGCCGTCGAAGCTGGCGCTGTTCTCATTGACGTTCGCGAGGAAGAAGAAGTTGCCACGGGCACACTCCCCGGTGCAGTCAACATTCCGCTCGGTCAGCTTCTCTTCCATGTCGCCGACTTCGATCCCAAAGTTCCGATTGCACTGTTGTGCCGCAGTGGCAATCGCAGTGGGCAGGCAGCTGCGCGACTTTCTGACCTCGGCTTTATCGCCATCAACCTCACCGGCGGAATGCTCGCCATGAATGAAGCAAACGACAACAAAGGAGACGCACGATGATCCTGCGCCAGTTCTACCTCGACTGCCTGTCTCAGGCGTCGTACTTGATAGTTGATGAGGGTTCACATCGCGCAGTCGTGGTTGATCCCACCCGTGATGTGCAGCAGTACCTTGATGCGGCAGCCGAGCACGGAGCACAGATTGAGCTCGTGCTGGAGACACACTTTCACGCAGACTTTCTGTCAGGGCATCTCGAACTCGCCGCTGCAACCGGAGCAACGATCGCGTACGGCTCACGCGCCACTCCACAGTTCGAGGCCCGCCTCTTCGCCGACGGTGAACGACACAGTTTGGGAACAGTTGAACTTGAAATCCGCCACACTCCAGGTCACACCCCCGAGTCGATTTCGATCGTCGTGTGGGAACGCCCCGGCGACGCTGTCCCCTACGGGGTTTTGACAGGCGACACCTTGTTCATCGGCGACGTCGGTCGCCCTGACCTGCTCGTGTCCGTTGGTCACACCTCAGAGCAGCTCGGCACAATGCTCTACGAGTCACTCCACACGAAGTTGTTGACTCTCCCCGATGCCACACGCGTCCTTCCTGCACACGGAGCAGGTTCAGCATGTGGCAAGAACTTGTCGACCGAGACTATGTCCACCATCGGTGAGCAACGCACCACCAACTATGCGTTGTTACTCGGTGATGCACAGACGTTCATCGATGTCGTCACCGAAGGCCAGCCCCCTGCACCTGCATATTTTGTCTACGACGCAACGAGAAACCAGCAACGTCGTCCAATTCTTGATGAACACACAGCACCCACTCACCTCACAGTCGAGGAAGTGCTCCACCATCAACAAAACGGAGTGATCGTCATCGACACTCGCGACGCGCAGTTCTTTGCTGCGGGCCATCTCACTCATTCGCTCAATGTCGGATTGCAGGGACGCTATGCCGAATACACAGGTGCAGTTGTCGCGCCAACCGACAAAGTCGTCGTCGTGTGTGAAACAGGCCAGCAACTCGAGGCCAAAGTGCGCTTGGCGCGCATCGGTTACGACAATGTCGTCGGCTGGATCAGTGTCGACGACCTTGTTAGTCGGCCAGACATTGTGTCAAAGGCCTCTCGACTCACAGCGCAACAGTTCTCCGACCGACGCAACGAATTGACAGAGATACAAATTGTCGACGTTCGCAATGAAGGTGAAGCCAAGCTTGGAAAACTTGATACCGCCGTGAATATTCCCATCGCGCAGCTGTCTCGTCGTATCGATGAACTGTCATCTTCCCGTCCAACAGTCGTGTATTGCGCAGGCGGGTATAGATCCTCACTTGCGGCAAGCGTGCTGCGCGCACACGGGTTCACCGATGTGAGCGATGTCTTGGGTGGCTATGAAGCCATCCTTCAAGACAACTGACGTCGCCAGGGAAACGTCGGGGAGCGCTTTCCCTTAAAAGCGGCAATCCCCTCGTCGAGCTCTCCTGATGACTTTGGCACCGAAGCCCACTTGCTGCGCATTGCCTCACTCACTGACCCACTTGCGGTGATCTCCGAGATCATTGCTTTGGTTGCTGTTTGGGTTAGCGAGGAGCGCGACAACAAAGTGGCAACCACCGTGTCGACAGCTTTGTTGAGAGCATCTGGCGCATGCACCTCATGCACCAGACCAAAATTGCACGCTGCCTCAGCATCAACAATGTCGCCGGTGAAGATCAGTCTCTTTGCATTCGATCCACCCAATTCGCGAACGGCCCGCTCTAGCGAATTTGACGGATACACGATGCCCAACTTCGCAGGCGTGATACCAAATGTTGCGGTGGTGTCGGCGATGCGAATGTCACATGTGAGGGCGATACTGACGCCTCCTCCGATGCAGTTACCGCGTACTACCGCGATGGTCGGTGCAGGAAAATTGGCCAACTGTTCTTCGGCGCGCCAATTGTCCTGTGCGTACTCGCCTTCGACACCGTCACTTAACCCACCGATGTCGGCGCCAGCACAGAAGTGATGTCCTTCGCCGCGCACGATGAGCACCCGCACATTCGAGTTCTTCGCCAAGGCTTCAACCGAGTCGCCGATGGCACGCCACATGTCGTGCGTTACTGAGTTCCGTTTCTCCGGACGGTTCAGCGTGAGCGTCGCGACATCACCGTTGACGGCGATGTCAACCTCAGTCGACATCGTCAACCTCCGATTTGGCTCATCGTGCGACGTGGCTTCACGAAAGTCACCTGACCGATTTGGTGGCCAGCCCATTTCGTGCCAACTGCCTGACGAATGAGGTTGGCAACGTCACTGTCGCTCGCACCGCTTCGTAACAAGGCACGCACATCGAACTCACTCGTCGAAAAGAGACAGGTGCGAAACTGACCGTCGGACGTGAGACGAACACGATCGCAGTCTCCGCAAAATGGCTTCGTGACCGAGGGAATGACGCCCACGGTTCCGCATCCGTCCACGTATTCCCACCGGTCAGCTGGTGCTGCACCACGCGCAGCAAGTTGGCGAAGTGGATGCACCGCTTCGATGCGAGCGACGATTTCGTCTTGGCTCACTACTTTGTTCCGTTCCCACTCATCGCTGGCATCGAGTGGCATGAATTCGATAAATCGAACTTCGACCTCGTTGTCACGGCCGAACTCTGCGAGCGCGACAATCTCGTCATCGTTGACTCCGCGCTCAATAACAGCATTGACCTTCACAGGCCTAAACCCTGCTGCCTGAGCGGCGTGAATGCCCGCGAGCACGTTGTGCAATTCATCGCGACGTGTCATGCGTTCGAACTTTTCGCGTTGCAGTGAGTCGAGGCTGACATTGATTCGCTCAAGACCTGCGCTACGAAGTTCGCTGGCGTTGTTCCGCAAGGTGGATCCATTGGTGGTGAGCGCAAGGTCTGGCGCCATGCCGGCTCGAGGAGAGTTCGCATCTGAGGGCACCCGCAAGGTGGCGAGTTTTGCAATCAGGACTGGAAGATGGGCACGCACCGTCGGTTCGCCACCAGTCAGCCGGAGACTGTCGACGTGGAAGTGTTCGACGCAGATGCGCGCCACACGCTCGATCTCTTCGAACGTCAGGATGTGCGATTTGTCGAGCCACACCATTCCCTCTTCAGGCATGCAGTACGTACAGCGAAAGTTGCACCGATCTGTCACCGAGATACGCAGATCGCGCACGGTACGGCCGAAGGGATCTACCAACTCCACAGCGACAGCCTATGCAGGACGAAACACCAACGCCCGAGCCGTTTCGCCTGCCTTCATTCCGTTTCCATTGGGGACTTCGAGCAGTGCATTCGTCTGTGCTGAGGCAGACAACTGATGGCTCGCCTGCGCATCACTTCGTCGAACGTGAAGTCGACCATCTTGGTGCCAGTAGGCAAACACCCTGTCAAAGTGCACCTTCCCATCTGACTTCCGTTGAATCTCGTCATCGAGAATCACGGTTGCGTACGAACGAAATGCCGTCGTCTCGGGGTGCCCTGCCATTGAGCGAAGTGCTGGTCTGGCGAGAAGTTCGAAACTGACAAACGAGGACACCGGATTTCCAGGCAAGCCGAACACCGGTGCGCGTCTTATACCTGCAGTGATCTCACCGAAAGCGAATGGTTTCGCGGGCTTCATCGCAATCTGCATCCAGCGCATGTCGGCAATTCGTGACAACACCAACTTCACCACGTCGTAGTCGCCCATGCTGACTCCACCACTCGTGACAATTCCATCGCAAGTTTCGGCGGCATCACGCAAGACGCGCTCGAGCGCATCTTCATCATCGCGAACAATTCCGTAGTCGACGGACTCACACCCGGCTTCAGCAACGAGTCGAAGCAACATCGTTCGGTTGCTTTCACGAATCTGTCCTATACGTAATGGACTGCCGTCATCCACCAACTCGTCACCTGTCGACAACACCGCCACACGCGGACGCGGATGTGCTGATGCGCTGCGCACATTGCAACTTGAGAGCACTCCCAACATCGCGGCATTGATTTCGACACCGGCTGAGAACAACACATCTCCCCGCTTGATGTCGCTTCCTGCGTGGCGAACACCTGCTCCGACAGGTACCGACGCCTTCACCAATACGCCATCGACGTCTTCTAGTCGCTCCGTGTCTTCCACCATGACAATTGCGTCGCAACCCTCTGGTATCGGCGCGCCTGTCATGATGCGCACAGCAGTACCTGGTGCGACTGCGATACTCGGCTCTGCGCCAGCGGCCAACTCACCGATGACTTTCAACGTCGCCGGAGGAGACACGACGTCACTACTTCGCACTGCATACCCATCAACAGCGGAGTTATCGAACGGAGGGACACTCTCTGGCGCCGTCACTGCATCGGCCAACACCAGGCCGTAGAGGTCTTCGAGAGAGACCGGAGATGCGGTCAGTCGTGTGCAACGTGACAACACATGTTGACGGGCATCCTCGAGTGGGATCACATCAATGAAGGTACCGCCAAGTTCAGATGCAAGGCTGTGCCCGTGGCCAACTATCTCGCGCTGCCGTCAAGCGGTTTGACGCTCGACTGGAACTCACCGGCTGGTGACCACACGAGCAGAGTGCGACTGCGTTGGGAAAACGAAGGATGGACCGCCGAAATTGATCTTGTTCCAGATCGGGCAATGGCCGTCTTGCGACTCTCAGCCACTTGGGCCGTGCAGCAGTTTTTGCTATTTCGCGACATGGAGGACCCCGACTTGTGGCTCGCCACCGACGGGCATGGGCGATGGGGTGAGATGCACGGGTCAGAACGTCGTGACCTCGACGGTTGTGTCGACATCGACTTGGTCGGAACACCGTTCACGAACAGCATCGCCATCCATCGTCTGCAGCTGCAGATTGGCGGGAGCGCAGATGTACTCGTCATGTCAATCGATATTGAGACACTCGCCATCGAAAGAATGCTGCAGCGCTACACCCGCACAGGCACCTCTACGTGGCGTTACCCATCACTTGCTGCAGGTGTCGCAGTCGAGGTGTCCGTCGACGAACATGGCCTGGTCATTGACGAACCGCCATCGTTTTTTCGATCAACGTCGGTTCAGTGAACGAAGTCGGTTAGAACCCGATGCGACCCCGTAGCCAGGCCTGCAAGGCATTCGATGTATCGGGGCGGTTCAGCGCGATGTCGATGACTGCTGTCAACCATCCCATCGGTGTTCCTGTGTCGTAGCGAGCGCTCTTGTTGATGAGACCGGCCAATGGCGACTCAAGTGACTGTGCGCGCAATGCATCGGTCAATTGCAACTCACCATTTGCATGCGGAGTGAGCCGCGCGATCTTGCCGAACACATCTGGGGTCAACACATATCGACCGATGATGATGAGATTGCTCGGTGCATCTTCCATCTTCGGCTTCTCCACCACATCCACGATGCGGAACGGCCCATCGTGTGGTGCCCCCTCCGCCGGAGTGATGACGCCGTATGAGCTGACTTCATCGCGGGCGACGCGCATGAGACCGACTGCACCGACCCCCGTGGCGTCAACCGAATCAACCAAACTCTGCAGCAGATGTGAATCGCCCATCAATTCATCTGGCAACAGCACAACGAATGGTTCGTCGGCAACGACATCGCGCGCGCAACCAACTGCATGGCCAAGACCGAGCGGCGCATCTTGGTATACGACCGACACGCGTACGTCGGTACCAATGCGCGCCAACCGCTCCGCCAACTCTGCCCGTCCGCTTGCGCGTACCCGCTCGACCACATCGGGCGCCGGTCGCACGTAGGCCTCGATGCCGGGCTTATGAACACTCGACACCAGCACGATGTGATCAACTCCCACTTCAACGGCCTCATCCATGACCAACTGAAGTGCTGGCATATCAATGATGGGGAGCAGTTCCTTCGGCACCGCCTTGGTGACCGGCAAGAAACGGGTGCCAAGTCCGGCGGCGGGGATAACTGCGGTGCGCGCTTTCACTCACCGGCACCCTAGCCAGATACCATTTAGCACTCGAACCCCCCCGACTGCTAGGGGCACACCTGCTCCCAGAGGTTGACATGCCTACCTACGTATACAAGTTCATCGACACCGGCGAGACCATCGAAGTGCAACAAGCATTCACCGACGATGCCCTCACCGAAGCTGCCCACCCGAGCGACGGCACAATGCGCCCGGTGAAGAAGGTGTTCACTCCTGTCGGCATCACCTTCAAAGGTGGCGGCTTCTACAAGACGGATAATTCGAAGTCCGGTGGCTCGGCCTCCAGCGCCTCGAGCACCACGGCGAGTTCCTCGAGCGATTCGACTTCGTCGTCAAGTTCGTCTTCATCAGAGTCGTCCTCCACGTCAGCCTCAACGTCGACTTCATCATCGGCGTCAGGAAGCGGATCCACCAGTTCTGAATGACGGTGCACTGACATCAGCGTCAATGAACCGAATGGGCACACATCTGCAAGGTGCGTGGACTCAGTAAACGACGAGTCGCTGAAGTCAGCGAGCAACTTCGACTCAAACGGCAGTGGCAACGGGCGTTAGCTGCATGTTGCGCCGCTGTTGTCGCGCTCATCGTGATGTTGCAAGTGGTCTCCCAGCAGAGAGTGACGCAGCGCTGGGCAACGACTCAAGAAGTGCTTGTCGCAACATCTGATATCTCACCAGGTGAGACCCTCACGCCTGAGAACACAATGCGCACATCTGTACCTGAAGCAATCACCCCTCGTGACGCACTCCTGTTGCTCACATCCGACGAGAGCGCTTCCTCGCTCATTGTCGCGGGCCAAGTCATCAGCAAACTTCATGTCGGTGCCACCGCAACGCTCATACCTGAAGCTTGGAAAATTGTCGCCCTACCCGACGAGGTGATGTTGCCGTTGTCGATTGTCGGTGCAAAGGTTGACGTGGTTGTCGAGACTCGTGTTGTGGTCAACAATGCCATTCTCATCGGCATTGCGACTGACACTCACAATGCGACTATTGCCGTGCCTGAGCAACATGCGCCCGCTGTCGCCATCGCAGCGCAGCAGGGAACACTTACCCTTGTCGGTTCATCGTGAAGCAGTAGCTCACCTGAGCAACGTGCTTAGGCACCACTCATCGTGACATCACGGATGACGAGGCTGACACCCGATGCACGCATTGGCAACCAGTCGATGTCGCCACCGATGGCAACAATGTCTTGCAGCATGCGTTGGAGAGTCGAAGCAATCGTGAACTCACGCACAGGTTCAGCGGTCGCACCATTTCGAATCAGGAGACCCGATGCACCGGTGGAGAAATCTCCAGAAATCGAGTTCACTCCACTATGGAGCCCCTGCACCATTTGTATGAGCACGCCGTCGTCAATATCAGCGACGAGTTGCTGCTGAGATGCTGTGCCAGGCACCAGTTGCAGAGCCAAACAACCAACACCGGGAGAGCCACCCAGACCACCCCGTGTGGCGTTTCCAGTGCTCTTCGTGCCAGCACGACGCGCGCTGTACGACGAGTGCACGAACTTCTTCAATTGTCCCTGTTCGATGAGCACATTGCGGCGCGCGGCCAGACCTTCTCCGTCGAGATCCGTGGCGGTGTATGCGCGAGAGTCTGTCGGATCATCAATAAGCGTGACCATTGACGATGCAACCGTCTCGTTCAATCGGTCTTTGAAGAGACTGCGTCCCTTGATGGCACTCTCGCCATTGAGTGTGGAGCCGATAATCGACAAGAACTGTGCGGTGACATACGGGTCAAGTACGACAGTGGTGCGCTTGCTCGGTGGCTTCACTGCACCCAATAGTCGCGTCGCACGCTCAGCCGCTTCACGACCTGCCTTGTCGAGGTCGAACTCGCCTGGCCACTTACCGACGGAGAATCCGAACCCAGTCTGAGTTTCGTCACCATCATCGGCCAATGTTCCGACCGACGCGTAACAACCGTTCTCGCGCCCACCAGATCGAACTCCGGTTGTCGTGGCAAATGCTTCTTCCGCGAACACATCGCTGTAACTCACATCTTCCACGCGAACGCGCTTATCGGCAGCCAAAGCGATTTTCTCGAGGCGCTTGGCAATTGCGATCTTCTCTTCGGTAGGAAAATGCTCGAGTTGTTCATTCCATAGTTGTTGTGGAACTACCGGCACCCCGTCGGGCTCAGCAAGGCCTGCCCACTCATCGACTGATCCGAGTTCTGCATTCTCACGCGCCTCAGCGAGTACTTCTTCCAACGCGCTTACATCGAGAGTGCCGGCATACGACGTGCCGGTTCGACCGTTGCGGATGATGCGAACCCCGACACCTTCACTTTGTGCACTGACGAAGTGTTCGATCTCGCCCTCGTAAATACGAATATCAGTTTCACGAGCACGCGACACATATGCCTCGATCTGCTCACCGGGCTTGGCTTGGGCAACGATTCGATCAGCGATGTCTTGGAGATGACGAACAGAATCTGGCGTCGACCCTGATGCTGGTGACGCAGTCGACATGGTCAGGCGGCCGTTCCGCCGACAGTGAGGCTCTTCACGCGAAGTGTGGGTTGGCCATCACCAACTGGTACCCCTTGTCCGTCTTTGCCGCATGTTCCAGGGTTCCCCATGGCGAAGTCGTTGCCGAGCATGTCGATGTCCGCGAGCACCTGCGGTCCGTTACCGATGAGGTTTCCCTCACGAATTGGTTCGGTGATTTGGCCGTTCTCGATGAGATACGCCTCGGTCATACCAAAAACGAAATCCCCGGTTGCCGTGTCGACACTTCCGCCACCGAGTTTGGCGACATACACACCTCGGTCGGTGTTCTTGACGATGTCATCGGGATCACTGTCGCCATTCATCACGAATGTGTTGGTCATGCGCACCATCGGCAAGTCTGCATATGACTGACGGCGACCATTGCCACTTTGCGAGCGATTGTCGTTTCGTGCGCGCAAGTAGTCCCACATGTAGTCGGTCAAGATGCCATCTTGAATGAGCACATTGCGCTGACTTTCGTGACCTTCATCGTCGATACCAATTGCGCCCCATTCAGCCGTCATGGTGCCGTCATCAACAAGCGTGACAAGCGGTGATGCAACAAGTTCCCCGACACGATTGCGGTACACGCTCGCACCCTTAGCCACGAGATCTGCTTCCAAGCCGTGCCCGCAGGCTTCGTGGAAGAGCACCCCGCCAGAGCCACACTTGATGACCACCGGCATGGCACCTGAAGGCGCCGGTCGCGCACGCAGCTTTGTGACCGCCTGACGAGCGGCCGCAACCGCAAGGTCGCCGACATCATTGTGTTCGAACAATTCGTATCCGATGGTGTGACCCATTGATTCGTACCCGGTTTGCATGCCCAGGTCACCGTCGGCCACCACACTCACACGGAACAATGAACGCACTTGTTCATCTGATGCGAGCACGCCATCGCTGTTTGCAACCAAGATGCGACGCACACTGTCGGCATAGCCAGCCGACACCTGAACGATGGAACCATGCACCCCTCTTGCAGCGTCATCTGCACGCATGAGAAGAGCGACTTTGTCGGATTTCGGTACAGAGCCCGGCAAGACGCGCACCACATTGACCGGATGTCGACGAGGTGACGACAAGGCCACTTTCTTGGTGCCACCACCTCCTGCGCGCGCTGCGGCGGCGGCGGCCTGAGCGGCCTCGATAAGCCCACGCTCTGAGAGATCGGCCGTGTGCGCAAAACCTGTGGTGTCGCCGGCGACAACTCGAATACCGGCTCCGCGGTTGCGCCCACTCGTGACCTGCTCCACTTTGCCGTCGTCGAGACCGGCCGAGACCGACCGCTTGTCTTCGATGAACACCTCGGAGAAATCTGCCCCCATCGACCGGCCGGCATCGAGAACTCGCGCCAAAGTGTCGGAATCAAACTCGCTGGTGAGGTCAACCATTGTCACGTATTCGAGCCTACAGAGCCCTCACCTGCCCGTGCCCAAGCGAGCGCGTCGTATCCTCTCTTGTGAACGTATGTCTGGTGAGTCTTTGAGCGTCGATGTTCCTCCGGTGGTGATTGCTCCGCGCGAGCGCGAACACGTCACCAGGTGGTGGAAGGAAGCCTTGGTGATGGCGACGTTCTATGCCATCTACACCGCGACACGAAACCGGTTTGGCTCTGCGCGCGTTGGTGACACCGACGTACCACTTCACGCTTTCAACAATGCTGTGCGTGTCATCCGCATCGAACGAGCATTGGGTCTGTACCACGAAGAGTCGATCCAAGATCTTTTTCTTCCGTACCGCGCGTTCATTCAAGCGATGAACACTTTCTACGGAACTGCTCATTTCGTTGTCACCATCGGTGTATTTTTCGTGCTGTATCGCAAACGAAAAGACGTGTTTCCGCTGTTTCGTAACGCACTTGCCGCCACGACTGCGCTTGCAATTTTTGGTTTCGCATTGTTTCCGTTGATGCCGCCGCGACTACTCGACGTGGAATGCCCTCCTGCTGGCTTCGGTGCAGCATGCATTGAGCATGAAATGCGCAACTACAACGGTGCCACCAGTTTCGGGTACGTCGACACACTGAAAGATTTTGGTGGTCCATGGGATTTTGATTCAGGTGGTATCGCAAAACTGTCCAATCAATATGCGGCCATGCCGAGCCTTCACATCGGATGGGCCTCGTGGTGCGCTTTTGGTTTGTGGCCGCTGTGGCGCAGGAAGTGGGTGCGTGCAGCCGTGTTGTTGTATCCGGCACTCACTCTGTTCTGCATCGTCGTCACAGGGAACCACTTCTGGCTCGATGGAGTCGGTGGCTTGCTCGCCCTTGCGGTCGGCTTTGTCATTGGCGAACGACTTCACACCTTGAACCAACGCCGGCTCGATCGAAAATTTGCTGGTCACATCGCCGCTCATCCAGCTTCTGGCGTGTGACCACCGACCAGTAGAGGCTGGGTCCAAACCGCACCTCGAAGCGACCCACAGGTGACCCACAGGTAGCCTGACGATGCATGTCACTGCTCGACTCCATTCGTGAACCGGCCGATTTACGGGCCCTCACAATGCCTGAGCTCGAGCAACTCTCGGGCGAAATACGTGACTTCATTGTGCAGGCGGTCAGCGAGACCGGCGGTCACCTCGGTAGCAATCTCGGTACCGTCGAGTTGACGCTTGCCTTGCACCGGGTGTTCTCCAGTCCCGTCGATGCAGTGCTCTGGGACACCGGCCACCAGGCTTACGTACACAAAATTGTCACCGGCCGTCAGGGTGGCTTTAGTCAACTGCGCCAGGCAAACGGCATCTCGGGTTATCCGAGTCGTGAAGAGAGCAAGCACGACTTCATCGAAAACAGCCATGCGTCAACTGTGCTCAGCTACGCACACGGACTTGCAGTCGCTCGCGACATGGGTGCCAACTCTCACGGGCACATCGTCGCAATTATCGGTGACGGGTCGATGACCGGAGGTATGGCGTACGAAGCGCTCAACAACCTCGGCCACAGCAAACGCAAGGTCATCATCGTGCTGAACGACAACGGCCGCAGCTACGCGCCGACGATTTCGAATCTCACTGCTGGTGGCCCACAAGCCGCTGAGGCGACTGGCGAGCTGCCTCGACTTCCCGAGCGCATCACCGGAAAGTTGTCTGAGACGCTTGTCAATATTCGATTGAACCCTGTGTATTTGCGTCGACAACGCAAGCTTGAACAGTTTCTTCGCGACTTACCTGTCGTTGGTCGTCAAGCAGAACAAGGAATGGAAGCATTCAAGGCTGCGGTTCGCGAGTTTCTGCAGCCGCCGTCATTCTTCGAGGCCCTCGGTGTTCGCTACGTCGGCCCCATTGACGGTCACGACATCGAGGCACTCGAGGCAGCTTTTCATGCTGCGATCGATCGTGAAGCTGAAGGGCCGATTGTCGTGCACGTGCTCACCCACAAGGGCAAGGGGTACCCGCCGGCAGAAGACGACGACGAGAAACACCTGCATGACACTCCGACATTCGACCCCGTCAATGGCCCAGCGCAAAGTGGTCCATCTGGCTACACCGCTGCATTCAGTGATGCAATCGTCAAAGAAGCAGAGCTCGACTCGCGCATCGTTGCAATCACGGCTGCGATGCCTGGCCCCACTGGTTTGCTCAAATTCAAGGACCACTTCCCCGATCGTTTTCTCGATGTCGGAATCGCTGAACAACATGCGGTCACCATGGCTGCAGGCATGGCGATGGGAGGGCTTCGCCCTGTTGTTGCCTTGTATTCGACATTCCTGTCGCGCGCGTGGGACCAAGTGGTGTACGACGTTGCATTGCACCGCCTCCCCGTCATCTTCTGTCTCGACCGGGCCGGCATCACAGGTGACGATGGCCCGAGTCACCACGGCATCTACGACATGGCACTCCTTTCAAAGGTTCCTGGTATGCGCGTTCTCGCTCCGAGCAGCACACAGGAACTTGAAGTCATGCTGCATGACGCAATGACGCTTACAAATGAGGGGCCTGTCGTCATTCGATACCCCAAGGGGCTCGCCCGCAATGCACCAGATGCACCGTTGGGTGACGGCCTTCGTGCGCGTCAACTGACCGACGGAGATGGAAGCGTGTGTGTGCTCGCAATCGGCAAGTTGGTTGCTGCTGCCGAAAAAGCAGCCGCAACACTTGAAGCGGACGGCGTCAAAGTCGAAGTGTGGGATGTGCGGTCATGTGCACCACTTGACGAAGCCATGTTGACAAGTGCTGCTCGCAACGCTCATGTGTTGACTTTCGAGGACGGTCTGCGGGATGGCGGAATTGGCATGGCCATTGCTGACCGCATCACTTCGCTCAACTCAAACATCAATGTGCGCGTTCATGGTGTGCCGACAAAGTTCATTCCGCAGGCCAAGCCCGACGCAATCCTTGCGCAATTCGGTCTCGATGCAAATGGCATCGCCACCGCAGTTCGTCACGCATTGCACGGCTAATCATGTCGAACGAATTCGCCACCGACCTCACATTGGCCCTCGTACTCGCCGACGCCGCCGATGCGTTCACACTTCCTCGGTTTCGCGAACGTTCTTTCTCGGTGGACTTGAAAGAAAATCTCACCGAAGTGACAGAAGTTGACCGAGGTGCTGAAGCGTTGATCATGGACATCATCCGTCGTGAACGACCGCACCATGGCTGGTACGGCGAAGAGCACGGCAGCGGAGAAGGAGACGGTTGGACATGGGTTATCGACCCCATCGATGGCACGAGCAACTTCGTTCGCGGTGTGCCTGTGTGGGCCACATTGATTGCTCTCGTGCACGAGGACATGGGGCCCGTCCTCGGCGTCGTCTCCGCGCCAGCTCTTAACTCTCGTTGGTGGGGCGTGGTTGATGGTGGTGCATTCAAGAACGGCTCTCCCATTCGAGTGAGCCAAGAAGCAGACATCATGAGCGCACACGCAAGCCTCACCCCGAACGCATCGTGGAACACTGCGGGCAAGTCTCAGAATCTGTACAGACTGCAGAACATGGTTAAACGCGTTCGCGGTTTCGGAGACTTCTGGCAACACATGTTGGTGGCGGATGGCAGTATCGACTTCGCGGTCGACGCCATCGGTCTTGAGCCCTATGACATCGCTGCACTAGTCCCTATCGTCCAGGCCGCAGGCGGTCGACTGAGCGATCGGCACGGCTTGTCAGATTGGAAGGCCAACTCGGCCGTCTCCTCGAACGGACTGCTTCACGACTCCGTTATTGCTGTGCTCACTAGCTGAGTACGCTCGCATCCATCGCTTCAACAACTTCTCAACCTACGCCACTGCATGTTGTCGTCCTCGACGACTATCACTCGGTCGCTCGAACACTTAGTCCATGGCACACACTCGGTGACCGCGTCGAGTTAGTAATACACACCGACCATGTCTCAGAAGACGAAGCTGTCATTGCACGTCTTGAGCATGCACATGTTGTCGTTGTCATGCGCGAGCGCACTCCGCTCACCCGCCAACGACTAGAGCGACTCCCAAACCTGAAGTTGATTGTCACCACCGGCATGGAGAACAAGGCGATCGACATGGGATGCGCAAAGGAACGTGGAGTGGTTGTGTGTGGAACCCGAGGTGGCCTCTCAAACGCAGTCGAACACACGTGGGCGCTGATTCTGGCTCATCTTCGAAATCTTTCCGCCGAAGAGAACAACATCCGAAGTGGCGGCTGGCAGACCACCATCGGTCGCGATTTGTTCGGTTCGACTATCGGCCTCGTCGGGCTCGGACGCACTGGAACGCGAATGGCGCGGGTTGCGAGGGCATTCGACATGAACATTCTTGCTTGGAGTCCACATCTCACACCAGAAGTTGCCGAGACTCACGGTGCGACCGCGGTGTCCAAAGAGCAATTGTTTGCTGAGAGCGACATTGTGTCTGTCCACCTACAACTGAGCGAATCGACCAGAGGCATCATCAGTGCTGACGCCATCGCCAAGATGAAGAAATCAGCACTCTTTGTGAATACTTCCCGTGGAGCATTGGTCGACGAGGCAGCACTTGAACATGCTGTTCGAAATGGCACCATTGCTGGTGCTGCTCTTGACGTGTTCACCACTGAGCCGTTACCTGCCGACTCATCCATGCGCTCGCTGCCCAACAGTGTGCTGACACCGCATGTCGGCTATGTCACCGAGGGTCTCTACCGACGCTTTTTCAGCGACATCGTCGAAGACATCGCAATGCACCTAGCCGGCACACCGGTTCGGGTTCTCAACAACTGACGCTGAGGCGTCAGAACGCGTCGGGATTGGCGACTATCTCTGCCGGTACGTCGAGACGGAACAACTTGGCAGCGTTCTGCCACGTGAACTTGCGCACAACATCATCGGGAATGCCACGGAAGTGTTCTTTCAACATGTCCTGCGTACGTGGCCACGTCGTGTCGGCGTGTGGATAGTCCGACTCAACCATGATGTTGTCTGCGCCGATGACTTCGTATTGAGGGAACGATGATGGATCTTCAATTGCACAGAACCAGAAGTTGCGCTTGAACACTTCGGACGGTGACAACTCGACGTCATTCCACGTGCCGTACATCTTGTTGTACGAGTTCATGTGGTCAAGGCGGTCAATCAGGCCTGCCACCCAACCAATGCCACCTTCAGAGAGGCACAACTTGATGTTTGGAAACCGCACCGGAACCTTCGAGAACAACCAGTCAGTTGCGGCGAACATCGCATAAGCAAAAAACAACGTGCCAACTGCATCGCTTGGTGCATCTGGAGCAGTTGCGGGCGACGAGCCCGATGAACCGACGTGCAGACACACCACCGTCTCGGTTTCTTCACATGCTTGGAGCAATGGGTCCCAGTGACCGGTATGCAGCGAGGGGAACCCGAGCATGTGTGGGCCTTCCGAAAAGGACAATGCGCGGAACCCGCGAGCTGCGTTCTTCCGAACTTCCTCCGCCGCTTCATTCGGATCAGACCAAATGGGAAGTTGCATCGGGATGAACCGACCGGGCGCACTCCCGCACCACTCTTCCAACATCCAGTCATTCCATGCGCGTGTCATGGCCTTAGAAAGCTCAACGTCTTTCGTGATTTGGTAGAGCCGTTGACCGGCAAAACCGGGAATGAACGAAGGAAAGCAAAGTGACGAGTAGATGCCATTGAGATCCATGTCTTTTACTCGAGCATTGACATCCCATGCTCCACGACGCATGTGTTCGAAACGAGTCGGATCAAAACTGAATTCATCGACTGGTCGGCCGACGACGGCGTTGAAGCCGACGTTCGGCAACTCGAGGCCATCCACCACCCATGTCTCTATGCCGTCTTCCTTGGAGATCACATGCGGAACGCGATCACCGAACTTTGCCGGAATGCGACCTTCGAAGGTGTTCGGCGGCTCAACTACATGGTCATCACAAGAAATCACCATGTAGTGACGCTTTGCCCGTTCGGGTTCTGGCAAGAAGGTGACTTTTCCTTTGACATTCTTGGTGAATGATGCGTTAGTCGTGAGGTCATCGAATGACAGCGCCATGGTGGTCTCCTTAATTTAAAACGTCTGGTTCGTTTGCGATGATGGGCCGCACTGCACCGTCGAAGTACGCGAAACTCGCGCGTTCAACTTGTGATGCCTTGATGCCCTTCATCGGTTCGGCCGGTATTGGAAGTGGTTTCTTGCCAGTTTGAAGAACCTTCCAATAGATCTCACATGCCCGCTCGAATTGAGCGGCTTTGTAAAGCCCTTCTTCCATCGTGGGAGCAGTGACGACAACACCGTGACTCGCCAACACCGCGACAGATGCATCGCCAATATGGCGAACAAGTTCTGCTGCAACTGTGGGCGTATTCAACTCACCGTCGTACTCATGCACCATCACCATCTCGTCCATGATGATCGCAGAGTTCTGATGCACGATTTCGGGCAATACGCCGATAGCGGCAAGCACTGAGCAGTAGACCGGATGATTATGGATGACTACTCGAGCATCTGGCCGAGCCTTGTGTAGCTCGGTATGCAAATGAAATGCGGGGGTCACGTCCCACTTGCCGCGCAACACTTTGCCCGTCGAATCAATCTCGAGAATGTCGCTTGCCTTGGTCTCGCCCCACCACAGACCCCACGGGTTCACCAACAGGGTGTCTGTTCCTTCGCGCTGCCATGTGATGTGACCCGAGAGGTTTTCGCAGAATCCGAGATCGTCAAGATGTCGAAGTGCGAGCGCGAGCACTTGCTCGTCGGAGAGCGATCGACCGACACCTGGCATAGACCCCGGCATCCACGCAGCTGCGCCTCCCCTTGGCTCATCCATGTCGACCTCCCCGCTCTACTCCGTCAGTGTGAACGTGCATCTGACGAATCGAATGTCGTCAGTCTTCCTTGATTCGCGTCTCCATGCAATAGCGACCGCATATTTGCAATGTGATTTCACTTCGTCAGTCTCGTCATTTTGCACCGACACGATGGAGAGATCCCTGACCATGTCGTTTCAGTACATCTTCTTTGAGAGACCCCTTGGCGACCTTGCCGCCAGACGCCATCGGCAAAGAGTCCACAATGATGAAGTACTCCGGGAAGTACTCCTTCGAATAACCCTGGGCATCGAGATGCTCGAGAAGTTCGACCTCTGTGGCTGACCGCCCAGTGTGGAACACCACATACACGCCGACTCGCTGACCGAACACATCGTCAGGCACTGCAACCGCTGCCGACAGCGCGACCGCCGGATGCGTCGCAACTTGCTCTTCCACTACTCGAGCACTGATGTTCTTGCCACCACGGATGATGAAGTCTGACTTGCGTCCCTCGACGCGTAGATATCCGTCGTCGCCGATGCTGACGATGTCACCCATCAACATCCAACCATCCGGCGTGTACAGCTCGTCATTTGCTGCATCATCGTCGTAATAGCCAGCGCAAGTGACCGGTCCGCGCACTCCGGGAACACCTGGTTGACCGGTACCAGTGATGTCTGCACCTGTGTCTGGGTGAAAGAGCCTGGTCTCCATCACCGGGATTGGCTTGCCACAAGTGGTCAGTCGCAGTTCACGCGTGTCATGAATCGATGTTGCGCTCACTGCACCTGTCTCGTTCGAACCGAAGAATTGCAGCACGAAAGCGCCTGTTCGTTCCTCGAATTCCGCCGCACGTGCATATGGCACGGTCTCGCCACCGGTCCACATCACGCGAAGCGATGAGAAATCATGTGCGGCAACTTCGGGATCATTCAGCATCAAGATGAATTGCGTCGTGACTGCTGCCAAGAGACTCACACGATGCTTCTCGAGTGCTTCGATCATTGCCGACGGTGTGAATTTCGGAAGCACGACGCATGGAATTCCGAGCATCGTCGGCGTGAAGTGGGATGTCCACAATCCGAATCCGAATTGAGCCGGCACAACAGACATCATCACGTCATTGGGGCCGACCTCGGCGAGTTGCTCAACCATCTTGTGATACGCCATCCATCGCTGCATGTACTGCGTGACGCACTTCGGCATTCCTGTCGTTCCAGACGTCGAATTCAGGAGCCACACATCGTTCGGACCAAGACGACGTTGCGCAATGTCATCGTGAAGAATTTCGCCACGGTCGATTGCAACCTTGCCGTTCACCATGATGTTCTCCGTCGAGTCACTTCGATCAGGCACACAAATGTGGCGCTCAATGTTCACTCCACGCGCACGAAGTGCGTCTAGTACTTCCTCCGCGGAGCGGCCGTTCACCGTCGCATGTGTCGCAAAATTCACCGCACCGGTCTTGCGCAACAGATACTCGATTTCGGCGTCTCCGGCTCGCGGTCCGATGCCTACTGCCACCACGCCTGCCTTCTCGGTGCCAACGAACGCCGAATGGATAGAAGGTCCGTCCGGCAACATCACCGCCACCTTCTGGTCGGCACCAATACCCGAGGCAATCAGGGAACTTGCAAAAATAGATGAATAATTACTATATTCAGCCCACGAGAGCACTTCGTCTCCTGCAATAAATGCAGGAGACTGGGCTGATCGCGCAACATTTTGGTCGATGTAGTCCGAAATGGACAGATTTCTCCACCATCCGCTCGATTCAAACTCGGATGCGCGTTCACGTGGATCTCTCACTGAATGTCTCCTGAAAGTGATTCGTCAATCAATTGCTTTTTGCAAAGAGTCTTGCGACGTGCGTCGCTTGACAGAATTTGTTTGCATCCGTAGGTTTAGCATCCATACATACGCCGTTCGGTCGTCAGTGGCCGTTCTGTAATCCGGGGGGAAGTACAAAATGACACAACGTCACCGACGTCGTCTTCTTGTTCCGGTCATCGGCCTCCTCGCAGCAACGGTGCTGGGTTCAGCACCACTGCATGCGAGTTCAGGTTCGACTGACCGCACAGTGAAGTTGAAAACCACAACACAATTCCGTACTGTAGGTCAAAACCAGATCATGACCACGACAGCGGTGCAGATCAACACTCGTACCGAAGATTCACCAGCTGGCGTCAAGAAGAAGAGAACGACGACTTCTAAAGATCGCAAGGTTCAGAACTTCCCTAAGCGCGCAACGGTAATTACGACACTCACCGAGGTCACCAAGACCATCGACGTCGACACCACGACCATTGTGAAGCGCACAACCGTCGTCACAGAAGTGACCACCAAGGACGCAAACGCCGGATCCAAGTTGGTGAAAGGTTGCGAAGGCACTGGCTGGACCAGCCCAGACGACTTGTCGTTCACCCGCAAGGTTGCCCGTTGCAAGCCAGGCTTCCCCGCTCCGAAGCCACTCGCCACCAAGGAGAAGGTGAAAGTGTCCTCGAGCTTCAAGCTCGAGTTCAACTCGCCGCTTCTGTTGGCAATCAGCCTCGGTGAATTTGCCAAGGAGAACATTGAAGTCGAGTGGATCAGTATTCCGTTCGCAACCGCTGCACCACAGCTCGGAACCGGCGCAATTGACGTTGCTGTTGGCGGCTTTGAAGTTGCCCTCTACAACGCAGCAGCCCAGGGCTTGCCAGTGAAGGTCGCACTTGCGAACTACTTCCCACCGAAGGCCGGCGATTACAAGACACCACAGACTGGTCTGTGGTGCCGCCGTTCGTTCTTCTCAAACCCCACGAACCCGAACTTCAAGGAGCTTGAGAAAGGCTCACGTTGGGGCACTTCGGTCGGCAAGGGCTCGTCAGCCGTGTACTACTCAGTGACCGAATTGCGCAAGAAGGTTCCGAACTTCAACCCGAAGAACATCACCTTCAGCATCGTTCCGTCAAGCTCCGCATGGGATGCACTGAGGAACAAGGCTCAGGACTGCATGGTCATGCTTGACCCGCTCTGGACTCTGCCTGCTGGCGAGCCACAGAACTACGTGCAGGCTTCAACGCAGACACCAGCCGAACCGCTCGGTATCTACGCCTATGGAAAGCGTCTCTTGGAAGATCGTCGTGACATCGGCGTAGCATTTGCACGTGCGTTCATCCGCACCGTGAACACGTACTTCCAGGCGGACTACCACAACGATGCATTCACCGCTGCTGAAATCAAGAAGCAGGTTCCTTCATATGACATCGAGGCGAACAAGAAGTACGACTCATTGACCATGGACTGGGAAATCCGTACTGGAACCACCACGAAGATGCAGAAGTTGTTCAAGGACATCGGAGCTCTCACAATTCCAGTTGTTCCTGAAGACAAACTTGTTGATCGCGAGTTCTACGAAATTGCGGTTGGCAAGAAGAAGGGCTGACCTTCTCTCTTCTCTAGCGAAGAAAGGACCCGCACCAAAAGGTGCGGGTCCTTTTTGTTTTCTGACAAACCTTGGGAGAACTGAAAGTGTGAGTGCTAGTTTTTAACAACGGTCTCATTAGGAGGGTTTGATGGCTGCAAAAATCGTGGCATCACAAGTCATGCGCTATTTCGGTAGCAAAGATGACAGAGTTCACGCTGTCGGAGAGTTGAACCTCGAAATCAACGACGGTGAATTTGTGTGTATCGTTGGTCCGTCAGGCTGTGGCAAGTCCACATTCCTTCGCATCGTCGGTGACCTCATTCGACCGAGCGACGGCGAGGTGCGCATCAATTCCTCGAAGACTCGCCCCGCCTCGATGGTGTTCCAGGACTATTCGATCTACCCGTGGAAACGAGTCATCGATAACGCCCGCTTCGGCCTTGACATAGCTGGTGTGCCGAAGAAAGAGGGCAACGAGCGAGCACTCAAGTACCTCGGCAAACTCGGACTCGCCGATCGTGCACGCAGCTACCCCGCCACGTTGTCGGGTGGCATGAAACAGCGCGTCGCCATTGCTCGTGCACTCGCTGTTGAGCCTGAAATTCTGCTGATGGATGAACCATTCGCAGCGGTCGACGCACAGTTGCGCGAAATCTTGCAGGAAGAACTTCTCGCACTGTGGCAGGCCGACCAGCGCACAGTGTTGTTCATCACCCACTCACTCGACGAGGCAATTCTCCTTGCCGACCGCGTGCTGGTGATGTCCGCTCGACCGGGGCGCATCATCGCTGACATCAAAGTGCCTTTCGCACGACCGCGAGACCCATCAGTTCGCTCGAGTGCCGAGTTCGCCAAACTTGAGGGCGAGCTCCGTGAACTTCTGCGCAATGAAGTCAACTCTCACCTCGCAAGCCTAGAGGCAAAGTAACCATGGCCACCGAACAGAAGAACGCCATAGTTCTCACTCCCACGGCGGCAGACCGTGACCCGGTCAAGTACAACCGTCGTCGACGCACAACCGAGGTGACACTCGCGATTGCCGTTCCAGTCGTACTGCTCGTAATCCTCCAAATCGGCGCCGACCAAGAATGGTGGAGTCGTATCTTCTACCCTTCTGTCACCGACGTTGTCCGCGAGCTTCGCTCAATGTTCGTGGAACGCGATTTTGCTTATGACTTGTGGGTGACAATTCGCCGACTCATGCTCGGCTACATCTTTGGGTCGTTGGTTGGATTGCTCTTCGGATTCGTTCTTGGTTTGAATCGACTCACGAGAAAGGCGCTCGAGCCTCTCTTGAACGCCTTGTACACCGTTCCGAAGATTGCCTTGTTGTCCCCGTTGCTCATCGCTTTTGGCTTCTATGACAAGCCGATTGTGGTGCTCATCGCCATCACCGTGTTCTTCTTTGTATGGGTGCCCACTCAGTCCGCTGTGATGAGCGTGCAAGCCAGCTTCCGGGAAGCGGCCACGGTCTTTGGCGTCAATCGCTGGCAAATGTTCCGACATGTGATGTTGCCTGCGACGTTGCCGAGCATCTTCGTTACCTTGCGTGTGGCTATCAGCGTGGCCATCCTTACCGTCATCGGCGTCGAGTTCGTGTTCGCACCTCAGGCACGCGGCCTCGGTTACATCATCAATGACGCCAGGTCGACGCTCAGTTCACGCGTGGCGTGGGCCGGAATTCTCATCGCATCGGTGTTGGGTGTGACCTTCACATGGATCGTGCGTATCGCGGAACGCCTCCTCCTGCCGTGGAACAAGGAAGACCAAGGCAGCAAAGATTGATGTCGATGTTTCGCCGTGGTCGGCGAAACATCACAGAGAATTGATAAACGACTCGATCGTCGCCAAGTCGTTCGGGAGCACTGTTGTGCGCTCGGGACGCGACATGAGATCTGCAAGATGCTCGGGTAGTTGGGGCCGTACGCCGGTGGCTCGCTCTACCGCATCGGGGAACTTCGCCGGATGTGCCGTAGCCATGGTGACCATGGGCGTACCTTGTTCAATTCGCTGACGCGCCACGGCAACACCGACTGCCGTATGAGGGTCGATGAGCATGCCAGTTGACGCGTGAACCGACGCGATTGTTGCCAACGTCTGTGAATCGTCACAACGGCCAGCACGGAACGTTGGGGTAATCCAGTTGAAGAACTGATCAGGCTCCAACACAAGATGACCAGTGGAACGAAATCGAGTGAGTTGCTGTGCGGTGGCTCCCCCGTCACGGTCGTTCATTTCAAACAGCAGGCGCTCAAAGTTTGAGGACACTTGAATATCCATGCTGGGACTCAAAGTCGGAGCAACACCGATAACGGCCATGTCACGTGACTCGAAGAATCTGGTGAGGATGTCGTTCGAGTTTGACGCAACCACAAGGTGACGAATATCGGCACCCATCTGCTTGGCAATCCAGCCGCTCAGCACATTGCCAAAATTTCCGGTGGGCACCGTGACATCGATGGTACGACCGAGTCTGCGTGATGCTTCGACGTAATAGACGACCTGGGCCATGATGCGAGCCCAGTTGATGGAATTCACCGCTGACAAATTGTGACGTTCACGGAACGGATGATCATTGAACATCGCCTTGACGAGGTCTTGACAGTCATCGAACGTGCCGTCAACTGCGACGGTGTGAACATTCGGCGAATCGACCGTGGTCATCTGTCGTCTTTGCACATCGCTGACGCGACCGTTTGGGTACAAGATCACGATGTCGACATTCGAGCAATGTTTCACACCGTCAATGGCTGCACTTCCAGTGTCGCCACTGGTGGCTCCGACGATACGGATTCGCTGGTTCTTCGCCCTCAGAATGTGATCGAACAATCGGCCAAGTAGCTGCAATGCGATATCTTTGAAAGCAAGGGTCGGCCCGTGGAACAACTCCATGAGATAGTGGCCGTCTTCTAACTGCACAAGTGGTGCTACTGACTCGTGGCGGAACGACGAATAGGCATCACGTGACAATGCAAGAAGAGTTGCTGCATCGATATCAGGTGCGGTGTATGGCGCGATGACTGATGCAGCTAATGATGCGTAGTCATCGGGCAACGTGGCTGGTAGTTGTGGCCACGACTGAGGCACATAGAGGCCACCATCGATGGCAAGTCCGGCGAGGACTGTGTCGGAAAACCCGAGTTCGGGCGCGCCGCCACGCGTGCTGACGTACCGCATGCGGGTTCAGCCGCCGATAACGCGAAGTAGGCCGCTCGTGCGCTTCACCACATCGAGTGTGCGGAACTCGCGCAGACATGCCTGCACATCAGCTTCACGAGCAATGTGCGTGATGAAGACAAGACGTGCGTTCTCGCCCATTCCTTCTTGCTCGGCAGTACGAATGCTGACTCCGTGACGGGCAAAGACGCCGGTGACCGCATGCAACACGCCAGGACGATCGGCCACATCAAGACCGACCAAGTACTCAGAGGTGGTCTGATCAATGGGGCTGATGGGCAAGCGGGCAAACGTGCCGATGGTCGCGTGTGCGCCCTTACGAAGGTTGATGGCTGCGTCAATCACGTCACCAAGCACGGCGCTAGCCGTAGGAAAGCCACCCGCGCCACGTCCATAGAACATGAGCGAGTCGACGGCTTTACCTTCGACGAAGACTGCATTGAAACTGTCGCGCACACTGGCGAGCGGGTGCGTGTTTTTCACCATCGCAGGGTGAACACGAACAGCCACTTCGCCGTCAGCAGAGATCTCCGCAATGGCTAACAACTTGACCACGTAACCAAGACGCTTGGCGATGACAATGTCGGCGCCGGTGACGCTGCTGATGCCCTCGTTGTAGACATCGCCTGCGACGACACGTGCTCCGAAGGCGATGCTCGCGATGATGGCTGCCTTGGCAGCGGCGTCGAGACCCTCGACATCGGCGGTTGGGTCACGCTCAGCAAAGCCGAGACGCTGTGCCTCTGTGAGCGCAACCGTGTAATCAGCGCCCTCTTCGGTCATTTTCGTGAGGATGTAGTTGGTCGTGCCGTTCACGATGCCGAGCACGCGCGTGATGGGTTCACCGCGCAAGCTCTCTCGAAGCACACGAATGAGCGGAATTCCCCCAGCGACTGCTGCTTCAAACAAGAGGTCGACCCCTGCAGTATCTGAGACAGCAAAGAGTTCAGTGCCGACATTGGCCAACAATTCCTTGTTGGCCGTGACGACAGGCTTGCCTTTACCGAGTGCCGTGGAGATGAGCTCGCGAGCGGGTTCGATGCCACCGATGACCTCGACGACAAGATCGACGTTCGGGTCATCAACGACTGCATGCGCATCGCGTGTGAGCATGTTCGGGTCGAGCTTCACCTCGCGGTCACGACTGACATTGCGGACTGCTACTCGGGTGATTTCGAGGCGAACTCCAGTACGAGCTTCGATGACATCTGCCTGGTCATTCACCAATTGGATGAAGGCAGCTCCGACGTTTCCGCAACCGAGAACTCCGATGCGTACCGTTGATTGCGTTGTTATCGGCTGGGCGGCCATTCCCTCATGTTATAGGGAGACCGTCTTCTCACTCTCTGGAATAACGCGCATACCGTCACCGACCTTCTTCTGGAGGGCCTTGGTTCCACCCCACGAGAGATACACAAGTCGCTGCCACCAATTCATGTCGCGGCGAGGATCAAGCGATGTTGGGATGAGAGTGGTGACGCCAAGTGACTTTGCGGTTCGTGCGACACGAGACGGACCCGATGTTGCAGGAATGACAACAGCCCGAACACCACGCACCGGAGTGAGGAATGCATCGACTCGTCCGGCTGCACGCGACAGACGCACGGACGGAAGGTGAGCATCGAGAAACAGACGCTTTCCTGACTGCCGGTCATGAAAGACATATGCATACGCGAACAACGACAATGGCCAACCTGTTCGAACCACGGTGGCATCGATTGCATGGGCACCTTCGCCGAGCGTGAACATGTCACCGACGTTGTGTGCGTGGGTACTGGTCATGCCGAGCCCTCTCGCCACTTTCACTGCTGCACGAGGACCGTGTACCGGAATATGAGCAGGCAACTGCGCCAGCGACGCTGGTCGACAATGGTCTTCGACATGGGTACACAACACCACGGCATCGATGTTCGGAAGTTCATCAACCGATGTGAAGTTGTGCTCATGCACACGATCAAAGCCACCCGAGATGCTCTCGGCAGTCAACCAAGGGTCGACCAAGACATTCAAGTTGCCATTTGACAACAACCAGGACTGATAGTCATCAAGTCGAGTCAACTGCATGTCGTCACGCGCGCACTAGGCGTCCGGGTCGTGCACCAGTGTCGCGACCATCACGACGAGTGACTTCCCCATTGACGATGGTGGCTTTGTAGCCAGAAGCCATCTGCAAAAGCCGGGTGCCACCCGCTGGAAGATCGTTCTGTGCGTGCGGGAAGTGGATGCGCAGGTTCTCGAAATCGATGATGTTGATGTCAGCCCGTTTCCCCACCGCAAGCACGCCGCGGTCAGAGAACCCTGTAAAGTCAGCGGTCGCTGATGTCTGCAGGCGAACCGCTTCTTCTAGAGCGATGCGAGATCCACGACGTCGATCACGTGCCCAGTGAGTGAGCATGTACGTGGTCATTGAGGCATCACAGATCATGCGGACATGGGCACCGCCGTCACCGAGGCCACTGATAGCCGCGGGATGAGTGAGCATGTCATAGATGGCATCGTGATTGCCGTCCTCGTAGTTGAAGAACGGGAACATGAGGAATGAATTCCCGTTGCTCTCGTTCATGAGGTCATATGCCATCTCCAAGGGGTTCACACCGAGACGCTTCGCGGCTGCAGCAACCGTTCGGTCTGGAAGCGGCTCGTAATCAACGTCTTCGCCCATCACGTAGATGCGGTCAAGCACCATCTGGAAGAGTCCGCCGATTCCGTCAAAAGGAACACTCGGATCTGGTGCCACATCGGCCTCAGAGAGAATTTTCGCCCTCACCGAAGGGGTCGCGAGTTGCTGACGCAACTCATCACCGGATAGTCGTGATGACAAATCCATGAATGTTGGACGCTTCAGAAACGGGTTGTAGCTCGCCCAACCAATCATCATTCCGAACGGTCGCGCAGCGACTTGCGGTCGCAGATATCCACCTTCATCGATTGTCTTCTGGCTGAAGTCGAGTGCATCGCGCCAGATGGTTGGCGTTTGACTGTTTTGCAACAGCAAGTACGAGACTTTCAATTCCGTAGACAGTGCCATCTCGCGCATCCAACCGAGCTCGCTCATGAATCCACCGGCACCATCTTCGTCAGCAGGCAGCACCTCTGGCGCAATCTCGAAGATGCCACCACCGCCAGCCTCTAGTGCGCGCGCAATCGCATTCATCTCGTCCATGTCGGCAAAGGTGCCAGGAACTGGCTCGCCATCGCGAGCTTTGTGCGCCATCGTTCGGCTAGTGGAGAAACCCACGGCACCTGCTTCGCGAGCCTCTTGCACGATGCGTGACATCTCGCGCAGATCATCTTCAGTTGCCTTCTCATTACGGGCACCGCGCTCGCCCATCACATAGCCGCGCACCGCACCATGCGGTACATACGCAGCAATATCAACGGCATACGTGCGACGACCAATGGCATCGAGGTACTCCGGGAACGTTTCCCATTCCCAAGTGATTCCTTCGTGCAACGCGGTACCGGGGATGTCCTCCACGCCTTCCATCAATTGCACCAGCCATGCTTCTTTCCCTTTTTGAACTGGAGCAAAGCCGACACCGCAGTTGCCGACCACGACAGTGGTGACACCGTTACTGCTCGACGGGTCAAGCAGCGAGTCCCAGCTGACTTGACCGTCATAGTGCGTGTGAACATCAACAAAGCCAGGCGTGACGATGTATCCAGTGGCATCGATGACTTCCCGTGCTTCGCCGTCAATATGCGAGGCAATTGCTGCGACTTTTCCATCACGAACTGCGACATCAGCGATGAACGCTGCACGGCCAGTTCCATCGACCACCGAGCCACCACGGATAATGAGATCAAACACGCTTCCCCCAAGCAACGCTCTGCGCCGGCCATTGTCGACGGCAAAAGGAATCTTACGATGCAATCGACCGATGGTGCTCAGCCAGACCTCGGCGAAACTGCCAGCCCGTTACCTGCCGCTGAGAGCGGACGCGGGAAGAAGCACCTGAGCGGTAATGGTGCCGGCTGCTCGTGGCACCAGGAAGGTTGTGCCCGATCCGGAGGCAATGACGCGCCCGGCGCGAAGAAGCCTGACGTTCGACGAGGCGGATGCGACTGTGACCACGAGGCGGGTGCCTTTGCGCTTCACACTGATGACGCGAAGCGGTCGATAGGCAGACGTGGTAGCGGAACGTACGACAACCTTCTCGGGCAATGCCTCAATCACTACTTCTGAAGACTGTGTGTCTGTCGCTGTCGTGACGTTTGGGTCTCCAAGTGGTGGCGCGACTACAACAGGAGTCGTCGTTGTTGGTGAGCCAAACCCCGGAGCAGGCGAAGACGGTGGTGTGCTCGGTGCTTCACTTGGTCGCTCATCCACTTCGTGGTCGGGCGAAGTGACCGTGTCGTTGTTCGGCATGGGGTCGTCAAGGTCATCTCCGAAGTTGTCATCCTGCCAATCCTCGAATGACGCAGCCGACAACGTGGCCGAGCGCGAGTAGAGCAACTTGTTGGGTGTTCCGACTCCGACGGACGTGACCGTGTTTGTGGTGGCCTCCGACAAGAGATACGACGTGACACCGGCTGGCGACAGTGTTGCCATGTTCGACAGCACAAGTGCTGCAGCACCGGCAACATGTGGTGATGCCATCGAAGTACCAGACAAACTGACGAGTGCATTTGGTGCCGTGATGTCGGCAGACAAAATAGAACTGCCTGGCGCAAAGATGTCGACGCATGCGCCAAAGTTCGAATATGCAGCGCGCGCATCGGACGACGTCGTGGCAGCCACGGTGATTACTGATGGCGCACTCGCTGGCGAGAATCCACACGCATCAGTCGCGCTGTTTCCTGCGGCCACGACCACAGTGATGCCATCGGCCACTGCACGTGCCACCGCATCGTTCATTGCTGCGCTCACGAAAGGCGCACCAAGACTGAGGTTCGCCACCGCCGGCGTACCAGCAACGTGGCGTCCGATCATCCAGTCGATGCCGGCAATGACATCTGACAAGTAACCGCTGCCATTGCAATCAAGAACGCGAACAGGAACAACGCGAGCAGACGGAGCCATGCCAACGTTGCGACCAGCGATGGTGCCCGCGACATGGGTTCCGTGACCATCACAATCTGCAGTGCCGCGACCATCGTTGACAGCGCTGTATCCGGCAACAACACGACCAGAAAGTTCCTCGTGCGTTGCGTACACACCGGTGTCAATGACATACGCGTCGACACCCGCACCACTTCCGGCGCGTGCGATGAGGCCATCGAGTGGCAGATCACGTTCATCGACGCGATCAAGTCCCCATGATGCAGCTGGTACTGGCGCCAGACCTGAGCCTTGCGGCGTGACGGGGCTAGACGGTTGTGATGGTGTTGAGGTGCCCATCACGTTCGTTGCTGACACGGTGAACGTGTAGGACGTTCCGTTTGAAAGCCCTGTGATGATGCACGACAGCCCGCTAGTGGAGCATGTCTTTGAATCGGGGTTTGATCGCACCGTGTACGAGCTTGCAGCACCTCCATCGCTGGCGGGACGCCACGCGATGAGTGCCGAGGCGTTTCCTGCTTGCACCGATTCGATAGTGGGGGCCTGCGGCGCGGACGGCGGCACGTTCGGCACGATGCTGACTGTGGATGAGTACAGGCCTCCGCCGTACGAGTTGACCGCCTGAACTCGGAAACCTGTCGACACAGCATCACTCAGCCACGTGACAACGTGAGATGTTTGCGTGGACACTGCTTCTGCGATTGTCGCCCACGATTGGCCGTTGGTCGTTGAGTATTGAATGACGTAATCGACAACCGATGCATATCCCCTGCTCGCAGGGGCCTGCCACGACAATGCAACCGAATAGCCCACATTCTGCGCGGTGAGGTTTCTTGGTGCAGACGGCGTTCCGATTGCGCGAGGAATGACCGATGCAGTTTGTGATGCGTTGCTTGTGCCACGTGCGTTCACTGCGAACACTCTGAAAGTGTGAACGATATTCGGAGTGAGGTTTGACACCGTCAGAAAGCGACGCGAAATCGGCGTGGTTCCGATCAATGACCACGTATCGGAGCCAGCGACATTCATTTCAATTCGATACTCGGTGATCGGGCTGCCACCGCTGTCCGTAGGAGACCACCATGACACTGACGCGGTTGTGTAGCCGATGCTCGCACTGATGAAACGGGGCACACTCGGGGCACTGATGGTGCGCGGAGTGAGAGTGACCACATTTGATGGTGCTCCACCGCCTACCGAATTCACTGCGATGACCCGAAACTGAAGTGGCACTCCGCCCGTGAGCGGGTTGATTGTGACGTAACGACGAGTCCACGTCGTTGTGGTGACCTGACTCCACGTTGCGCCAGAGTCTTCCGACTTCTCCACTCGATACTCGGTGACGCTTCGACCACCGTTTGAGAGCGGTGAGTTCCATGACAAAGTGACGGACTCAAAACCCACGGAGCCACTGAGAAACCGCGGCGCTGACGGCACAGCGGCGGCGCGCGGAGTCGCGCGAACAGTGACAGGAGCACCAGCACCCGCTGAATTCAACGCCGACACTCGGAAGAGGTGCTCGACGCCGCCCGTCAATGCAGTGAGCGTGGCATATCGCGTGGAGGCGTTGTTGTTCCGTACCACTGCATACGTGGTGCCACCGTCAGTTGATTGCTCGATGCGATAACCGCTGATTGCAGAACCACCCGAGTCAATTGGTGACGACCAATACAAACTCACCATTTCCAGGCCGGCGACCGCCTGCAGAAAACGTACTGGTCCGGGTACGGACACAGCTATCGGTGTCGCTGTCGCTTCGTTGCTTGCTTCTGATATGCCCACGCTGTTCACTGCCCGCACACGGAATGAATGAGAGATGCCGCCGGCAAGGCCCATCAGCGTGATTGATCGAGCGATGCTGATGCCATCGTTGAAGAGGGTCCACGCAGCAGAGTTGGCTGAGTATTCGATGATGTAGTCGACTACCGCTGCACCACCGTTGTCTGCCGGCGCAGCCCAATTGAGCGCCACGCTCTCGCGCCCAGCAGTCGCTACCAATTGACTTGGTGCAGACGGAATTGTCGACTGGCGTGGGGTCGAAGTAACTATCGACGACGGCGAACCTGTGCCCACAGAGTTCACTGCTGACACGCGGAACTGATACGTCACACCGTTCGCAAGCCCTGAAACAGTAGTCGTAGTGGTGGACCCACTCACTTGCGTTGCATTTGACCACGACGTGCCGTTCGTGGATTGCTCAACGACGTACTGAGTGACGGGCGCAGTCGCTGATGCCACGGACGCACTCCAGGACAAGGACACTTGACCATCGCCAGCGACGGCAGAAAGACCAGTGGGTGCGCTTGGTGCAGTAGGTGGTGCCGGCACAAAAGAGGCCATGAACAAGAGCCGATTCGGCGAACCAGTACCGCTGTTCATGATGACATTCGAAGTGGCCGCGTTGAGAAGAACAGAAGCAACGGTCGCAGGTGACGCGGCACGATTGGTCTCGAGATACAAAGCCATGGCACCAGCCACATGCGGTGCCGCCATCGACGTACCAGACCATGTTCCGAGTGATGTGTCACTGGTGCTGGTTGCCGAGGTGATGGCCTGACCCGGGGCAAAGATGTCGAGACATGCGCCCCAGTTCGAGAACGATGCACGAGCATCCGTACTTGTGCTTGCACCGACGGTGACCGCACGCGCGGTGGACGCGGGTGAATACGAGCAAGCATCTGCATTACGATTTCCGGCAGCGATTGAGAACGAGATGCCATCGGAGATGGCTCGATCGACGGCAGTGTTCAACGACAAGCTGTAGCCACCACCGAGACTCATATTCGCAACTGCGGGAGTCGACGCTTGATGGTGAGCAATCATCCAGTCAAGCGCAGCAACAATTCCGCTCACACTTCCGGAACCGGCGCAACTAAGAACTCGAACTGGCACGAATGTGACGTTCTTTGCGACGCCGTATGTGCGACCGCCGGTTGTCCCGGCCACATGAGTTCCGTGACCATGACAGTCAGAGGTTCCGACTCCGTCATTGATGGCGGTGTAGCCCGCGGTTACTCGCCCACTCACCTCGGTGTGGGTCGCGCGTATACCCGTGTCGACAATGTATGCGGTGACACCTGTGCCGTCCGCCGAATAGGAATACGTCTGGTTGAGAGGCAAGGAACGTTGGTCAATGCGGTCAAGACCCCAAGTAGCGCCCGGTTGATCGGCCACAAGCCCGACAACGCTGTCTTGTTCGACAGTTGCCACCAACGGGTCAGTGGACAAGGCCTCAGCTTCCGACTCAGACAAGTCGACAACGAACCCGTTGAGTGCTTGAGAAAAACGACGGCTGACTCTGTCACCAAATGACGCAATAAGACTTTGTGTGTCGGCGCCTGAGCGCAACGTGACGATGTACCGCCCAGGAATGACATCGCCTGGCTCAGCATTTTCCGAAATTTCCGCATTTTTCGATGAGTCAATTGGATCACCAAGTGACACCAGTCGATCACGTTCGATGATGCGTACGTCTGGGTCACGCTTCAAACGTGATATGTCGCTTGAATCAAGCGCAGCAACAAATCCGTCAGACCCTGCACTGAATGTGTCGAGCACGGCGTTTCCGCGACGACGTTCATCTGACAGGGCCGACGACAAAGACGCACCATCTTCAAGGACGACGATGTACGGCACAGACGCACCCGCTGCCGGTGACGTTGACACGCTGGCCGAGGCATCGGTGATATCGAACAGACTCGTGGTGAGGCTCGTTGCAAGAGAAAACGCCAAGATTCGACGAGCGGATGACATCACCACGTGAGCATAGAGAAAAGGTGCGCCGATGTTTGGTCGGGGCTATGTGCCGTCGGTCGGGCTATCGGGCGAAGATCGCGACCAGCACAGGAGTGACGAGCAACCCCGGAAGTAGGGACCCAAGGCGGATGCGCTTGATCTCGAGAAGATTGATGCCAATTGCGATGACGGCCAGGCCACCAGCTGCGAACAACTCGATACGCATGCGCTCGTCCAAGGCTGAATCAAGAAACGAACCGAGCAACGTGAGGGTTCCTTGGACCACGAAAACGCTCAGTGCGCTGAATGCAACTCCGATTCCATAGGTGGCAGTGAAGATGACCGCAACGAAACCGTCGAGCGACCCCTTGATGATGTAGAGCTGTGGCGTCTGCCCCGTCGCATCTTCGATTGCGCCAAGAATGGTGAGAGGACCAACACAGAACAGCAAGGTCGCCGTGACAAAACCGGTGACAAAGTTCTTTTCAGTCTTTCCTTCGGCCGGCTCGCTTGTTGACCTTGCAAAACGACGCTGAAATACGCGACCAAGTGCTTCTAGACGATCTTCGATTCCGAGCAATTCGCCGATGATTGCACCAATGACCATGCCGACAAGTGGAAAGACCATGTTGTGAGTGTCGATTGCGTCGCTGACTCCGAGTGCAATTGTGACAAGACCAACAGTCTGAACCACCGTGACTCGAACCGTGTCACTGATTCGATGCCCGATGAAGTATCCGACACCGCTGCCCACCAGGACGAGCACGGTGTTGATGATGGTCCCTAGCCCGCGCACCTCGTCAGACTAGTGAGCGGCACCTGTACTTCACCTTGAATGACTCCACGTGCCACGTCGGTGATGGGTCGGCGCATCTCACGTGCGAGCATCACAGCAGTGCTCGCACACCTCAAACCTTCGTAAGTCAGGCGCGACGTGCCGTCGCTTGCCATGGCCCAGCATCGAGGCCGACACCTTTATACAACGAGTGCAACAGGCTCGCTTGCTCGACACCCCAATGCGCACGCACCAACGAACACAGCTCTTGGCGAAAGAGATAACCATGGGCAGCAGACACAACTTCTAGGTGAGTTAGCTCATGAAGCACCGTAGCGAGGTGCACCGATTGACCACGAAACATCAAAGATCGTGATTCACGTTCTGCATACGCAAGACATCGCCGAACATTTGCACCGAAAAACACGGCTGGTGGGTCCCAGCCCTCTGCCATTGCAACTGCTTCGATCGTTGACCTCACCGCGGTTTCATCAAGTACCGCGCGTGCCCATGTGCTGGTGACTATTTCTTCGCACGCATATGTGAGGTTCTGCTCTAACGAACCGGCTCCGTATGTCGTGGCGATCGTCTGGGCTCTCTCACACAACTCTCTGAGCTCGTTGCTCGACTGAGACTGAGTCACGACAACTCTCCGCGTATTCCGCTGGTGAACGAGCGACCACCCGCCCCGAAACCGCGCCCAGTTGCTCGACCACTCTGGTAATCACCAGATGCTGCGTCGGAATATGAGTACGTCTTTCGAAGTGGAGGCGCAGACACTTTCATCTCGTTCTCTGCGCGCGACAGGCGATCAGCAAGTACGAGGCCAGCTCCGGGCGTGTCGTGCAGGAATTCGGTTCGAGATGTGGCGAGTGCTTGACCAAGGCCTTCGCGAAACCCTTGCCACCACGCGGTGCGTGCCGACCGTGAACCTCTCGGCAGAGTGCGCGCACCAAGCAGATCGGCTGCTGCGAACAACGTGCGGACTGCCCTCACGTCTGATGCGCGACCAAACACGACGAACACCGACGCATTGTCGTCGTCAAAGTCGCGGTAGCCGGTACACGAGTGAACTTTTGCAATCTCGTACAACACATTGGTGCGTTGAACTCGATACGGGCCAGTGACGCGCACTCGCTGCATCGTGACAGCAACGTCGTCCTCCGGACCAGGTGCGAGATCGCCTTCTCCGAGGCCGTGTTTTTGCATGAGTTTCGACGCCAGGGCGAACGCCGTCTCCGCCTCGGCCAATGGCGTGTTGGGATGGTTGGCCCTGGCCAACAAGGCGCGAATCTTCTCAATCAACATCCGCATCCTAGGAAGAGGGTGTCTCGCGCCGGCATTAGGGTGGGAAACCATGAGTGGAAAAGTACGACTCGACATTGATGGTGCCATCGCCACCATCACCAATGACAATCCCGAGAAGAAGAATGCGTTCACCGACGACATGGATGCACAGCTCTTTGCAGTCCTCTCAGAGTTACGTCAACGAAAAGATGTGCGTGCGATTATTTGGCGCGGTGACGGCACGGCATGGTCATCGGGTCGCGATGTCGGCAGCATCGGGAACTCAGCCGGCGAAATGACCCACCATGAACTTATGAACCGAGGTCACGAGGGAATCTTGCGCATCTTCGATCTCGACGCCCCGATCATTGTGTCGTTTCACGGTTGGGCCATCGGCGGTTCATTCCAACGTGCACTGCTCTGCGACATTCGCATCGCGGCTGAGGGAACTCGCTTCATGTTGCCTGAGGTCACCCATGGCGTCATTCCCGATACCGGTGGTGTCGCTCGCCTTTTCCAGATGTGCGGACACGGTGTGGTGTCAGACATGGTGCTCACTGGTCGCGTGATGTCTGCAGAAGAGGCCCTCAGCCACGGAGTCATTTCTCGCATCGTTCCTGCCGACCAACTCGATGCAACTGCACGCGAGATGGCTGAGAAAATTGCTGCTGCACCCCAAGCGACAGTGAAGATGGCGCGCAAGGTCATTCAACATCTCTCCGAGCAAGAAGTACGCACATCAATGGCCGATGAAAACGTCTTCCAAACATTCATCAACAAGTCCGAGGACTATGCCGAGTTCCGCACGGCACGTGCCGAAAACCGCGCACCCAAGTATTCGGGCAGCTGATGAGTGACGGACCCACACCAATAGGCCTCCCCGAGCCACCCCCACTCGGTGCATCGGCACTTCCAGCTGGCACGTACACCGGCAGCACGGTCTTCATCACTGGCGGAGGCACAGGACTTGGCAAGGCAATTGCCACTGAGTTCGCGCGACTCGGAGCAAACATTGTCATTGCCAGTCGCAAAAGTGATCACCTCGAAGCTGGCGAGCACGCCATCAAAGATGTCGGTGCGAAAGTGCTCACCGTGGCCTGCGATATTCGCGAGCCCGACCACATCGCCTCCGCATTCGATGCAGCCACCAACGCCTTCGGCATGCCGAATGTGCTCATCAACAATGCGGCCGCGAATTTCCCTGTGCTCGCAGATGAAATGTCACCGAATGCCTGGCGAACAGTCGTCGACATCACGCTGAACGGCACATTCTTTTGTGCGCGTGAGTTCGCTCGCCGCCATCTCGCAGCCGGCACCTCGGGTTGCATCATCAATGTCGGTGCCACCTACGCCTGGACCGGTGGACCCGGTTTCGCGCACTCGGCCGCGGCCAAAGCTGGCGTGAAGAACATGGTCGAGACACTCGCAGTCGAGTGGGGTCCATATGGAATTCAGGTCAACGGACTTGTGCCAGGTCTCTTTCCGCACGAAGACATGACTGCCGACATCAAGGGCAATCTGAAAGGTTTGGACGACAAAGGAGACCGCCAACCTGCACTTCGAACCGGACGGCTTCGCGAATTGGGCTGGGCAGCGACGTTTTTGGCATCTCCCTATGCCCGGTTCGTGAGTGGTCATACCTTCGTGGTTGACGGTGCGAATTGGCAGAGGCGATCGCTCACCAACCCACCGGTGGTCACCGTACGCGACCAGATGCGCCCAGCCACCTGACAGGGACACAATCACGAGGGATAAAAAAGCCCCGTGAAATGGGCTCAAATCCACCACTCGAAGGTGTGGGTGTAATAACTTCGTTCGCATGAAGAAGCGTGATCTCATTCAAGCTGTAGGTATCCACGCCGATGTCGATAACAAGATAGCGGCCCGAGTAGTCGAAGGAACGATCGACGTCATCCTGGCAACAGTTGCCAAGGGTGAAGTCGTGAACATCTCCGGCTTTGCAAAATTTGAAAAGAAGCGTCGTCCGGCGCGCATGGGTCGTAACCCAGCCACCGGCGAGCAGATCAAGATTGCGGCAAAGACCGTCGCAAAGATCACGGCACTGAAGGGTTTCAAGAGCATTGCTCTCGGAGTTGCTGCAGCGCCAAAGATCAACACCAAGCGCCCAGTGGCTCCTGCCAAGCCGGCTCCGAAGAAAGCAGCACCTAAGAAGGCTGCTCCCAAGAAGTCAGCAAAGAAGGCTGCACCTAAGAAGAAGGTCGCCAAGAAGGGTGGCAAGAAGCGCTGAGCTTCGAGTCCTCGAAAAGACCCACCCGAAAGGGTGGGTCTTTTCATTTTGTGGCCCCATGTTCACTTAGATTGAGGACGTGGCCTTTGGTCTGCACTCTCTCACCGACCAACTGAGGTGGATCGCGCGCAACACCCGTCGACTTGTCGTCACACTCGTCGGTTTCTCCATACTTGGTGCCGGACTTTCAATGCTGGTTCTCCCCGGCCCAGGGATCATCGTGGTGTTACTCGGCTTCGCAGTTCTCGCACGTGAATTCACCTGGGCCGAACGTGCTCTCGATCGAACTGCAGCCTCAGCTGCGACTGCAACCACGAAAGTCACGGCCACCAAGGTTGGAAAGCTCACACTCGCTGCATCTGCGCTCAGCATGATCATTGGTGGTGGAGTCGTCATGTTCATCTACAGCGAACAGAAACTCATTGGTGCAAGTGTCACGATCGCTGGAATCATCGCGCTCTCGACCGTTCTGCCTGCTGTCCAGCGTTGGTTGAACCGCAAGGTCAGTGAACGTGAACGACACTGACGCCATTCGACAAGTGATCTACACGTACTGTCGCGGAATTGATCGTCGACAAATGGACATCGTGAGGTCGTGTTATCACCCCGATGCCACAGATCATCATGGCGACTATCGAGGTGGTGTCGATGGCGCAATCGAACACTTTGAACGAGAGTTGTCCCGGTGGGACTCCACCAGCCACTTCATCGGAAACGTGCTCATCGACGTGGAGGACACCGTGGCTCGCGTGGAGAGCTATGCCCTCGCCCATCACCGTCGTAACACCACCTCAGAGAAACTCGGCATCGATTTCGTCGCTGGCGTGCGATATGTGGATGACTTCGAACAGCGCAACGGTGAGTGGCGTATATCTACCCGAGTGATAGTGGTTGATTGGACCCGAACTGACGAACTCTCTGCACGCGGTTGGACTCGACCTGCGCACTACGCACAGCCTGGTCGCGAAGACGACCCGGTGTTTACGAACGACTTGCGTTTGATTTAACCCTTTAGCGCGTCAGTCCTTCTTTGCCGCTTCAGGCTTCCACTCACGGAAGTAATCAGGGTTGCGACGATCGCGCATGGACTCATAACGCATACGCAACGTCTCTTCTGTCTGCGGGCTCTCCGGCAAGATCCAGAATTGATCGTTGATAATGGCGTTGTACACCCTGTCAGCCACCAATTCGAGCGGGGTCTCGTTCACGTTGGCATTCGAGGCCTTCATGATGTTCATCACATCGTCATAGGTGAAATGGCCATCGGTCCGAGGATTTTCACGCTCGTATTCAGCTGGACGCGTTGCCCAGGCTTCAAACAATTTGGTCTTCAACATGCCCGGGCCGGGGAACAGCACTGATGCGCCGATTTTCGTGTTGCGAGTGCGCAGGTGAAGCAACAATGCCTCACTCATTGTGGTGACTGCCGCTTTCGACACCGAATAGATCGGAGTGTCAGCCATCGGCGCGATACCGCCGTTGCCGCTCGTGGTGTTGACGATATGCCCTTCTTCATCTTGGGCGATCATGATCGGAGTGAAGACCTTGATGCCCCAAGCGACGCCGTACACGTTCACGTCCATGCACCAGCGCCAGTCGGCTGGTTCATAGTCCCAGAGTGCCAGCTGACCACCAGGTCCGAGCCCGGCGTTGTTGCACACCACGTGCACACCGCCATAGGCCTTGAGAGTCTCTTGTGCGAGATTCTCCACAGATTCGAGCTTCGTGACATCGGTACGAACACCGGTGACCTCTAAGCCCTCGCCCCGCAACTGCTTCACAGATTCGTCAATGCGCTCTTGCACGATGTCAGCAATGACAACCTTCATGCCCTCTTGTCCGAACCGCTGCGCCATAGCGAGCCCGATTCCACTTGCACCGCCAGTGACGACGGCTACCTTCCCTTTGAGCTCTTTCATGGTCAGGCCGCATTCCTTTGTGTGTGCTTCATCAATCCTGGGCAGTGAGTGGCTTCTTCTGGAATCGATGCGTAATCGATACCGCCGAACACTTCACCTGCTGTCAGGCAGTGCTTCTCTGCCAACGGACGCAACTTCTCCACATCAAAGTGGTAGAGACGCGCTGAGTTGTACGTCAACATCTGAGCAACTTCATCGATGTCGATTCCACCGAAGGTGTTGCGCAAGTGTTCGCTCGTGTAGGGCCACGAAGCTTCGAGATGCGGGTAGTCAGAACCCCATGCGATGTTTCTGATACCTACCTTGTCCCGCAAATCAGCTTCAATCGGGCGCAAGAAACTTGCCCCAACATGACACTGACGCTTCCAATAGGTGCTCGGACGCTCAGGCAGATCTTTCGTAGCGAAATAGCCAAAGAGCGTCTCTGAGCCGTGCGTTCCGTACTTCATACGGTCGTAGAAACCATCAAGCTCTTCGAGCGTGTCGACGACCCACTTGGTGCCGGTCTCGGTGTTGACAAAGTTGAGGTTCGGATGGCGTTCAAAAACACCACTGAACATGAGATGCCACATCGCACGATGACCCCACCAGGTGACCTCGAGCATGAACATTGCAAGAGACGCTGGGAAGTACGGCCCAAACTCGGGAACGCCTCCCCCAGAGTGATGCGTGACAGCAAAATCGAGTTCTTCGCACTTCGCCCACAAGGGCTCGTAACACGGGGCATACAACGGTTCGAAACCAGACCCTGGAGGGGCCCCTGGCAGCAACATGCCACCACGCAGATTGTTCTCTTTCGCCCACTCAAGTTCCTTCACAGAACCAGCAACATCACCAAGGAAAACTTGAATCAGTGCTGACCGTTGCTCTGGCGCTTGCGACACGTAATCCGCCGCCCATCTGTTGTGGGCTTTCAGCCCAGCAAAGCGCAACTCGCCATCGTTGCTGAGTCGTGGTGCTTCGAACATGTTGGCCGGAATCGGCGCGAATGGCGGAAGCGTGTTCGGAAACACCACCTCGGCCACGACACCGTCTGCCAATTGTTCTTTCATGCGGCGGTCTGAATTCCAGTTGCGATCGGCATCTTTCTCGGGGTCACCACCGACGCCGACGTTACGAGTGGACTTCTCGCCCATCGTCGCCTGAATCATCTTGTTTCGTTCTTCGACTTCTCTTGCCCAGTCTTCGAATTGCTGGTGGTACTTCTTCTCGAGGTAGTTCTTGTAGTCCCACAGGTCTGCACCTGCGTGACAGTCGGCGGAAATGATGACGTGGTGATCTGACGGCTTCATCTCGGGCACCTCACATGTGGCAGTCGTACTCGGCGATCCACCAACGACCGGCTTTCACCTCTGCTGGATCACTGAGATAGTGCGGGTCTTGACCGAGTTCTTCCGGAGTCGGACCAACACGGTCTGCGATTTTCTGAAGTGCGTCGCGATCCATGTTGTAACAACGGATGGCGTTTTCACCCAGAAGGAGTGCTGTGTCGTCCACGGGAAGGTGCGCGAAGTCTTTCTTCAAGCGGTCACGGGTGTGTGGCCAAGTGCCCTCAGGGTGCGGGTAATCCGTACCCCACATAGTGCAATCAATTCCGATGGAGTAACGACGACGTAGCTCTTCCTTCGACATGGTTGATGCGCCAATAAAGCAGTTGACACCGAAGTACTCACTTGGCAACTTTGAGAGTGTGCCTTTGATCTTGGCTGCCATCTTCTTCATGGTGTGACCGCCGCCAAAGTTGATGTCTGACTTCCAGAGCAAGTCTGATGCCCAGTAAGCACCTGCTTCTGTGACCACGAACTTCAACTTCGGGAACCTCTCGAAAGCACCCGACAAGAGAAGGTGAAACATTGGGCGATGAGTGAAGAACGGAACTTCATGCACATACACACCGAGATTGTCGTTGTAGTTCGCAAAGTCAGCTTCGCCCGAGTGGGTATGTACCACCATGCCGGTTTCGGCGCATGCCGCCCAGAACGGGTCGTATGAACGGTCGTTATAGGGCTTGTTGGTGTGCCACATGGTCGGAATCATCACGCCGCGAATTCCTGGCTGTTGCGCAGCCCACTGCACTTCTTCCACCGCACGCTGAACATCGTGTGTCACTGGCACGAGCGCGATACCCGCACGACGCACTGGGTTGGCTGCACAAAACTCTGCCAACCAACGGTTGTGTGCACGAGCACCCGCAAACGCTAGGCGCGGATCTGTGATGCGACCCGCTGCAAGACCGGCGCCGAACGGAGGCGACTCTTGACCTGTCACTGCATCGGCATCGGCAAACACCACTTCACCAGCAACACCGTCATGGTCGAGCTCTTTGTCTCGCTGCACTGGGTCCCACGCGCCGGTGAGTCCGAGCTCGTTTTCCTTTTCCCACTGCTCGATGTAGTCCGCGTTCATTTCCATCTGCATACGGCGATGGTTATGCCGTTCTGCGACGTATTGGTCGAACTCGTCCATGACACTTGGGTCGAGATACGGGCGGTACTGCTCACAGTGAAGTCCGGCGTGACAGTCAGACGAAACGACGATGTAGTGCTTGCTCACCTGGTCAGTCCTTCTTGCCAAGCACCGACATATCGTCGTAGCGCTGATGCAGGAAGGGCTCGATGTCTTCGCGTGACGCGGTGCCCACGATCTTGGCGTTGATGACTGTTGCCCGCTCACTCCATGTCATATCGATGATGCGACGCACCGGAATATCGGCAAGGAAGTCAAGCGGCGAATCTTTCAAGGTCACCGTTCCATCGACGAGTTCCACCTTGCGCTCGATGTGGTGCTTGTAACTGTGAACAATCAACGGGTCACTGTCGAGCGTGTTCTTCACCTCACATGACGGCGACACCTTGAAGTAGAAGTCACAGCTGTCACGTTCAATTGGGTCACGGGTACCGGTAATCGTGCCGTTCACCTCGACGAGGTCATGACCCATACGTCCGATGTAGCCACTCACATTGTTGCCATCACGATTGATCTCGACCCGAGCGATCTTCTTCGGCTCGCCGAACACTTCGCGTCCACCGACAGTTGCCTGCTCAGTGGTCATGGGCATGAAGAGTGGGTACTCGCCTTCCTGGCTGCCGTGCATCGCGTGCACTCCGAACCAACCTGCACCGAAGCGAAGACCACCGGCCATCTCGACTTGTGTGATGTTGAAACGCACATACGGCTTCGCATGAGGCGTAAGTGGCTTCGGAAGAACCGCGGCAATGATGTCTGGATCTGTTTCGTAGATGACTTCGAAACACTGCGCCCATGTCTGAGCACCCGTTGCTTCAAGTTCGCGATTGCGCCGAAGATTCTCGGGCTTTGCCGCGTAACGAACGGTCGAAAAATCAACCATGATTCCCCCCAATTGTGATGCGCAACCCCGAAGAGTCACGTTGGTGGCCCCCACCACCAGACCACTAGTGTCGGAGATAAGACCCCTCCGTGTCAAACCTCTCGGCACTCTTGCCGCCCGAGGTCCCGTCAATCTGACAGAAGTTGCTGAATACGAGTACGAAGCCAGCCTGATTCCCAGAAGCTCACGTCACCGCCGTGGGTCAGCAGCCACTCGTGGGCCCCGACGGCCACAGATGTGGCGTCTGCATCTCCTGGAGCAACTCGCAAAGCGGCTTCGACCAACCAGAGTGCTTCCACTGCGCGTCCATTGGCGAGGTGGTCGCGAGCACGGGACACCGCAACATCGATTCCGACTGCAGACACCAGGTCAGCAAGCACATCAGAGCCTGCGGTCGGATGCAGTTCGGTGGTCGACTGCAATTTGAACCAACCCATGTAGGTCTCCCAGATGGTGCGCACACCCCACATCACCTTTCCATAGCCCTCACCAACTCGAAGCTCGGGGGGCAAGGTGACGGTCCGCATCAAGGTCCATACGTCGACACCGCCATTCATACCTTCAAGAGTCTTGGTGTGCACGTAATCGACGGCGTCATGAAGTCGCTCGACGCAAGCATCGATGAGTTGTTCACCTTCAATAGGAAGGTGTCGACCGGTGACAAGACGCACAGGTCGTAGTGCGCGCAGCTTTTTTGTCGTCTCCAGGTATGGCTCGACAAACCTGTAACGATCACCGCGGAGTGTGTTGAAATTCGGAAAGTGAGGGAACAACGGACCGAGCAAGTTCGAAATGAGTGCGACCCGTGACGCTGGTAGCCACACAATGAGCGAGTCGATGGTCTCCCCGGTTGCGGCAACTAATTCAACGTCGAGACCACCGACAGTAAATACATAACGCTCATCAAACATCACATCTGGCGTGGGCACATCTTGGTGCATCGGCACACCAGGGTTTTCCTTGGCGATACGAATGGCGTTCGCCCCCGTGACGTCAAACCAGATTTGGGCAGTAGAGCGACGAAGCCGTGCTATTCGCGCATCGTCAGCCTGGCACGCGGGGTTGTTTGCTTGCGCGATGTATACGGTGCCTTCATCACGAAAGAGGGCAACTCCACCCACATGATCAACATGGGCCTGCGTTGTGATGATGTGAGTCGTGGGTCCCGGACAAACTGCGTCGAACAACTTCTTGTGATGTGGCGCTTCGTAGCCCATTCCCGTGTTGACAATGATGCGACCTTCCGCATGCACGATCATGTACGCGGCTGTTGAGCCAGCAGAACGGAAGATTCCGGGAGACACTTCGATGGCCTCGTTGTCATAATTGTGTTCGAGCAATTCTTTGCCCGGACGAGTGTCGATGAGATGATCAACTTGCTCGCTCAAAGATGTAGTCACTGCTCTACCCTCACTTCACGTCTGCAGGTACACCGAAGTGTTCCATGTATGTGCCGAATCCAGCTCGAATGTCCTCAGGTGTTCGCCCAAAGTCAGCGCGCACGTCGTATGCGATGGTGGGTTCTTCACTCGCCTGCCGTGCAGCAATCCGAGAATCGATTGCTTGGGTTGCTTTGTCGCCCACAATGTGACCGGCCCAGTCGAAAATCGACTGAACCATTGATGATTCGTCTGCAACGAACTCACGGAAATGACAATCGAAACGTTGCCTTGGTGAAATGCGCTCAACATCGCGAACGGCGGCCGTCAACAGATGACCGACACGATCGGTCCAGTAGTCGGCATACCACTGCGGGTCTACTGTTCGATACGACATACGAGCGGCATACGCAGTCATCATGGCGGCTGATTGCACGACGGCTACGGGGTCACGGTGAGTCATCACTACACATGCATCGGGAAACACTGACATCAGTGGCCCTAGTTGCTCAAGATGCTGCGGCGACTTCAGAATCCACCGCTCGCGAGGCCTGAACCATGTGAGCACCTTCAACACTGTCTTCATGTATTCGTAGTGGGACGTCTGATCTGTGGCAACGTAAAAGTCCCGCCACTTCGGAACACGCGCGATCCACTCGAGGTTGTACGAGGAAAAATCAGGCAGCATCAACTCAAGTTCTTCGTGCACATGATCAGGGTTCATCGGATGCATGTACTGAACGAGAGGGCTCATCATCTGCATGGAGTCCCACTCGCGAAGGCATCTCTTGAATCGTGGGTCGACTCCGTCAGGTCCGGGTCCTTCCCCTCGTCGCGGAACCGGTTCGTAGCTTTCCCACAATGGCATCGAACGCAGAGAGTCGTCGGCAGAGAGAAGATTGACAAGGTTGGTTGTTCCGGTGCGCGGAAGTCCGACGATGATGATTGGGCGACGAATCTCAATGTCATTGATTTCAGGATGGCGTCGCAGAAGATCATTGACCAGCAGTCGATTCGATACATATCGAACACAGGAATTGCGCAAAGAGAGCCGTCCGACGTTCAGACGATCTGGGTCGCCACCAACTTCATCAAGCCACATATCGAGCCGAGCCACAAAGTCCATTTGCCCGAAGTCGACAAGTCCTGTTCGCTGTGATGCTTCCTCAAGAATCGAGGCCGATGACATGTCGATACTGAGTTGTTCGCAGTAATCGATGGCTGCTGTCTGCAGGGGGGACAACTCGGGCGTACCGAGATCAGTGATGCGAATCTTGCTTGCCATAGCCCCGAAGCGGTCATAGTAACCTGACGCCGTGAACGCGCTTCGCCTGGGAATCGTGGGATGTGGCGCCATCTCCGAGTGGCATGCTCGGGCGCTCAAGAATGCTGAACGCACCACCGTGGTGGCGTGCATCGACCCGGTCGCAGAACGTGCCGAGCACTTGTCCTCGCTCACCGGTGGAGCACCCTGCGCGACACTCGCAGAAGGCGTGGCCCGTGGTCTTGATGCGGTTGCCTTGCTCGTACCCCATCACCTGCATGAACGCCTTGCTCTTGAAGCTCTGAACCTGGGCTTGCACGTCGCACTGGAAAAGCCGATGTCGACAGATCTTGAATCGTGTGAACGGATACTCAGTGCGGCTGCCGCGCATCCGAATTCGGTCTTCATGCTCACTGAGAATGCTCAGTATTGGCCAGAAGTACTCGCAGCAAGGGATCTCATTGAAAGCGGCGCAATCGGCGAGGTGTTCACCGCCCGCGCTTGGCACCACCATGGTCCGCCCAAAGAGTTCTACCCCGACAATGACTCGTGGCGCTTCAGTGCAGAAGCGTCCGGAGGTGGCGTCGCACTCGACACTGGCTCACATTGGATTCGTCCGCTGCGCATGATGCTCGGAGAAGTCGACGAGGTCGTCGCCATTACCGAACGACTGTGGGACGAGATGGAAGGCGAATCACTCGTACGTTCGCTTTTACGTTTCCAAAACGGCGCCACCGCAAGCTTCGATGTAATTCTTGCCAAAGGCGCAGTTGCGCTGCAGCCTCACTTTCAAGTCAGCGGCACCAAGGGTGAAATCGTCATCACCGTTTTGGGTGAAGTGTTGTTGTTCGATGGCAAGGACTGGCAGGGCACCTGCGTACACCGTGGCAACTACATGGACAGCTACGCCGGTGTATGGCGCGAGTTTGAAGCCGCCATTCTTGACGGGAAAGCACTCGATGCGGACGCTCGTTACTCACTTGGTGAGGTACGAGTGGCACAGGCGATTGTGCGAAGCGGTGAGACACGTCAGTGGGAAAAGGTGTGGCGCTGAACATGGCGGCCAACGAGACCCGATTCGATTTCACCGGCGCGAAAGTGCTGGTGACGGGTGGGTCAAACGGTATCGGCCTTGGTATCGCGCAGGCCTTCACTGCTACTGGTGCACACGTGACAATCACCGGAACACGGCAATCAGCCACCGAATACGACCACGATTTATCGTCGTTCGACTATGCGCAATGTTCGATGTCAGATGCAGGTCAATTGAATGACCTTGCGAGCAAATTTTCTCAGTTAGATGTACTCGTCAATAACGCGGGCCAGGTGATGCCACATGGCGGGAATGAATATGACCCCGATGTCTTTGACGAAGCATTACAAATAAATGTCTCAGCGGCCTTTCGCCTCAGCCGTCTTCTTCACCGTGCCCTGAAGGCTTCATCGCTTGCAAGCGGGGCGAGCATCATCAATGTGGCGTCACTCTCCTCATTTTTCGCTGTCGAGTTTGTGCCTGGATACGGTGCAGCAAAGGCCGCCGTTGTGCAAATGACGAAGACCCTTGCGGTTCACTATGCACGAAACAACATTCGGGTGAATGCAGTTGCACCCGGAGTCATCGAATCAAAC
>Ga0169931_10000165_pt1 | contig 101115 bp, 71 predicted proteins | sample Kivu_15m_20L_FD_129675 | JGI IMG/M metagenome (GOLD analysis project Ga0169931, IMG submission 129675) | Freshwater microbial communities from Lake Kivu, Western Province, Rwanda to study Microbial Dark Matter (Phase II) - Kivu_15m_20L... | ecosystem: Environmental > Aquatic > Freshwater >...
AGGCCCCCAGTGTGCCAACCGCTGGCGTGCTGCAGGATGCCAGCGAACGAAAGGATGCCAGCGAGCGAAAGGATGCCAGCGAGCGAAAGGATGCCAGCGTAAAGGTATCGACCCCAGTAAAGGCTCAGCAACCGGATTCTGGTGATGAGCCGAGAAACGAAATGCTGGATTCGGCGGAGAGCAAACCGCCGTTGAGCAAACCGCCGTTGAGCAAACCGCCGTTGAGCGATTCTTCGGTAACTACGCCCGTGTTGCCTACGGCGGGAACTGCAGTGACACCATCGTCGACAGCATCATTAAGTTTGCAGGATGATTCGCAAGCCAATGAAACCGGTCAAGGGACTGAACCGAGTCGGACGGCGGATGATAGGGCGGCCATTTTGGGCGCGGTGGCGGCCGCCTCAAATGATGCTTCAGATAATACCGATCGGGGCAACAGCAAGTTAGCAGCCGATGGTGAGCGTGGCGCGGCAACGCCACTCACCGTGGCAACGGAAGCGGAGAAGAACCAAAAGATTGCCAGCGATTGGCCCAAGCCATGGGCCGCTTTGTTTTTGACTGGCCAGCAGAAGGGTTACATTGAACCGTGCGGTTGTACGGGTTTGGAGAATCAGAAAGGCGGGTTGAATCGCCGCGACACTTTACTCAAGATGATTCAAAATCGAGGATGGGATGTTGTTCCATTGGATGCGGGAAGTCAGGTTCGCCGTCGGGGCCGGCAAGCGGAGTTGATTTTCCGTTTCAGCGCCGATGCGATGGCCGAAATGGGTTATCGAGCTATTGCGTTAGGAGAGCAGGATTTACTTCTTTCGAGCGCGGAGTTGTTGCAGATCACTGCTTCCGAAGGCAATCAGCGAACGGCATTTACTTCGAGCAATGTCAGTATTGTGGATCCATCATTGATGAATCCTTGGCAGGTGATCGAGATACAGCAACGAAAGATTGGAGTCACATCTGTTTTGGGCAAGACAAAGAAGCCCGATGTTGCCCTTAATGAGATATTGATCGAGGATCCGGTGACTTCGTTACAGAAGGCAATGATTGAACTTAAAGAGCAGAAGTGTGATTACTATATTTTGTTAGCGCATGCAAACTTATCGGAATCGGCCGAGTTGGCGAGAACCGTACCAGGTTTTGATTTAGTGGTAACTGCGGGTGGGGAAGGTGAGCCAACCTATCTGCCTGAGCCAATTGAAGGGACCAAGTCATTGATGGTTCAGGTTGGCGTTAAGGGAATGTATGTCGGATTGGTGGGGCTCTATGATGATGTTAACAATCCGGTGCGGTATCAGCGGATTGCATTGTCATCGCAGTTTGAAGATTCTCCTAGGATGATGGAGGCATTTCGAGATTATCAAGATCAGTTGCAGAAGCAGGGTTTTCAGCGACTGGAGGTTGTGCCTACGTCTCATCCCACGGGGAGAAAGTTTGTGGGGACGCAGAGTTGTGCGGAATGCCACACAACCGCTTTTGATGTTTGGAAAGAAACTCCTCACGCGCATGCGACCCAGTCCATCATCAAACCTGGAGAGCGTTCCGATATAGCGAGGCATTTTGACCCGGAGTGCTTGAGTTGCCATGTCACGGGTTGGAATCCGCAGAAGTTCTATCCGTACGAGAGTGGTTATCTTTCCGTCGAGAAGACTCCAACGATGATGGAGAATGGTTGTGAGAATTGCCATGGTCCGGGGAGCGAGCATGTTGCGGCCGAAAATGGCGACATCGAAGCGGATGAGACTTTATTGAAACAGTTGCGAGAAGAAATGCGACTTCCTCTTGCGCAGGCGCAAGAAAAATGTCTGGAATGTCATGATATCGATAACAGCCCGAACTTTCATCGGGACGGTGCGTTCGAGGAGTTTTGGGAGCAGGTGAAGCATTACGGCAAAGACTAGCCAGGCGACTGTCTTAAGCGATTCGAGCTTTGGCTAGAGCTTGTGTAATACGGCAGCAAATGGATTCGGTCCCCAGAATTTCCATAGCTTCGAACATCCCCACTCCGAGTCCTTTGCCGGTGATGGCGACCCGCAGTGCGTGGATGATTTGACCGATCTTCAATTGCTTTTCTTCTAGGTAAGCTTTTAGGCAATGTTCATATTCTGCCGCATGATTGGGACGGGTTTGTTTTAGTCGCTCGGCGAATTCGCTCAGCCATAGTGGGGCATCGGGTACGCTTGCGATCCGTTTTTGCAGATCGGCGTGTTGATAAATGAGTTGAGTGTCGTCGACAAAGAATTCATCGTATTGCAAGATATCTCCCGCGATTTTGAGTCGATCTCCGGCCGCTCGGACAATTTTTTCGATTCGTTCTGCGATGGAGCAGGGAGGTGGTGAAGTGACCCAACCGGCTTTTTGCAGATAGGGGAGCACGAGGGCCACTTTCTTTTTGAGATCCAAACGCTGCATCCAGCGAGCCTGGAAGGCGACCAGTTTTTGCGGATCGAAGCTTGCCGGTGCGCGGTTAACACGTTCCAAGGAAAAACATTGGATCATTTCTTGAGCGGTAAAATCCTCGGTCGAATCATCCAGAGACCAGCCAACCAAAAGCAAATAATTCAGGATCGCTTCGGGTAGAAAACCGATTTGTTTGTAGAAGTCTACGACGACAGGGTTGAATGTTTCGGGTGACATGGGCAGTCCGATCTTTTCAGCGATCGATCGACCCTGTTCATAAAGATTCTTGAAATCTGCTTGTTTTAAATATTTATCAAGTTTTCGTTTGCTCATCTTGGCTGTGCCCCCCGGTTCGGCAACGTAAGGCAAGTGAGCATAGATTGGGAGAGCATATCCGAGCGACTGAGCGATAAAAACTTGGCGAGGTGTATTGGGAAGGTGTTCTACGGCTCGAACAACATGCGTGATTTTGAAATCGTAATCATCGACGACGCTTGCCAAGTGATAAAGAAAAGTACCATCGGCGCGTTGAATCACGTGATCTTGTTCCGACGACCAGTCAAATTCGACATTGCCTCGAATCAAGTCATGGAATTGACACTTGCCTTCCCGTGGGATCTTTAAGCGAACGACGGCTTGCCGACCTTGGGCTGTCCATTCAGCGGCTTGGGTGTCATTGAGTGCCATCCAGGCTCGGTCGTACACAAACGTCTTGCCAGCCTTCTCGGCTCGCTCTCTATGCTGCGCGAGTTCTTCGGTTTTTGCGAAATCGCGATAGGCATGGCCAGAGGCAAGCAGCGCATCGACGGCCGCTTGGTAACGAGGGCTGCGTTGAGATTGAAAGTAAGGTGCATAGGGGCCACCGACATCCGGGCCTTCATCCCAGAGCATACCGAGCCAACGAAAGCCATCGAGGATGGGTTGTAGGGCTTCGTCAACATTTCGCTGTTGATCGGTATCGTCGATTCGCAAAAGGAATTCGCCGCCGGCTTGTTTGGCCAAAAGCCAGTTGTAGAGAGCCGTTCGTACTCCACCGATATGCAAGTAGCCGGTTGGGCTGGGGGCGAAGCGGGTTCGAACAGTCATCGGTGAAAACTCCAAAGTGGATGGTAAACGCGAATCCTCAAGCAATTCGGGTTCAAGCCAGAAGAGCGAAATTTTAATGGTTTTTCTAGCCAAGCCCTAGGGGTAGCGTTTGCGAGCAGTATCGCGACTTTCGGGAAATTTTTTGCGAGCAGTCCGAGTTTTTTAGATTGGATCTACAACTTAGGCCGCATTTCGACGTTGCTCTTGTTGCAAGCGTTTGAGCCGCTTGCGTTCGGCTTTGGAAAGTTTGCGATCCTGATTATCGTAATCATCGTCGTCTAGATCGTCGTCATCCTGTTGGCTTGCGGTCCGATTAGCCTGACTCAAAGGACCAGGCTGATTGGGGCCCGCCGGTGCGGTTTGAGTGGTAAGCCTAGCCAGTGGAGCGGTTGATGGTAGAGGGCCATTATTAGGTCGAGGCATGTTTGAATTTTTAGAACTTGTTGAAGCCTTTGTATCTCCATTTTTGTTCGAGGAATCTGCGGGGGCCGCAACTGCGGGGGAAGGAGGTTTGAGCTGCAGCCGCGCGATTGGATTGAGGGATGCGAGGCTCGGCAGCCGTATCCATTTTCGCAAAGAGAAAATCCCGCTGAGATTGGGGCGAGGGATACGCCATTTACGCTTCGGTTTTTCCACGCGTGTCTCGGGGATTGCTTCATTTTTTTTGGCAGAAGGAGCGGATTTGGGGGCTGGAGCACTTGGCATTTCCGAAACCACAGATTCCGCGTTCGAAGTTTCAGGAGGATTGGCTTTTCTTTTTCTAAGTTTGACTTTGGGTAATCGGATCTTCGCTATGCCTGATGCGACCCAACTCGAGAAGGTTGACCAGCCGATATTGGGTATGCGTCGGCGCTGGGCTGTGTCGTTCTCCGTTGCATCATCGGAGCGAGTTTCCGATTCGATTGTGTCCTCATCCGCGTCTTTCTTGCGGCTACTTTTTCGCACTTTCGCAATCGTCGTCGAAGATTGGGTTTCAGCATCCTCCATTTTCTGTAGCAGCTTATTCCAATTGATTGACCAACTGGTTTGCGATAGTCGAGAACGTTCGACAAAGCGACGTTGTGCGGCGATGTAAACTTGTCTCAGGTAGATCAGGGCGGCAAGCATGACGAACATTTTGCCGCTCAACCACAGGGCTCCGATATAGAGATGAACATAATCTGGGCCGAGGTTCGTCTTGATCAGTTGGCTGGCCAAAAGCGCGCTCGGGACCCAGCATATCAAACCTACCAGCCACAAAATTTGACTGATGGTGGAGGCGCGAAGTTCGCTACAAATCCGCAACGCGAGCATGCCGACAGCGGTGGCGATGGAAACCTCGACGAGAGTTCGACCGGACCAGCCGAAATTCAGGCGTCCGAATGGTTCCACACTTGCGGCAACTACTTGGGTCAGGCCTGTCCCCGCTTCAATACTGGCAAGCAATGAGGCGATAGCTAGCCAAAGCCAGACGCGATAGTGGGCCCGATAGTCATCGAGTCGATGTTTGCGTATTTGGAAAATCATTCCGCACAGAATCGCGATGATCAGCCAAAGCTGAATGTTGACCCAACCGGCCAGTCCAACTCTGGAGCGGACATCGAGGAGCAGGGAGAGGGGGGTAGCTCGCCAACTGTTCGGACCGGCGATCCAAACCATGTAGTGGAGGCCGACCAGCAATCCAATCGAGAGGAAGGTTAGGCCAATGACGGCGGTCAACGTAGAGGGACGGACTGGAATAAAATGAACAAGTCGTTGTTGGCAGGGGCCGCGAACTTCTTGGGAATAGCCAACAAGGGTCACCGAACCGCTGGGAGGGGTGCTGGAGTTGGTTCGCTCGCTGCGCGGGGAGCGGGCAGACGGTTTTGGCGCGGGGCTATCCGCAGCACTGCGCAGGATATTATCACGCAAGATATTATCGCGCAAGACTCGCCGTCGGCGATCCAATCTCAATTGACGACCGTAAGGCATCCCTGCCCAAAGCCTCCAGTTTGTCGGCATACAAAACCATCTTCCTGATGGTAGCCGAAGTATATTCGTCGGAAGGGGTCTGCGCGAATAAAGGTTCTTGGTTATTACCGATTTTTTTGTCTGTAACGAATGTTGGGGATGATTGGATAAACTGATACGAGTCCATGATGGTTTTTAATGGATTTTCGAGACAATCTTCCGTCTGTGTTTGATTGCATTGGGTTGTGACCTAATTTTCCAATAGCCACTCAACCGGACCCTATCGATGAACATTGTGTCGGAGTGGGTTGTAGATCGGGATACGAGGCATCTGTACTTATGTGCAGTTTAGCTCGGCAGACTCAAACACTACTTTGCAGCAAGTGCAACAAGAAGCATTTATCCAGATACGATGTCAATTTCCAAACCGAGCTCGATCCATACTTCCACCGATAAAGCTGGGGGTTTAGTACTGGTAGCAGGCTCATCGAGCCACTCGGCGAATGTTTCTAAGCATTTCAAGACGGAAAACGTCGTTACCTTGATCCGAGCTCTGAACGAGCAATCCCCGGAGGTTGTGGCGCGTTGCCTTCGCGTTGCCTCTTTGTGCTTACAGTGGGCAAAGCATCGAAAGTGGAGTCCGCAGCAAATTGGGCTGATTGAAGGCCTGGCATTATTGCACGACCTCAGCTTTAGCTTAGGGGATACCGCCGAGAAACGCGATAGCGACGTGAACTTAGAGTGTATTGATGCTTGTGATGGATCGGTGGAATTGCAGCAGAATTTTATACTTTATCACCATTGGCTAGCAAGCGTTAAGGATGCGAACAAGACGATTCGGCCGACTGAGGCGGTGCGAATGCTGGCGATCGCAGATATTTACGATTCGCTTACCTGTGGCGACATATTGGGTGAGAGTTTAACGCCCAAGCGAGCCATTCAGGAGATCAACCGATCGGTCGGAGAAGTCTTTGATAAAGAATTTGTGCGGGATTTGGCACTCTACATACTGACTTACGAGCCCAAAAAACCTCTCTCCAAACCTGATTACTGGCTTGATATCTTAACCGTTCTGATTGGCGAATTATCGCCAGCTCAAAAATTACAGCCGATACTGGTTTGGGATGTCGAGCAAGTCGAGAACAGCAATATCTTCCACCGCCGACTGTTGGACTACATGTATCAAGGCGTGGTCATGGTCGATCTTGATATGCGGATCTTTGAATGGAATCGGGCGGCTGAGCGATTAACTGGGCTGATGCAAATTAAGACCATCGATGAAATTTGGCGCCCAGGTCTAATCGGCTTGATGGATGAGGATGACAAAGTTATCTCTCCAGAGCGTTGTCCGTTGGCCGATTCGATTGTCAAAGGTTTGCAGTCGTTGCGTCGCCTCAAGCTGAAGCACCGCGACGGACGGGATTTGTTGATCGATGCACATTTTCTCCCTGTTAAGAATCATTGCGACCAAGTGTGCGGCGCGACATTTATGTTCGCCGATGCTTCCAAGCAGGCACATTTGGAGAAAAAGGTTCAGACGTTGCATGAGAAAGCAACGCGTGATGGTTTGACACTGGTCGCTAACCGTGCAGAACTCGATCGCCAAATGGTCGAATTCGTTAATAGCTCTTCAGCGACGGGAGCCAAAGGTTGCTTGATCATCGCAGATATCGATCGCTTCAAGAAGGTGAATGATATTTACGGTCATCAAGCAGGTGACGAAGCTCTCAAGCTTTTCGCCGATGTTCTTCAAGAGAATGCACGACAAAGTGACATGGTCGCTCGTTACGGCGGCGAGGAATTCGTTGTACTTTGTCGCGATTGTTCGTTGCAGGATGCGTTGAAGAAGGCTGAACGAATGCGAACCGCCTTGCAAGCGCGCCCCTTGGCCTGCTTGAAGGGAACATCGTTGACTGCCAGCTTTGGTGTGACCGAAATCTTGCCTGCGGACACATGCGAAAATGTGATTCAGCGAGCCGACGAAGCACTGATAAGAGCTAAGGAATCGGGGCGTAATCGAGTTCTATACTCGGCTGCCGATGGAAAGCAGAAAACAGTTCAAGTATCTCAGCCGACACGTAAAGAAACCGCTTCCTGGTTATCGTGGTTTGGTAGCCAAAAAGAAGAGCCCATTCTTTCGCAAGAGTGGCTCACCAGCGTACCTCTCAACGTAGTCACCGAGAAACTTCGAGGAATCATCGTAGATTTCCAAGCGGAGATTTTAGCGGTTGAAGAGACTAGCGTGCAATTTCGCGTGGAGAATCACGCGGTGGCCGATTTGCGCCGAAGGTCGGATCGACGCCAAGTGTTTATCGTGGAGTTTCAACTCTTGGAGGTAGACTTTCAGATCGGTCGCGGAGCGATGCCGTCCAAACGTACGCTGCTAAAACTTGATATTCTGCCCGGTGGTCGACGCGATCGTCGCATGAACGATCATCGAGACCAAGTTGAGATGTTAGCCAGAATTCTGCAGTCTTATCTGGTGGCGCAAATTGTGGATGAAAATCTGCGAAAGCACATCTGCGGCGGTTTCTAATACGCCCCTCCACTGACGAACGCGACTGCCAATCGCAAGCCGCCCAGCGCTACGCACGCAAAGAGGGGCTTTACTTTTTTGTATTAACTGTGCATCTGTTTACTTTAGTAAGTGGATCTCACCTGAGGTCTCTAAGCGTTTAAGATCTCTAAATAAGGTGAATTGGATCCATTTCAGCGCAGTAGTGTCAGGCACACTCATGGGGGTTGCCGCTGGCCGCGTCGATGCGATCTTGGCAATCGATGGTTTGGGGATTCAGCAAAAAAGAAAGAATTACCCCCGATTGCCAGTCTGGCCAATTGTTCCTATCGTGCTGGGTGTGCGATGGAGTTTCGCTAAAACAAAAGAAGTGCCAGTTGCTGTTATCCCATCATCGGAGATTCGTCATGCCCTATACACTCCCAACTCTCCCCTACGCCTACAATGCACTCGAACCCCATTTCGATGCTCAGACCATGGAAATTCATCACACCAAGCACCATCAGACCTACATCACCAAAGTAAATGATGCCTTGGCCGGGACCGAATTCGATAACCTTCCCGTCGATACCTTGATCACCAAGATTGCTAGCGTCCCTGACGCCAAGCGAATGGCTGTCCGCAACAACGGTGGGGGCCACGCGAATCATTCCCTTTTCTGGAGCATTCTCGGCCCAGGCACAGGGGGCGAGCCAACCGGATCTTTGGCTGAAGCCATTCATGCGGCCTTCGGAGGATATGTCCCCTTTAAGGAGCAATTCGCTGCCGCCGCCGTCAATCGGTTCGGCAGTGGTTGGGCTTGGCTGGTCGTTCAGCAAGGAAAACTCGCCATTGTTTCCACCGGCAATCAAGACAGCCCTTTGATGGGTAAGGACATTGCCGGATGTGAAGGTACACCCATCTTGGGCTTGGATGTTTGGGAGCATGCTTATTATTTGAAGTATCAGAATCGTCGCCCTGATTACATTTCCGCATTTTGGAATGTTGTCAATTGGGATGCGGTTGCGACTCGTTTTGCTGCTGCCAAATAACTGCAGTCGAATAGTCCGGAAACGTGGCCACCAAACTTAAAAACCAGTTCTCAGTGATTCTTTACTGAAATTCTTCGCCGAAATTCTTGACTGGCGGGTCCGATGTCACTTTCAGATGGCATTTGGCCCGTCATTTCTCCCCTACTTCTGCCTACCTTTCCAGCAACGCGATTTGGCCCAACAACGAGGCGCTCGCAATAGGATTAGTTTCCTCTTGCTGCGAATCGGTTGAACTCCTAATATCCTCGCGCCTAGCCCAATGTTCCCTAAAGATGGCCTACCAAGATTCCCAGCGCAGCGAGGATTCCCAGCGCAGCAATTTACTGGAATCTGGCTTTAAGGCTGACATCGTTCATTCGCAGTTCCGTCTGTCGAGTTCGGTTGGGGGGTTTGGGGTGATTTTGCGGATTATATTGATTTTGTCGAAGATATCGGTCGATATCACAACGTGCAGAATTGAATGATTCTCAAAGAATGTGCCCGAGCTTCAGGATGAAGCCCGGAATGAATAAAAAATGAAACGTCGGTGGCTCACCATTTCGCAGAAGAAGGATCTTTTGTTATGCGTTATCGAATTGCAAATACGCGTCATTGGTTGTTGTGCGCCACCGTGGTGCTGGCCATGACTTCTACCGGATGTCAAAGCGGCTGGAAGATGCCGACTCCAAGCCTTTTCGGCTGGAACAAGAAGCCAGACCCCGAGACCATTGCTGGTAACGGCCCATCGGTCTACCCGACCAGTCCCGCATCGAAATACACTCCGAATACGATCGCCAGTGCAGCCGGCAATTCAACCGCTCCGGGCGCTCAAGCCACCGGCAATCCATCCAGTACCGGTTCGCTGGCGTCAGGCTCGCTCTCTTCACCTGGAACGGCCGCCGCAGCCAATGGTTACCGATTCAATGGAGCTACAACGGGCGGTTACAACACCGGACCTTACTCGACTCAATCCAGCATTTCGGCTCAATCCAACATGCCGGCTCAATCCAATATGCCGGCTCAATCCAATATGCCTGGGTCCTCACCCTACGCCAATTCGACTCCATCGACCGCAGCCTATGCATCCAGTCCGGTTACCAGCGGCACAAATCCCTACTCTAGCGCCACCTACGCGGGCGTTACAGGTTCCAGCCCTGCCGGAGTTCCCAGCCTTGCCGGAATTCCTGGCTCAACGGCAGTGCCAGGCTCCACCAATCCATCGCAATTCGGCAGCCTACCCAGCAGCAATATGGCGCGGACAGGCATGATGCCATCCAACTACATGGCTCCGACGGCTCCCGTACCTGGTATGCCAGCTCAAGGTATGATGGGTGCAACGGGCGTCCCAAGCGGTTTTCCTAACCCCAACGCAGCCATGTCTAACGCAGCCATGTCCAACGCTGTTCCCGCCCTTCAAGCTTCCTATCCAGGTTCAGCGGGCGCCATGGCGAACATGCCCACCAACAATATTCCAACCAGTATGCCCAACATGATGGGCACTACTGCTGCTCCGATGCCAAACAGCTATCCTGGTGCGGCTACTGGGGCCCTGACCGGTTCCTCAGCCTCCTATCGAATGGCAGATACTTCGCCCATCCCCGTTGTTCAGCCAACCAACGCAGTCAACGGTACCGGCCTACCCAACGGCATGCCTCCTGGGGCGACTGCGATTCCTGCAGGTTACCGACCAGGCAGCACTCGCGAGTCGACTTATGATTTTTCTCGCTCGGCCAACGTAGCCGTACCCGCGGCAGGTGTTAGCAATGGTATTCCGCCAATGCCGAGTGTGGGAAACACGCTTCCACCCGGTGTTCAATATCCCCCTGGAACGCAGTTTCCACCTTCATCGCAACCACCTAGCAACTATCCGGCGACAAGTACTAACGGCTTGCCAAACTTCAATCCCGGTTCGATTACCCGCTAAGGTTTCCTGAAGCAAAACTTTGGTTGTGCTCAATGGTGTTCGGCTGAGAGCACAAAGAACAAACTTCTAAAAAATCTCCTGGGTGAGTGCGGCTCTGTAGAAGCGGCACTCACCCAGTTTCTTTTTCCGAGCATCTCTAGCTCCCTATATCTCCATTATCTCTTTCTCTCTCCGGATCTCAAAGTTTTGCCAAGCCATACTGTTTCACTTCAGTCCGCAAGGACAACGGTCGAGCGACCTGCAATAACTCTGAAAATCTGGGGACTTTTGCCCGACTCTATGGGGAAAAACTGAATTACTACATTTTCGATGTTCGATAACAGAGAAGCAAGGATGTCTACCCGCGGATCAATCATCACTTGGCGACAAGCTCTAAGGGCTGCCGGACAAGTGTGATCGGTTGAGTGAAGCAGGATTTCCCGAATGTCAAATGCCTATGGAGCGGTGCTGAGCACGCTGGCTGTTGCCATACTTAGCCTACGGGGAGTGATGGTAGGAAAAGAAGCCGTGATTGTTCTCCAAGAGTGCCTGACAGGGATGCTTATGTTTTACGGGTTAGGATTCTTGCTCGGCTATCTCGCCGAATCAGTTCTTAGGCAATCCGCAGAGAGGCGTTTCCGAGAAGCTGTAACACGTTATTTAGATGAAAAGCAGGCTAGGCAAAAATAAGCCCATGATCCTAAATTTTTATCAATCATTGACGTAGCTTGAAAAGCACAATTTAGTTACAGTCCCGCCCGCCACACAATGGCAGGAGGGGTTCAAGGGAATGAACCTTTGCCAGTTATGATCACGGAGGATTGGATGGCAACGACGATCGCACCGGAAGAGGATATCCAGACCGTTTGGCACCGTTATCGGGCAGAACCCGATAACATAGATTTGCGAAACCGCCTGGTCGAACAATACATGCCGTTGGTGCGCTACAACGGCGAACGAATTTGGGCACGACTACCCGACGGAGTTGAACTTGACGATTTAATAAGCGCCGGCATCTTCGGCTTGATGGATGCCATCGAAGCGTTCGATATGGAACGCGGTGTAAAATTTGAGACTTACTGTGTGCCCCGTATCCGCGGCGCCATGCTCGATGAACTGCGAACAATGGACTGGGTTCCAAGATTGGTACGCAGTAAAGCGAGCAAACTCTCCGAAGCCACCAAACAATTGGAAACTCGCTACGGAAGACAGCCCACCGACCAAGAGCTCTCCGAGCACATGTGCATCAGCATCCAAGAACTCGAAAAGATGCAGGCTGAAGCCAGTGCCGTGAACCTAGTCAGTCTCAATAAGAAATGGTATGAGACCGATAGCTACAAAGATGTTCGAGAAATCGATATTCTGGAAGATAAGAAAGGCGAAGACCCCACAAAGCGTATCCAGAAAAATGATCTCATGCGCCTGGTTACCAAAGGTCTGAATCGAAACGAACGCTTAATTATCATTCTCTATTACTACGAAGAATTGACCATGAAAGAGATCGGCGCAACGCTCGATCTCAGCGAAAGCCGCGTGAGTCAGATGCACTCCAGTATCGTGTCGCGGTTGCAGGAACAACTTGGTCGTCGCCGCCCTGAGTTCGGAACCTAATCGCTAAATCATATTCACTCGAATATCAAAAATAGATGTTGTCGTCTTCACGATAACATCTATTTTTTTATGTTTGCCTGTTAGCATCTGAGTACTCATATCGCAACCAACGGTCCATGCGCAAGCCTTCTGGTGAAATGGACTTTTTGCGAAACAGTACAACATTCACGCGTTTATGCTAAACTGAATTCTGGAGTTTCTCACCTTAGCCTTATGGACTCAGTTTCTTTCCATCATGCTACTGCTTATCGACGGATACAATGTTCTCCATCAAAGCGGCTTGCTGGGCAAAGGGCGCGGAGGTGCTTGGCTGGAGCGCGGGCGAAAAAGATTGCTCGATCTGATAAGAGAATTACTCGACCCATCTTTGCTGAGCAAAACGCATATCGTTTTTGATGCTTATTCTAGCCATAGCGTTGCGACGGAGATCACCCACTACCAAGAAATCAAAGTCCATTTCAGTCTCGGTTATGAAAATGCAGACGCCCTGATTGAAAAACTCATCCGTGAGCATTCTGCCCCTAAATCGCTAACCGTCGTTTCCTCCGATCACAGGATTCAGCGATGTGCTAAGGCTCATCGTTGCCGCATTTACGATAGCGCCATATGGCTGGATGAAATAGTTCAACGAAAGGCCCGACGTCCTGGCAGAGCGCCAGATGTCAGCACGCCGCGAGAGCGTATCGCCGAAAGCGGTTTGTCGAATGTCGAAGTCGAACTGTGGCTGAAGGAATTTGGGATTCAACCGAAGTCCCAGTCGCAATTCGACCCAGACGCTGCGCCGCAAAAGATTCCGGGCGATGAAGAAAAATCGCCGCAAGAAAAGCCGAGAAAAAAAACGAAATCAACGCCCAAATCCAGATCCTCTAAAGCCACGGTTCGTTCAAAGATTACCGACCAAAGTGCTCAGGGAACAAAGTCGGCACCCAACACAAAACAGGATTTAAAACGCGATTCAAAACGTGATCTGCCCCGCGCGCGCAAACGCGCTGCCCGGCCGCTTCCCGATGGCTTTCATTTCCCAGAGATCAAGGATCAGCATGCCGATTGAGTCCATTCGCAGATCCCATTCAAAACGGCGCCTGCGCGTTGTTGGCTGCACTAAGCTACAAGTTCAGCGTGAACGCTGCAGCGCAGGCTGAGCACACTTCAGGGTTGTTTTAGATCAGTGGAGCAAGCCTCAACCTTCTTTTTGTTTTCTCTCGACAAATTGCAACGCTTTATCGGAGATATCTTTGCGGCACCAGGAGCCAGGCCAGCGCACTTTTTGTACGGCCGTGTAAGCCTGCAGCTTGGCAGCAGACACACTGCTTCCGATTGCGGTAACACCCAAGACTCGCCCGCCGTCGGTCAGCACCTGATCGCCAGAGAGTTTCGTGCCCGCATGGAATACTTTGACGTCGCTGATTTGGGCTGCCGCATCAAGGCCGGTGACGATCTGATTTTTGGTATATTCCCCCGGATATCCCTGGCTGGCAACGACAACGCACAGCGACGGACGTTCATCCCACTGCGGTGGCTCCAGTTGATCTAGGCGACCGTCGACCGTCGCTTCCAGTAAATCGACCAAATCGCTTTTAAGACGCATAATCAGCGGTTGGCATTCAGGATCGCCAAAGCGGCAATTGTATTCCAGAACTTTGGGACCGCTTTGTGTGAGCATCAAGCCTGCGTAGAGAACACCCGAAAAGGGCTTTCGATTGCGTTTCATCGCATGCACCGTGGGAACGAGGATATGTTCCTCAATCCAAGTCATCATCGAATCATCGACAACCGGGGTTGGGCAGTATGCCCCCATGCCACCGGTGTTGGGGCCTCGGTCTCCATCGAACGCGGGCTTGTGATCCTGACAAGCGGGAAGGGGAACAATCGTATGACCATCGGTGATCGCCAGCACACTCGCTTCCTGACCTTCCAGTCGCTCCTCGATAATCATCTGATTTCCGGCAGTACCAAATTCCCGGCGCCGAGAAATTCGCTCAATCGCTTCCAGAGCATCTTCACGTGTTTTACACACCACGACTCCCTTACCGGAGGCTAAGCCATCGGCTTTAACCACCACGGGAGCTCGATCTCCCTCGTTGGGAAAACGCGCTTTGATAAAACGCATCGCATCATCGGCTTCACGAAAAACCTGATAATCGGCTGTGGGAACGTCAGCTTGTCGAAGCAAATTTTTGCAGAAGACTTTACTGCTTTCCAATTGAGCGGCTGCTTGTGATGGCCCAAACACTTTAAGTTTGGCATCTTGAAAGGCATCGACGACCCCTAGGGCCAAGGGAGCTTCTGGTCCAATCACGGTTAGTCCCATTTTTTCCGTGGACGCAAATCGCACCAGCGCAGCGATATCCGTCGCGGATATGGCAACGTTGGATACTTTGGCTCCTTCCAATGCTGTACCCGCATTGCCGGGTGCGACAAACACTTGCTCCACACGCGAGCTCTGCGCGATTTTCCAAGCTAAAGCGTGTTCGCGACCACCATTGCCGACAATCAAGACTTTCATGACTTCGCTATTCTTTTGCTAATTCGCTAATCGTTTACTAAACGGGTTCATACTAAACGGGTTCATACTAAACGGGTCGATAAACCAGTTTGGGTCAAAGTGGAATACCCGTGGAAAACCACCAAGGGTCTGGAGCCTATCACGCATCCCGAAGGGGCAGGGTACGTTTGAGTTGAGCACTTTGGAAGGCCGCATCCACGATCTGCTGCCCAATTCGGCTGATTTCCGGTGATAATGGACCTTGTAACGGTTCGCCTGTACAGAGGATGTGCGAGATGTACTCGATGGGATTTCGATAAGGGGCGCAAAGCGGAATCACCGGTAGATCATGGGCTTGTGGATCAGCCCGCGTTTGCAGCGTGACTTTGTTCTCATAATCATAAGAGCTGATCGTCCCCTCGGTTCCCACCAACACAAAACCGCATTTGGGTTGTGGTTGAGCGATCCAGGGATCGGTAAAGGTTCCCCAGCGCGTTTCAAATTTCGAAAGTCCAGCCGCATAGCGTGCGACCGTGATGCTATGCTCGTCGACTTCCAGGCCCTGCGGTTTATCGATCGTTGAGGTGACTTCAATGGGTTTTTCGCCGTCAAAGTACCAGGTGCCCAGGGTGGTGCCGTAACCGAGATAATCTAAAAGCGAGCCACCACCGCGCTGCGCGGAGTAGAACCAACTGTGTGGTTTTTCCCGAGCGACCCATTGGGCAGTTCGCTCAATTTTTTCAGCCGTGTGCCAAAGTGGGCCGCGATTGCCGTTGTAGTAATGAACCTCTCGCAGCGTACCGATGTGACCCTGTCGGATCAGGCTTTTTGCGGTTTGGTGGGAAGCTACCCACACCAAGGGCCAATTGATGGCCAAGAGGGTCTTGTGTTTTCGACACACTTGGATCATCCGATCCGCTTCAGCCAGCGATGCGGCAAACGGTTTTTCCAGTAAAATGGCTCTCACATACGGAGCGACTCTCTCCACCCAATCAGCGTGTTCGGCTGCGGCAGGACAGAGAATGGCAACATCGGCTTGGGCGGTCTCCAGGCATTTTTCGGGAGAGGTAAAAACTTGATCCTGGGAAATATTCAACCTCGCCACCGCTTCTTCCATCCTTTCGGGGCGAAGGTCACAGATACCCACCAAGGACGCCTGCGGGCTCTCGACAACCATGCGCAAGTTGTCACCCATATGCATATGATCAAAATTAATACCGACGAATCGTAAGGGAGTCATGGTGTCGAGGTTAGGCCTTAAAATCGCGGAAAATGAGAGGTAACCCTGGAGAGCACCTGGGAAACCAACAGCGGTGAAATCTTGGGTCGTGGATCCACATTGAACCAAGACAGGTTATACTTAAAGCTTGGAATCTTCAATCGAATTTGCCTACCCTCGATCCGTAGAATCGAGAACCTTCTGTTAGACCTACCTAGGTCGCTTGCGTACGCTGACTTCTGAGGATTGTATGAGAAAAGTGAAATCTGGGGGTGGCTTGGCCGCCCTTCTGTATAGTCTGAAGAAAGCCAAAGAAGCTGGTGGCATTTGGGCCCTCTTTAACGCGCTGCGAACCCGAAATGCGTGCAAGACTTGCGCTCTGGGCATGGGGGGCCAAAAGGGAGGAATGGTCAACGAAAAGGGTTCTTTCCCGGAAGTTTGCAAAAAATCTATCCAAGCGATGACGGCCGATATGCAACCGGCCATTACGGCCGATTTCTGGTCCAAGCACAGTATTGAAGATCTCGCCACTTGGTCGCCTCGCCGTCTGGAAAAAAGTGGTCGCTTAATCCAACCGGTCTTGTACCAAAAAGGTGCTACTCATTACCGAACGATTACCTGGAACGAAGCTTTGGACCGTTTGGTCAACGCGCTGAAAGCGGCTCAGCCCGATGAGACCTTCTGGTACTTCAGTGGAAGAAGCAGCAACGAAGCAGGATTCTTGTTGCAGTTATTGGCTCGTCTATACGGTACCAATAACGTCAATAATTGCAGCTACTATTGTCATCAAGCCAGCGGCGTTGGTTTGAACTCTTCGCTGGGAACGGGTACAGCGACGATTCAACTGGAAGATTTAGAAAACGCCGATTTGGTGTTCATTATCGGTGGCAATCCGCCAAGCAACCATCCGCGTCTGATGACCTCGTTGATGCACTTGCGCCGCCGTGGTGGCAAAGTGATTACCATTAACCCAATCCGAGAATTGGGCATGGAAAATTTCCGTATTCCCAGCGATCCATGGAGTTTCTTGTTCGGCACCAAAATCACCACACGCTTCGTACAACCACACATCGGTGGAGATCTCGCTCTGCTGACAGGTATTGCTAAAGCCATCGTGGAACGCGGGCAAGCGGATATAAATTTTCTTGGCAAATATTGCAATGGTAACGAAGCCTATCTGAAAGCTCTTGCGGAAACCGAGTGGTCGGATATCGAACGATTCAGCGGTGTGGTGCGGTCTGAAATCGAAGAGATCGCGGACGAATATGCCACAGCCCGAAACGTTGTCTTCGGTTGGACAATGGGGATTACCCATCATCAACATGGTGTGGAAAATGTGCAGGCGATCGTCAATCTGGCGCTGCTGCGAGGTATGGTTGGTAGACCGGGTGCTGGCTTGATGCCCATCCGCGGGCATTCCAATGTGCAGGGGATTGGGTCGGTCGGTGTAACACCTAAGCTCAAAGAGAGCATCTTCAAAAATCTAACCCAAGAGTTCGGAGTAAAACTCCCCACCTCTCCCGGACTGGACACCATGGCCTGCATGGAAGCTGCCGAGCAAGGAAGAGCAAAGGTCGCTGTGCTCTTAGGTGGAAATCTATTCGGTTCCAATCCCGATGCTCAATATGCGGATCGGGCACTAGCGCGACTGCAGACTTTGGTCATGATCAATACCACACTCAACACCGGACATGTGCATGGTTTGGGTGATGAGACAATCATTCTGCCCGTACTGGCCCGCGACGAGGAGCCCGAAGCGACCACCCAAGAATCGATGTTCAATTATGTGCGATTGAGCGATGGTGGGCCTCGCCGACTTCCCGGCCCACGCAGCGAAATTCATGTGATCGCCGAATTGGGACGACGTTTGCTCGGCGATACCGATGTGATCCACTGGAATGAGATGGAACGCGCTGAAACCATTCGGCAATGGATCGCGAAAGTCGTTCCAGGCTATGAATCGATTGCCAAAATCGGATTGACCAAAGAGGAATTTCACATCTCGGGACGCGTGTTTCATGAACCAAAATTTGCAACCCCTGATGGCAAAGCGGTTCTCATGACGCATACCCTCAAAATGCTTCCAGGTATGGGGGTCGGTGAAGTCCGTCTTATGACAGCTCGTAGCGAAGGTCAATTTAACACGGTCGTATACGAAGAAGAAGATCTCTATCGAGGTCAAGAACGCCGCGATTTAATACTGCTGCATCCAGACGATTTCCCACGCCTCGGATTGCAACCCGAGCAACTCGTCACCATTCGCAGCGAAGTAGGCCTTATGGCCAATCAGATCGCGCGAGCCTTCGATCGCATTCGCGCCGGCAATGCGTTAATGTACTATCCGGAAGCTAATGTGCTGGTACCCAGGCATCTCGACCCGCTCTCAAAAACGCCCGCATTCAAATCGGTTATTGTCACGTTGGAACCACAAGTCGGTTGGGTTGAACCGAGCAGCCTGATTCACTACCGCGCTCAAGATGTTCCGCTGGAGTACCAGCAAGCGGGCGACTCGCGCCAAGCCATGCGGACTTGCTGAGCACAACTCTCCCGCACTCCAGAAAGAATGCGACGAGTCTCCTGGCTCCAGAGTCTTTCCGTTTTACCGAATTGTGTACATGTGTGATCATGCGACACCTTGCTGTCGCCCAGGAATCCTATCGGGAATCTGCCCAGAGCAGCCAAGAATTTGCCCAGCGCAGCCAGGAATTTGCCCAGCGCAGCCAATTCGGTTTTCTCAACAATAGCCGGAAGTGTGCGGTTGAACTACAATGAGAACCGAGTTGGGGTAGCCCACCTCGCGATCCACAGTCAATCCGATAAAATGGCCCCGCGCTCAATGACACTGCGCTCAATGACACTGCGCTCAATGACACTATGCTCAATGGCCCTGCGTTAAATGAAACCGTGCTCACAACCGAAAATTGGATGAGCTATGACGGCTTTGTTAGGTTGCGTAAAGCGAAACGGTCGAGCTGGTGAGGGTTTCTGGCCTTGCTGGACCCTGGTGTGAGCAAAATGTGTTGCAGAGCAAAATGTAGTGCAGAGCAGGGGAGTTTGTGTAAATCAGTGTTGATTTGCAGCTGTGGACGCCCCACCTATCGCGGAGATGAATTGATGAAGGTTTCGATGTCTTGGATAAAGTTAGGTCTTTTGGTTGCCGGAGCTCTCTGCAGCACCCTGGGTGCAAGCAGCGTAGTGGGGCAGGAATGGGCCGATTTGAAAATGACGTTCACTTATGACGGCAAAGCACCAGCTCCTAAACCCGTCGATGCGAGCAAAGATCCACTGTGTCTGGAAGATGGCAACAAAATTGTTACCGAAAATATGGTGATCAACTCTGCCAATGGCGGCATTCGCTACATCGCTCTGTCGCTGGATGTCAAAGATGCCAGCAAGCTAAAGATTCACCCAGATCTTGCTAGGCCCTCTACAGACAAAGTTCTCTTGGACAATGTCAAATGCGTTTTTGTACCGCATGTCGTTGTGTTGCGGTCTGGTCAAACCTTGGAAGTAAAAAATTCTGACAAAACAGGTCATAACGCAAATTTTGGTTTCTTCAAAAATGAGGCACAGAATGTCACGGTTCCTGCTGGCTCGTCAAAAGATTTGAAGATTGCCAAGGAAGAAACTGCGCCTACGCCTGTGGAGTGCAACATACATCCTTGGATGAAAAGCTATGTGATCGTGAAGGATCATCCCTATGTTGGCGTCAGTGATGAAAACGGGACTCTGGTCATCAAGGGTTTGCCGGCAGGCGAAGAGCTAAAGTTCCGCGTGTGGCATGAGAACCAAAATAAAGCGATCAGCGAAGTGACTATCAATGGCAAGAAAGAGAAGTGGGACCGCGGCTATGTCACGCTCACCCTCAAGCCAGGTGAAAATGATTTGGGTACGATCAAGTTAACGCCAGAACGCTTCAAATAAATTGCGAGCGGGAACTGAGCTGCTTTTCCGACCTGCGGAAGCCACAGGTAAAAACCTCGACGACATTTGCTCACAGGAGAGTTGGCCAGCACAACTCTCCTGTTTTCGTATGTTCGCCGCTTTTTCTTTTTGAGTTTGCGTCATGGGTGGTGCGACCGTTTGCCCCATGTTGCTCGGTTGGTTCTTTGCCCAAACTGCGGGTCTATCCGGAGCGGTAAAATGGTAGCAGGAATTGGCGGGGCACGTATTAGGGCCAATCTAGGCGCGCAATCGTGCGGATCCTGCTGTGATTTAGGTGGTTTTTGTGCAGTATTTTTGCCAGTGGAACGATTCGTGTGCGAGCCGCTGCCTAATTTCGTTGGCGAAAAGGAAAGGTTGGGGAATGCATCGCTTCAATTTCGGCATCGGGACGTCGTCCTCCCCCCACTGCTTGACCTTGATGTTTGGCGGGATCGCACTGCTGTTATCAGGATGCAGCCAAGAACCTCAATTTGAATCCAATCGTGTTTTTCGATTTCGTGTTGAGGCCGAAACGGATCAAGATCAATCGAAAGCGGCAGAAGCGGTCGACGGGCTGATCGCGGACTGGTTTGGGACCCCCGATCAACCTCGCTGGCCGCAATTATCTGAAACGTCTTCAGCGACTGCTTCGGTGCTTCAAGTGGAGCGATTGGTGCGTTCGGCTGGTCCGCAGCGCAGTGATCGTGAAGACATGCATTACGGTCTCTATCGCGAACTGTGCAACCATTGCCATGGCCTTAGTGGCGATGGTCGGGGGCCGGTCGCCATGTTTTTGGATCCATATCCGCGAGATTTTCGTCCGGGTTGGTTTAAGTATAAATCGACCAAACGCGGAAGTCGTCCGACGCGCGAAGATCTATATCGCGTCATCAAGCATGGGATACCTGGGACTTCGATGCCTTCGTTCGCAGCGATCGAATCGCATGAACAGGATGAGAAGAGAAATGATGATCTCGATGCGATTGTTGACTATGTCATTTATTTGAGCATTCGCGGAGAGGTCGAGCGATTGTTGCTTTACGAGGTGGCGCATGACGAGGGCTTGCTCGAAGGGGCTCGTGCACGTTTGTCTGACAAAGCGAATCGTCCTCCGAATACGTTTAGCGGAGAGCCAACAACGGAGCGGCCGGCTTCCACTGCGAACCTAAAACCGCAAGTAGCCCAAGAGCTTGCTATCGAGTCAACGTTTGAAATTAAAGCCAAAGAAATATTCATCGATGTGTTGGCGAAATGGAGCAGCAGCGATTCTCAGGTGGTGGCGCCGGCGTTGCCTGCATGGTGGGGAGAGACCGCGGAGCATGAAGCGGCAGTTCGCAGCGGAAAGGATATTTACTTGGGCGCAACGGCGGCCTGTGCGAACTGTCACGGTAAAAGTGGTGGTGGAAATGGTTTGGTGCGTGATTATGACGACTGGGCGAAAGATGCTACTGTGCGTGCTGGGCTTGAACCTGGCGACCGCGCTGCGCTGAAACCCTACTTGGCGGTCGGCGGATTGAAACCGGTCCCCATATCGCCGCGCGACCTGCGGATGGGGATCTATCGCGGCGGTGATCGACCCGAAGATATCTATCGTCGAATCGTGCACGGGATCGAAGGAACCCCTATGCCGGCAGTAGCGCTCAAACCAGACAATCCGCAGGGACTAACCGAGGATGAGGTATGGCAGTTGGTGGCGTACGTGATGAACATGAAGCAGCAGACGCAGCGGATGAGTGCTTCGGCCATCGGTTTCTCACTGCAGAAACCGAATCAGGAGTCTCAGCCATGAGTGTTGCAGCGACCGTTTTGGAGGCCCACTCGTCTTTCGAAGTAGAGCCAGGAGCGACGCCAACGCATCCGTGGGTCAAGCGAATTGCGCGGTTGCTGGCGATCAGCACCTTTCCGCTGATTTGGCTGGGGGGGCTGGTTACGACTTACGATGCGGGAATGGCGGTTCCCGATTGGCCCGGTACCTACGGCTATAATTTGTTTGTCTATCCATGGCAGGCTTGGTTGTATGGGCCGTTCGATTTGTTTGTGGAACACGGTCATCGACTTCTGGCTTCCTTTGTGGGATTGGTAGCCATTGTTTTTGTCATTTCGGCCTACCGGCTTGACACTCGGCCACTCATTCGACGCTTGGCTTGGCTTTGTCTTGGCACGGTGATCTTCCAAGGTATTTTGGGAGGTGCCCGTGTCTTGATGGATGCAAGGACTGTCGCCATGATCCATGGCTGCCTAGGGCCTGCATTTTTTGCCCTATGCGTAGTGACCGTGGTTCATTGTTCCGACATAAGGAGGTGGTCGGAAGTAGGGGTGTGGAGTCGTTGGTTCGTGCGATTTGCGGTAGCGACAACCATAGTCAGTTACCTACAATTAACCATCGGTGCCCAACTGCGCCATATTTTACCTGGGGCTTCGCCAAAGTTCTTCATGACGATGGTGCACCTTCACCTGACTTTTGCAGCGATGGTGCTCCTGAGTGCGACGATCTTGGCTGCTGCGGGCTTGCGCGAACCGAATCGTTATCTGCGCCGACCTGCATTGATGTTGGTTGGCCTTGTTATCGTTCAAATTGTATTGGGCATCGGGACTTGGATTGTCAATTACGCTTTGCCTTGGGCGGATTTAGCCCCAGACTTGAGCGCCTACATTGTCCAGGCCAAGGGTTATTGGGAGTCGCTGATCATCACGATGCATCAAGCGACGGGCTCGTTGATTATTGCGGTTGCCATATTAACTGCCACGCGCGGTTGGCTATTGAGTACAAAGTGAAAAGCGGGTATCCGGAGTAGCCCAGTAGCGAAAACAAAATAGGTGATGTTTTAAGCGTGAGTGCCGTGAAAGAAGTAGAGCGTGTGGAACCCAAAGCCATTTCGGCCAGTGCGATTGCGTCGGAATCGTCTATTGCCTCACGCACTTTAGGCTCTCGCGTTGCCGATTATGTCGAGACGACCAAGCCACGTATTTTGATGATGATTTTGTTCACGGTCGGCGTGGCGATGGTCGCCGTAGAAGAATCGACGATGACTGTTTGGATTTTTATCAACACGATGTTGGGAACATCGATGGTGGCAGCCAGCGCCAGTGCATTCAATCAAATCTTGGAGCGACGCCGCGACGCGCTGATGATCCGAACGGCCAAGAGGCCTTTAGCTGCGGGGCGTCTCCAGGCACCTGAAGCGATTATTTGGGGTACGTTTTTGTTGGTCACTGGGACCGGTTTGTTGGCCTGGAGTGTGAACAACGCGACCGCCTTGCTCGGTTTTGCCACGTGGGCGTTGTACGTGGCCGTTTATACTCCTTTGAAGACACGCAGTTGGTTGAATACGGCTGTCGGAACTGTACCCGGCGCCATGCCCGTTTTGATGGGCTGGACGGCGGCGGGGGGAAGCTTGTACGACGTGCGGGGCTGGTTGTTGTTTGGAGTGGTTTTGCTTTGGCAATTCCCACATTTTATGGCGATCGCTTGGCTGTATCGTCAGCAGTATCAAGCGGCCGGCTATCAGATGCTGACCAACGTGGATCCCACCGGCCGGCGAGCCGGTAATCATGGCATCTATGGTTCGCTGTTGTTGCTGCCGATCAGTGTGGCCGTTTTGGGGCCTGAAGGTTGGATCACGGGTGTCGTTGCCCTCTTGGGGTTGGCTGCAGCAGGACTGCAGTTATCATCGGCCGTTCAGTTTCGTCGCAATCCGACTCATGATTCAGCGCGGCAGTTACTTCGTGGCTCGCTGTTGTATCTCCCCGTGATGCTCGTATTGGTCTGTGTGCGAGCTGTTCTGTAACTCATGCGGTCTCTCTTTGTGATGAAGGACCGGTGTGATGCATGCTGATCGATGTGAGTTGAAACCACATTTGAGCTGGTACTCAGCATGGTGGGTACTTGAGTGCTGGCCACTGATGATCTTGATCTTGGTTACGGTCGGAGCAGGGCGTTGGTGGAATGTTCCGCAGTCGATTTGGCCCAGCAGCCGCGATGTGTTATCCAAGGAACTTTGGGCCGCGTGGCTAGGTGCCGCTGTAGCCATCGCAATGATCGTAATGGCAAGTCGCTTGTGGTTTGGGTCTTATTCCAACTCTTCTGGTTCTCGAGTACTTGGGAACGAACGTCGCTATCTTGGCTGGAGCGCGTGCTTGGCCTTTTGTTTAATGCTCATTACGGTACTACAACTGGCTTTATGGTATCGCGATCGTTGGATTCCAACGCTCAGTCCGCGCGTGCATGGAGCACTCGATTATCGCTACTTCCAGGTTCTCGATCTTCGACTGCAACAGGTGGCCAATGAGATTCGGGATGGCACTTTGGTGTTTCAGGGCGAAGTGGCTTCACTGAGACGTCCTGCCGATGGCTCAGAGAATCTAGCTGGGACCATCAGTGCCCAAGAGTTGATCTTGGAGCTGCGCGAGTATGTCATCGATTGGAGCGAAACCGCTTTTGCGAACGCCCGAGATGAAATGGAACGCAAGGGCAACTTGGAAATGTTGGCGATGATCGTGGACCCGGATCCGAAAGTTTACCAACGTTATCAGCAGTGGAAGGCAGCAGAGGAAAGTCGCTTGGCGGCAGCGATTCGAGAGGCGGCAGTGCAAGCGGAGGGGGCGAAAGCCCAACATGAGTTGATCGCTGTTCAGTGGCGAGAAGAGAAGGTTGCTGAAAAGAAAAGTCGTTTAGCGAATCAGGTGGTTGCCGCCGAAGATCGTTTGAATGAAGCGATACGCGAGCGTTTGAGGTTGCAAGGTCGTTTGGAAGTATTGGCGAACAAGAGCTTGTATCAGCAGGGACTTAATCGCGAGTATCCATGGTTGCATTTGCCTACGGTGTCGCGAGGCGGCTGGTTGCGCGTGGCGAGTTCTTGGTTAGTCGCGTTGTACTTAGTCCTGCGTTTGTTGATCGTGGTGATTATGGCTACGATCGCTTACTTTGATTCCCGGCAAACTTCCAACAGTGAGCCGAGCGGCCCGGAAGATTCATATAAGGGAACTGGCTGGTTGCTATCTACTGCCGCGCTCTGGTGGCTAGGATTAGGGTGGTAAATGCAAAATATTTCAGATGCCGATAATTCTCCCGCCGATGTGCCACTGAGGGTTGCTGGAGTCTTGCACCGATATGGTGACAAGGCAGCGCTGGCGGGCGTGGATTTGGTGATTCGTGGCGGGGAGATTTTTGCACTGCTGGGCCCTAACGGCAGTGGCAAAAGCACGTTGTTTCGCTTGATCAGTACCTTGGTACCGGTGCAACAGGGAGTGATTAACGTATTTGGCGCGGATTGTATGAAGGCCCGCGCAAAAGTTCGCAGTTACATTGGAGTTGTTTTTCAAGCTCCCAGTCTTGATGGCAAATTAACGGTGATGGAAAACTTGTGGTGCCAAGGGACCATGTACGGATTGTCGGGAAAGGTTTTGCGAACGCGCTCCCAAGAAGTGCTGGAACAACTTGGCATGTTCGATCGAAGCCAGCAGCTGTGTCAGGAGTTGAGTGGTGGCATGAAGCGACGGGTAGAGTTAGCCAAGGGATTGCTTCATCGTCCGCGATTGCTGTTGATGGATGAACCGAGCACAGGCTTAGACCCTGCTGCCCGGCTGGATCTATGGAAAGCTTTAGTGCAATTGCGGGATACAGCAGGCGTGACAGTGTTGATGACGACGCATCTGCTTGAAGAGGCCGATAAAGCGGAGCGCATTGCAATTATGGATCAGGGGCGCATTGTCGCCTGCGGTGCTCCTGCCGATTTGAGGAAGGAGCAGGGGAGTGAAATCATCACCATCACGACAGATGCGGTGGCGGAGGTTGCTGATCGAATTGAACGCCAACTATCGCTACCGGTGAATCGACTTGATGCGGAGGTTCGCATTGCTTCCAAAGAAGGGTTATCGAAACTGACTGATATCGTCCAGTTGACGCTCCCTTACGCTGCGCAGATTACGGTCGGTCGGGCGAGTCTCGAGGATGTTTTCATTGCAAAGACCGGACGGGCTTGGGTCTAAATATTTTGGCGAGAGCGACGGATTAAGATGAATACTACGGTGATGTTAGCTTGGCGCGAGTGGATCCGCTTCTTTCGGCAGAAGCATCGGGTCATTGCGGCCTTGGGTCAGCCGATACTATTTTGGCTGTTGTTTGGCACGGGCATGCATCAGTCGTTTCGCGGAGGTAGCGGCGATTTTATGTCTTACTATCTGCCGGGAACGCTTGCCTTAATTCTCATGTTTACTGCAATTTTTGCGACGATCTCGATTATCGAGGACAGGCGAGAGGGTTTCTTGCAGGGCGTTTTGGTGGCACCGGTGCCACGTTGGCATATCGCGGCCGGCAAAATGGTCGGGGGTGGAGCGATAGCTTGGGTTCAAGCCGTTATTTTTCTCGCACTCGCTTTATTGATCGGCTCGGTTCCATGGTCGGCGTCGCTACCGGGATTGCTGCTGTTGATGGCCATTACGGCTGTTGGTCTAACGGCGTTGGGAATCGTTTTTGCATGGTCTATGGATTCAACCCAGGGTTTCCATGCGGTTATGAACTTGGTGCTGATGCCAATGTGGCTCCTGAGCGGAGCGTTTTTCCCAATACCAAATTTGGATGACTCCGCCGCGGTTGGGCAGGTTGTGATACACTGGATGATGCGATGCAATCCGCTCAGTTACGCGGTAGCCGGCATGCGGCAAATGGTCTTTCCCGACTCGCAACCAAGCCAGGGATTGTGGCAGCCACAGTTAGCTGCGTGTTGGTTGGTTACGATAGCCTTTGTGGCGGTCACGACTTTGCTTGCGATAAGGGCCGTGCAACGGCCTTCCAGAGGTGAACTGAAATGAGACATACTTCGCGTTGGGGTGGCAGCTCCTTAACTCCATTGATATTGCTCAGTTGCATGATGATCCTTTTGCTGGGCGTCATTCTCGCACTTGTGGCGTTGAAGGCTGATAAGCAAAAGAACAAGGGTGTTGTGGAGGGCGAAGCTGGGTTCGTAATGACCGAGCAAGGTGGCGAGTTGGTAAAGGTGGAAGGCTCCCAGCCGACGCGTGTTTCTGAAGAGGGTTGGTTGACGGACTTCACATTGACCAGCAGTCAAAAGGAAAAGGTAACCAGCGCGCAGTTACTAGGAAAACCTTATGTGATAAGCTTCTTTTACTCGACGTGCCCAAGTATCTGTGTGCGGCAGAATGAAAAGAAGAAAACACTGTACGAAAAATTTGCCAATAAGGGTATTCGATTCGTAAGTGTTTCCGTCGATCCTGAGATCGATACGCCGGAGCGATTGGCCCAATATGCGGAACGCTTTAAGGCTGATCCGGCCAAGTGGTTTTTTTTGACCGGCGATATGGATTATATCAGTCGAGTTGGGGCGGAAGTTTTTCGTATCTTTGTGACACGCCGCGGGCATCCCGAACAATTTATCATCGTGGATGCCGAGGGGAAAATTTTCGGATATTACAACTGGACAGACGCCGAACATTTTTTGGCCTTGCAACAGGACCTTGACTCTCTGGCCGCTGATCCGGCGCTGCGAGCCAGCGAAGTCCCTCGAGGTCGCGAAAAGAAACCTGTCGAAGCGGAGGAAGATGCGGACTCGACCGAGCCTAAGGAGTCCGCTGAGTCGGAAAAGAGCGAATCGACAACGCCTGGCGCAGATGGCGATCCATCCAATAAGTAATTCTGGTAAATCCATAGGAAGCAAGTTGTGATTGAATTATTGCCCCATGTCAACGTGACTCTCAACGGACTGGCTACGCTACTGTTGGTAATCGGTCGCATATTGATTTACCAAAAGCGCGAGAAAGCGCACCGCAATGTGATGATGGCAACGCTGGTGGTCAGTATCGTATTCCTCGGTTGCTATTTGGTTTATCACTTCAATGTACCATCCAAAAAGTTTCCCACCGATACAGATGTTGCACCTCTGGCAGCAAGATACACCTACTATGTCATCCTGCTGACACATGTAGTATTGGCAATCACGGTTCCATTCCTGGCTATCTCCTCGATTTATTTAGGCTTGAAGGATTATCGAGCCGCCCATCGTCGTGTGGTTGCTTGGGCATGGCCGATATGGTTGTATGTCAGTGTGACAGGTATCATTGTTTATCTGATGCTGTATCAAATTTATGTTCCCAAGGTGGGCTGAGCGTGAATCACAATGGCAAGTGAATTGAGCGTGGCTCGATGTATTTTGACTCCAGAGGATCGTTTGAGAGCGGTCAGCCGGTTAGCGTCATCTATAGGTTGAGACGTTTTGCGGGAATGGAGCGTTTTGCGGAGCGGGTGTGATGGGTGATGATTTGCTGAGCGAAGCGCGGACCAAAATGTACCCAGGTTTTCTATTCTGCGGGGTGATTGGACTTGCTTGGTTCAATCTGCTGGCGGCTTGTTCGAACAGGTGCTTTGCTCAGACAGCGTCTTGGCGAAATCAGATCGCCGAAATCGATGCGCCTCGAGTCAACCAACTGCAGCAGGTACAATCTTTGGTCGATTCGCGGCAGTATAGTGAAGCGGTCGAACTCTTACAGAAGATCGAGGATGAGGGTGAAGGATTATTGGTGGAAGCGAGTCGGTTGCCGGATACCTCACCTTTGGTCATAGCTCGATATATCTTGCTTTCAGAGTATTGTCATCGCTTGCGCATGGCATGGGCCGTACGTGCGCCGCAGGCCCTGGAGTTGTATCGCAGCCGAATGGATCAACAAGCCTTGCAGGCACTGAAAGATTTGCAAGAGTCCAACGAGATACAGGATGCGAAGAAATGGTTTAGGCGATACGCTGGCGCAAGTAGCACAAAAGATGCGCTGCTGTGGCTGGGCGATATGCGTTTAGATCGCGGTGAGATTCAGGCGGCCCGCGACTGTTTTCAGAATCTTGCTCCGGCTAGTCGATTGGTTTACGAGCAACTGGCCGGCCTGGGCGATATACAGCCTCGTCGAGGGAGTATTGCAACCGTGCGTTTGCTGGAGCAATGCGAGTCGAATCCGGAAGAACTTACTCGTCTATTGAGTAGCTTGAAGGATGGACGAATTCCTCAACCAGCCGAGTATCCTGTGGTGGGTAAGGAATTGGGTGCGGCAGCCTGGGGACGATTGATGTGGTGCTCGCTTCTGGAAGGTGATATCGCGCGGGCACAGCGAGAATTTCGAGTCTTGGAATCGATCTATCCCGAAGTTCGAGTGCAATTGAATACAGGCAAAATTGGCCGGACTTGGGTTGAGCAAGGGAAGGCTTGGCTGGGTGAGGCGAAGTCAGTAGCTGTGGCTCAATCGTCCCGAAAAGAGTCTCAATTTGGTGGTGCGGAAAGTCGAAATTTATCATCGATTCACGATGTACGACCGCTCGATTGGCCGAGGTGGACACATAGTTGGTTGCGGATTTCGGCAGTGATGGATCGCAATCCGGCAGGGCTGCCGCGAGTTGCCGAAGATGCCGAAGCTCTGCTTCCTTATCACCCGGTGGTCGATGGAGAGCGTGTTTACATTAATGACTTGCGCAAAATCTATGCGCTTGAGTTGCGCACGGGTAAGACTTGGCCTGTGGCCGATCCCGTACTGCCGCTCTTTGATTCGGGTTTAGCAGAAGAAAATATTTTGCCGCTGGCCTATCCATTGTGTGGTGTGCCGCGGGCAACGGTCGCGGTGGAGAATCAGCAGTTGTTTGCACGCATGGGAGTTGGCGTCACGGGTTGGAAAGAAGCGCCCCGCGATGCAATGGGCTCGATCAGTTTTTTGGTGGGCTTGGACCTGTCTCGCGAAGGGCGGCTTATCGATGGATTCCCTATTTTTTTGACCGGCAAGAATTGGACCAATTGCGAATTTGAAGGCTGTCCTTTACCTGTGGGAGACCGTTTGCTGGTATGTATCACGGAGCGAAGCAGCGTTCAGATTCGTCGCTTCGTCGCAGCGTTCTCAAGAAGTTCAGGCAAGCTGTTGTGGCGAAGTATGCCTTTGGCTGCCGGAATGATCGATGGTGCAAGCGATGCCAATCTGGTTTCGCATCAGCTGCTCAGCTACGCCGATGGGACGGTCTACTTGAATACGAATTTGGGAGTGATCGCCGCTGTAGACGCTATGGATGGTGAATTGAAGTGGTTGGTTCGATATCCACGCAATCAAGTGGACGACGCAGCGTATCCAGAGTCGCAGCGATTTCGTTATCGCGATTTAACTCCCTGTTTGATTGAGAAGGATGTTGTCTACTGCGCACCTGCCGATCGTCCGGAGATTTTTGCGATCGATGCGTCCACGGGCGACCTGTTGTGGTCGACGGTACCGGAGCATTCTGCGGATGTCGTGCATTTGTTGTCGGCGGGAGATGGTACCTTGGTAACTGCGGGAGATCGCGTCGTGTGGTTCGATACGGCGACAGGACGCAGTTTGGCTTCCTTTCCCGGCGGGTCTGCGGCCAAGCCGAGTGAGGGTGTTGGTGAACCGCGCGGGCTGGGACGACCTTGGTGCTCGCAGGATTGGATCTATTTTCCTACGCGTAACCAGATCTCGGTGCTGAGTCGCAAATTGGATCGTTCCAAAGCGGGTGCTCAGGCTATCATCTCTCGTGATCCGATTTTGCTAGCAAGTCGAGCCAGCGAAGGTGGGAATTTGGTACTCAGTGAGCGTTGGCTGCTATTGGCGACTCCGAGCCGTTTGGTTGCATTTGCTTCACCCGATATTCCGAAAGAGTAATTTTAGAGCTCTTCAGCTCAGAAAATACTTCTTTTGGGTGATTTTCACTCCGGTTTTGGGCCGATTTTTGAGGAACCTGGAGGAAACAAGTGGTCGAATTGAGGTTGTCGGTGGCTGTGGGATCGATATACTCCAAGACTCGCATTACGGTTTTTTTGAATTGAGGCACTACCATGGCTCGCGCGTGTGACGTTTGCGGCAAGACCGCATCGATGGGTAATCAGGTTGAAACTCGCGGTAAAGCGAAGTATTTGGGTGGTGTTGGTACCAAGGTTACCGGTATTTCTCGCCGTCAATTCAAGCCAAATTTACAGCGTGTGCGTTGTTCTTTGCCCAACGGGACGCACAAAACGTTGATGGTCTGCACTCAATGTTTGAAGAGTGGTCGGGTGCGCAAGGTTGTTAAGCAGAAGCCTTTCCAACTTCCGGTTGCCCATAGCTAAATGTCCATTTCGCAAGCGGATGTTCAGCGGATTGCACAATTGGCCCGCTTGCAACTGAGCGAAGCGGAGTTGGTGGCCTATTCGGTGCAACTGAGGGCGATTGTATCTTTTGTGGACCAACTGCAAGCGGTTGACACGGTGGGTGTTGAGCCGATGGTACACGCAATTGAGCTATCCAATGTGTTGGCGGCCGATGAAGTCCGAGCGGGACTGAGCCGCGGCCAAGCTCTGGCGAACAGTCCCGATCATGATGCAGAGTGTTTTCGCGTCCCTGCAGTGCTGGGGTGATAAAGCATGGAGTTGCATTTAGCGAGTGCGGCTGAGATTTCGCGACAGCTTGTGACTAAGCAGATCAGCGCGAAAGAGGTTGTGCATCATTTTCTCAGTCGCATTTCCAGGCTCGATGCGGGTTTGAACGCCTTTGTTCATATCGATACCGAGTTATCATTGCATCAGGCGGAGCAGATCGATAACCGCAGGGCCAGCGGTGATGCGTTGAATCCTTTGGCGGGAGTGCCGATCGCGATTAAGGATTTGCTCTGTACCACCGACATGCCAACGACATGCGGCTCGCGTTTTTGTGCGGGCTATATGTCGCCTTACGATGGGACGGTGATCGCGAGGATGCGAGCGGCAGGTATGCCGTGGCTAGGCAAGACGAATCTCGATGAGTTTGCGATGGGAGGTTCGACGGAGACGAGCATTTTCGGGGCGACGCGCAATCCTTGGGATGTTGGGCGAACCTCCGGTGGTAGCAGTGGAGGTTCGGCGGCCTGCGTGGCGGCCGGTTTGGCACCGCTGGCGATTGGTACCGATACGGGAGGCTCGATTCGACAGCCGGCCGCTTTCTGCGGTGTCAGTGGTTTCAAGCCGACCTATGGTTCTGTGAGCCGTTATGGTGTGGTGGCTTATGCGAGCAGTCTGGATCAAGTTGGGCCGATGGCGCACACGGTGGAAGATCTGGCGCTGGCGATGGATGTGATTTCTGGGCATGATCCGTTGGATAGTACATCGCTGCCGCGGGTGGCACCGGGTTACGCAGCGGGATTATCGCAAACTCCTCTCCGATTTCGTGTGGGCGTTGTGCGAGAGCAGATCGAGAGCGAAGGTTTGAATCCGGAGGTTCGAGCGGCGATTGTTAATGCATTGAGTGTGCTGAAGGATTGCGGTGGTGAAGTGCGTGAGATCTCATTGCCTCATTCGAAATCTTGGGTTCCCGCCTATTATGTGATTGCTCCTTGTGAGGCGAGCAGCAACCTGTCGCGTTTCGATGGGGCCCATTTTGGATTTAGGGCAGCGAGTGGTGATGGTGAAAAATCAAGTTCACCCTTGGTGGATATGTATAGTCGTACCAGGTCGCAGGGATTTGGTGCGGAAGTCAAACGCCGGATTATGCTTGGGACCTATGCCTTGAGCGCTGGTTATTACGATGCCTACTACCTCAAGGCATTGCAGGTGCGTCGTTTGATTCGACACGATTTCGATCTCGCTTTCCAGGATGTCGATTTGTTGGTGGGACCGGTCACGCCCAATGTCGCTTTTCGTCTTGGGGAAAAGGTCGATGATCCGTTACAGATGTACTTGGAGGATCTTTATACGGTAGGTGCGAACTTGGCGGGCTTACCTGCTCTGGCGATACCTTGTGGTCGAAGTCAAGCAGGATTACCGATAGGGGTTCAGCTTCAGGGCAAGCCGCTGGATGATGCGTTTGTATTGCAAATAGGTCATCGGTATCAGCAGGCGATAGGTTGGAGGCCGAGTCCGGCACCGCTCTCATGAATTCAATACCCTATTCCGTAGTGATCGGTCTGGAAGTGCATGTGCAACTAAAGACAAAGAGCAAGCTCTTTTGTCGATGTAGCACAGAGTTTGGACGACCTCCCAACACGCAGGTGTGTCCTGTCTGTTTGGGTTTGCCGGGCGCTTTGCCGGTGTTGAACAAGAGGGCGATTGAGTATGCGATTCGCACAGGCCTCTCTTTGAATTCCCAAATTGCAAGTTTCACTAAGTGGGATCGCAAAAATTATTTCTATCCCGATTTGCCCAAAGGATATCAGACGAGCCAGTTTGATCTACCGATTTGTTCGCGAGGTTTTCTGGATATAAGCGATTCAAAGGGTGCCTTTGAGCCAAAGCGAATTCGATTTGTCCGAGCGCACTTGGAAGAAGATGCCGGCAAAAGTATGCACGATGAAAAGGCGGGTAAAGCCGATAGTCGTATCGATCTTAACCGCGCGGGTACTCCCTTGTTGGAGATCGTGACGGAGCCCGATTTGCGGAGTCCTCAAGAAGCGAGAGCTTTCCTTACCGAATTGCGTTTGCTGTTGCTCTATTTGGATGTTTCCGACTGCAACATGCAGGAAGGTAGTTTGCGCTGCGATGCGAACGTCAATCTGCACATTCCTGTAGAGGGTAAAGTAGTCGCCACGCCAATCACCGAAATCAAGAATCTCAACTCGTTCCGTGCGGTAGAGCGTGCCGTGGCGTACGAGTCGACTCGACAATGGGATCAGTGGAAAATAGACGCAGTGGCGTTAGGCCAGCGGCCCAAACAGACTCGTGGTTGGGACGATGTGCAGGGAGTAACCATCTTGCAGAGGGAAAAGGAAGAGTCGAGTGACTATCGATATTTTCCTTGCCCCGATTTGGTCCCTGTGATTTTAAACCAGTCCGATTTAACCGATGCTCAAGCATCGCTGTGCGAATTGCCAGCGGCCATTCGAAGTCGATTGGTACAGCAGTATGAGTTGAAGGATTATGATAGTGATGTGATTGTGTCGCAGGGAAAAGCGATTGTGGATTATTTTGAGCAGGCGGTTGCCAGTGGTGGGCCTGCCAAGCGAGTCAGTTCCTGGATTCAGCAAGATATTTTGCGTTTGCTCAATGAGCGTCAACAATCGCTGAGTGAATTAGGTTTTTCGGCTGAGCGTTTAGCCGATTTGACCAAAGCGATTGAAGCAGGCGTTGTGGATACAAGTCGCGGCAAAGAGGTGTTTGCCAAGATGTTGGACCAACCGAACTTGTCGGCACAAGCAGCGATTGAAGCCTTGGGTATCAAGTCGGTCGGGGAAGATGAATTGATGGTATTGTGCCGACAATTGTTGACAGATAACTCGAAGGTGATTGCTGAGTATCGGGGTGGTAATCCCAAGGCATTAGCGACGCTGATCGGCCAGGCCAAAAAGAAAAATCCCAACGCAGATCCGCGTAAGGTTCAAGAAATATGTAAGCAATTGATCGACAGTGGAGCGGTCTAACGCTTCCATTCCGGGTGCCTGACACCTGACCTACAGCTTCTCGCGAATTTTGAGAGCATCTTCGAGTTGTTGCGGATCGAGTCTGGGAACGTGGTCTGCAGTCCCTCGCTTGCGAAACGAACCGTGGACTTGCGAACAACCGGTGCGTGTCACAATTTCCAAAATGTTGCCGGCAGCGACTCCGCCGGCGACGAGAATCTCGATTTGGTCCCCGAGAGAACTCTGGAGGTTGCGTAGCGTATCGATACCTGCCGAGGCGTTGGTTGCACCGCCCGAGGTCAGTATGCGACGATAGCCCAGGTCGATCAAACGGTGTGTGGTATCCATGATGTCCTGGCAATGGTCAATCGCTCGATGACAAACACAGTGGGTGCCACCGAGTTTTTCGGCGAACCATCGCATCGCAGGGATATCCAAGTGACGCTCTGAAGTTAAGCAGCCAACCGCAATTGCTTGGGCTCCACAAGCCAATGCGCGTTCGGCATCAAAAACCATTGCTCGAACTTCGTTGGGTTGATACACGAAATCGCCAGTTCGCAGGCGAATCAAAATCACGACTGGAATAGAGACCGATTCGATCACTTCCTGTACCATGCCAAGCGATGGAGATACACCATCGGTTTCCAGCGCGGCCGATAATTCCAATCGGTCTGCTCCAAGGCGCGCGGCCGTGATCGCATCGTCGATCGTACTAACGCAAGCTTCGATCAGGAATCTTTGCGACGGGAATTTTTGCGGTACCGTGGAGGCAATGTCTGTTGCCATCGAAAATTTGCTTCTTTCTTCACAGACATCAGCGAATGGAAATTTTCCGACCGATGCATTCGAGCAAGAATTCGAGCACTTCGATGTGCCGAGTTGCGTCGGCTAACGTCTTGCCCCAAGTGTACATCCCGTGCCGGCGAATCAGGTAGCCATACAGAGGTGGATTGCCGTTATTGGCGGCATACTCGCGAACTTGAGCAGCGAGTTCGGGAATATTTTGTGTGTTGTCAAATATGGGAAGCCAGACTCGCGATTCGTGCGTCGTTATGCCTTGTAGACCTTTGAGCATTTCAAAGCCGGCGATCTCTAGGCCCCCTTGTGCCGAAAAATGCTCGGATAAAACGGTAGCCCACGGACTATGAGTGTGCAATACGGCTCCGGCCCCCATCTCGACTGCCACGCAATGAAGCAATGTTTCCGCCGATGACTTGGGTTGATCGGGCGAGATCGGATGGCCACTGGTATCCACGACAACAAAATCGGAGGCTTTCAAATGCCCCTTATCCATTCCGCTGGCAGTCACCAGAAGATGTTTGGGATCCTCGCCCACAACAACACTGTAATTACTGCTGGTTCCCAGGGACCAACCACGAGTCCACATTTGTTGGCCTACATTTCGAAGTCCGTCTATCTGCTCATCGAACGGGGCCAAAATCGAAGCGTCGTGTTTTGTCTTCATGTTTAAACTATTCAAACTTCAGGGTAATGACTGAGACGTTAAAAAGGGAGCTAAGAGTGCATTCTGGGGAGCGGATGGCCACGCGAAATAATCTCTGTCTCGGCAGCCGATAATTCCTCGAGTCGTTTTTTGACTTCATCGGCTGGAGCAAAGAGCTTAGCCAGTCGCACATAAGTCGTGTGATGACGAGCTTCGGATTCAAACAGCGACGCATAGAAACTTGACAGTTCCGGATCGCTGACATGTTTGCTCAGCAAATCAAACCGCTGGCAACTGCGGGCTTCAATCAAACTGGCAACCAAGAGGCGATCCACGGCTCGTTGCGGTTCGTTATTGCGAATCAATTTATTAAGCTCGCGACCGTAATTGCCCGGAGGTTGCAAGCGAAATCGAATGTTTCGCTTTTTCAAGAGATCGAGCACCAAAAAAAAATGCTCTAATTCTTCCTCGATAATTCGATTCATCTCCTCGCACAACTCGCGGTTCTCAATGTACGAACCAAGAAGACTCATTGCGGTAGCCGCCGCTTTGTGTTCGCAGTGCGCGTGGTCGACCAGAACTTCTTCCAGATCCGGTTCGATGCGTTGAAACCACCCTTCCGTAGAGGAGCTTTGCAGATGGAGCATGGTTGCCTGAGGAAATGAGTTGGAAAAAGGGTGGATATCCCACCCGACCAGCCCGAAATTCCCCCTGTCGAATGAGGGTGGGCGGGTTACAATCTGCTCTATGTTGTATCTATCTGCACAGAACTTGTCCAAGACCTATGGCGACAAGACCATCCTCGATGGGGCTGGTCTGGAAATACGCGCAGACGACCGACTCGCGCTCGTTGGGCCCAATGGGGTGGGTAAAACCACTCTTTTGAGGGTGCTTACTGGCGAGGAAAGTCCGGACGCAGGGGACTTCGAAGTTTCGGGGGGGGTACGCATAGGCTACGTTAAGCAGCACGCTCATTTTGTACCCAATTCGACGGTTTGGTCGGAAGCAACCGCCGCACTCGGCGATCTCCCTTCGCTGGTGCCGGCCAGCGAAAAAGTGGCCGAACAACTCGCTGGGCACACTTCCGGCCCCGATCACGATCGACTGCTTCAGGAATTCGAAAAGCTGCAATCTCGTATTTTGCTCGAAGATGCCTACAACTGGCAGCATCGCGTCGAGCGTGTTCTTCAAGGCCTTGGTTTCTCTAGTGTCGATTTTGCTAAAGCCACGCATCAGCTCAGCGGCGGTCAGCAGAACCGTTTGATGTTGGCCTGCGTGCTGCTCTCCAAACCCGAACTCCTCATCCTCGACGAACCGAACAACCACTTGGACGTCGAGTCGACTGAATGGTTGGAAGAGACCCTCGCCTCTTGGAGCGGCGCAGTTTTGGTTGTCAGCCACGATCGTTATTTTTTGGATCGTGTTGCCAATGGGGTTCTCGAATTGATTGATGGCCAGATCGATCGATTTAAGGGAAATTATACTGCCTATGTGAGTCAGAAAGAATTGCGGCTTGAAGTGCAGCGTCGCACTTTCGAAAAACAGCAAGAGGAGATTGAAAAGCTCGAAGACTTTATACGTCGCAATCATGCAGCTCAAAAAGCGACACAAGCCGAAGATCGCCGCAAGAAGCTCGAGCGAATCGAACTGGTGCAAAGGCCTCGCGAGGTCCATACACCCAAATTTCATTTTCCACCCGTGACTCGGTGCGGTGATATCGTGTTGCGTGTCGAGCAGCTTTGCCACGCGTTTGATAAACCGCTGCTGGATCGAGTTCACTTTCAAATTCAGCGCGGGGAGCGTTGGGCCATTGTAGGTTCCAATGGAGCTGGCAAGACAACTTTACTGCGATCTATTTTGGGGGAAATCACGCCAAACTCCGGCAAGATCACTTTTGGAACGGGAGTAAAAGTTGGTTATTTCGATCAGATGGTTCGGCGGCTTGATCTCGATTTGCCTCCGATGGAAGCTGTTCGCGTACCGAATAAGGAATTGATCGACCTGGAACGCCGCAATTTGTTAGCCTCTTTTGGGCTTGCAGGTGAGGTCGTCACCAAGCCTCTAAAGACGCTTAGCGGGGGCGAACGCAATCGAACTTTGCTCGCGTATCTCTCCGCTCTAGAACCGAATCTGCTGATTCTGGACGAGCCGACCAACCACTTAGATTTGTGGTCGCGCGAAGCTTTAGAAATGGCATTCCGCGCATTTCAGGGTACCATTCTAATGGTCACTCATGATCGTTACCTCGTCAATCAAGTGGCCGATCACATTCTGGTCCTCCGCGGAGGCAAGAGCAGTATTGTGCCGGGCAATTATGACGACTATCGACATTGGGTGAGCCAAGGTATGGCGATTGCCGACCGCGGCAGCGTTGCGCTTACTGCGGCCAAAGCCAATTCGGGAGCGAGCAGCGAGAAGGTTTCTCTCGGTAAGGGAAACAGTACTGCTGCGCCCAAGCGCAAGCGAAAGTTTCCCTATCGCAAGGTGGAGCAACTCGAAGAAGATATCATGGCGGCGGAAGAGAACTTGCAAAAAATGCAAGATCAAATGTTGGATCCTCAGGTCCTTCGAGATGGTCGTCGAGTGAAAGAGTTGCAACAAGAAATAGAGCAATCTCAGGCGATCTTAGGACAGTTATACGAGCATTACGAAGAAGCAGTCGAATTGAATTAATTGCGAAACATAGAAGAGAGATTATGGTTTTTTGGTCCAGGAAGAAAAAAGAAGAGCCCAGTGGGGTTTCGCCGGCGAGTTCCGATGATTCGTCGGAGTCCTCTGGAGGTTTGTTTGCCACGCTGCGCGGTGTCTTAAACAAGACAGCCAAGCTATTGCAAACAGATATCCGTGATCTTTGGAAATCAGAAGGTCGCTTGGTTGACGATGATTTCCTGCGCGACCTTTTCGCAATTCTGATTCGCTCTGATATTGGTACTGAGACGGCGACCAAGATTCGCGAACAGATTCAAACCGATTATCGCGGTCGAGTTGTGAAATTCGATGAGATCATCAAGTTGATTCGAGCGCAAGTTTTGAGTCAGTTGCAGCAAGGCGACACCGCGCTGGCTTCTGTCGCTACTGGACCGACCGTTATTTTGGTCGTTGGCGTCAATGGATCAGGTAAGACAACATCGATCGCCAAACTGGCTAATCGTTTGACGAAAGATGGAAATAAAGTTCTCTTGGCTGCTGGCGATACATTTCGCGCTGCGGCAGTCGAGCAACTTACAATTTGGTCAGAGCGCATCGGTTGTTCGATCGTGAAGGGGGATCAAGGCGCTGATCCGGCGACAGTCGCCTACAAAGCGACAGAAAAAGCCAAGAACGAAGGATTTGATATCTGCATTATTGACACGGCCGGACGACTGCAGACACAAACAAATTTGATGCAGCAATTGGATAAGATTCGGCGTGTCATCGGCAAGCAGATCGAGAATGCGCCGCACGAAGTGCTCTTGGTGCTGGATGCCACTGCCGGTCAAAACGCTATCAGCCAGGCAAAAGGTTTTTCGGCGGCCGCCGGCTGCACCGGTATCGTCCTTTCTAAGCTGGATGGTACAGCCAAGGGAGGTGTGGTTGTCCCCATTCGACAACAGTTCAACCTGCCAGTGAAGTTTATCGGAGTGGGCGAAAAGCTGGATGATATGCAGGTGTTCGACCCGGTCGCGTTCACAGAAGCTTTATTCAACTTCGATAAATAGCTTGAACCATAGATTGAATGAAATAAATTTGCTGCAAACTTTTTACAAGGATTGGTTTACATGCCTAAATTAACGGTGACTGATGTTGGTACGTTCGATGTTCCTGCCGGCAAGCGTTTGGTGCTCGCATTGAGAGAAGAAGCTGGTACCGACCAACTGCATGCCTGCGGTGGCAAAGCGCGTTGCACTACCTGTCGGGTGCAGATTGTTTCCGGGGAGCCTCTTTCCATGACGCAGGCAGAGAAAGATGTGCTGGCCGCCAAAGGTGTGACGGGCGTGCGACTCTCCTGTCAAATTCTTTGCGACCAAGATATGGAAGTAAAACTGATCAGTCGTCTGGAAGGGAGTGGTCGCAAAGATTGCGGAAGCCCCGTAGCGCCAGAACTCTAGCCTTTCTGCCCCGGCTTTGGCGAGATGTCCATAAACGGACGGATTTTAGAGAACCCTTTTGCCTATGTGGCTATCTCTGATTGTGGATCAACATCTCACATAAGGTCGACTCGGTATGGCAATTGATTTCCAGATCTTGGGAAAGCCACAGCATGATAATGCATTGTTGGTCCGGGTTAGCACGGGCCAATCGATGTATCGTTTATTGTTTGACTGCGGCGAGGGTTGCCTGGATACCTTAGAGTTTTCAGAATTGCGCGAGATTGATCACCTCTTCTTCTCGCATTTGCACATGGACCATGTGGCTGGTTTTGATCGCTTTTTTCGCTGTAATTATGATCGACCTGGGAGGAGAAACTCCTTTTGGGGGCCCGCTGGGACGCAAGAAATTCTGCAGCACCGCTTCATGGGCTATCTCTGGAACCTGCATGAAGGTATGACCAGTAGTTGCCTAGTCCATACCATTGCACCCGATCAAGTGCGCTGCCATCGCTATGAATTGGAAGAGGCATACTCCATATCGCATGAGCATGCCACTTCCGCTTCGAGCGACCTGTTGATCGATCAGCCCTCTTTTCAAGTGCGTCCTATTTTCTTGAATCATGGAACATCTTCCATCGGTTACATCGTTCATGAAAAAGAGCGTATGAATATCGACATCGATCGACTCAAAGATCTTAACCTAAGTCCTGGACCTTGGCTGAAACAACTGCGGGGCGGGGGGGATCCGGATACGATTCTGGGGCCAGAGGGGGGCGGTATGCGACTTGGGGATCTGATCGAAAAGGTGGTGACCATCACTGCGGGTAGTTCGATTGCTTACCTCACGGACTTTATCGTAGACGACCAAGAAATCGACTTTCTCGCAAAAAAACTCCAGGGTTGTCGACATTTGATTTGCGAGTCGCAATACTTGAGCGAAGATCGCGAATTGGCGGTGAAAAATCACCATCTTACCGTAACGGAGAGCGCGAAGATTGCGGCCCGCGCTCAGGTAGATGATCTTATATTAATTCATGTTTCGACGCGCTATTCTGAGACGCAATGGCGGGGAGCTTTACAGGAAGCTAAAGCTATTTTTCCAAAAGCAAGGTTTGCGACACATTGGCAATAGATCGGGCTTATGGCAACCGAACAACGCGAACCCAAATTACCTTCTTCCATTGGCCCGAAAATCTATGTTGTGGTCGAAAGGCTGGGAAAAAATGCCTATCGAGCTCGGACATTACCTCCGTTGAAGATCGACGAGATGGGGTCGAATGAGCGACAATTGGTCGAACGCGTTCGTGTTTTGTTGCCAAAAAAATTCAAGAAGCTCTCTGCCAGCAGTTGGTCTCGACCACTACCGGGGAATAACTCACAGTTGGCTCCACCCGAATTGCTGACGGTTCAGGTTCCTATAGTCACAACGGAACTGAGATCTGAGCATCACTTCACGGCCGACATTGAGGTAGTGTACTGGCAAATTGATGAAAAGAACTTCTGTTATTTCTCGCCGATCCTTGATCGACTGTTGATCGGCAAAGCGGCGCATTGGGAGGGAGAGCCCATCGCTCGGGAGTTTCGCAGCGAAATTCAGATGCGAATCAAAAACGGTGGCTTGAGTTATGTTGCCAATTGGTTGATGGGCAAACAGATATCTCTCCATTGCTTACACTTTCCAGCGACGGTCGTAACACAGGATCCAAAAAAGAGTGGCAAGAAAAAGAATGACTTGCCAACTTTGAAAAAAACATCCAGCGATGTGCGTACCTGGATTCGGGACCCGGTTTTTCATCGCGACGAACTTGTCGATCAGATTGCCAGTTTGCTGATGTCTGAAGTGCCGCAAAGCGTTCTTCTGGTGGGTGAACCTGGAGTGGGAAAAACGGCCCTCGTTCAGCACCTTCCAAATCGCCTATCACAACTTCCGCCGCTGTGGTCCACGGGAGGATCGCAACTGGTATCGGGCATGTGCGGTTGGGGGATGTGGCAAGAGCAATTGCAAAAGCTTCTGAGCGAACTTCGCAAGATCGAGGGGATTTTGCACGTTGGTTCGCTGGTTGAGTTGGTAGAAGCGGGCAAGGTCGACGATCAACCCGGGGTAGCGTCCTTGTTTAAACCAGAGATGCAAAGAGGGAAAATTCGGCTTATTGCGGAATGCACGCCCGATCAATTTGAAAAGCTCGAGACTCAAGATCCCGCGTTGCTGCGATGCTTCATTCGTATCGATGTCAATGAATTAGCTCCTGAGAAGAATATCATGTTGCTGCGTGAGGCGGCAGATCATTTACTTCGAATCCGACGGGCTGAATTGGTTGGCGATGGTCATGATCTCACTCTGTCGATCGAACCTGGAGTCATTGAATTGCTCGAAACTCTTTGCCGCAGATACTGTGGTTATTCCACGATGCCCGGTGTACCGCTGCGCCTTTTGAGGAGCGTAGTTGGCACGCTAGGAAATGAGGAGCAATTGACGGCGAAGCGAATGTTGCAAGCGTTCGCGAGCCACACGGGTTTGCCGTTATTTTTGATCGATGATGCAGAGCCACTCGATTATGGGGAACTCAAGCAGCGATTGGCCAGTCGTGTGGTTGGGCAAGCTGAGCCGGTAGAATGGATTGCCAATCTGATTACAACCTTAAAATCACGACTTCAACGCCCTGAAAAGCCGCTCGCTTCCTTTTTGTTTATCGGCCCTACGGGTGTCGGAAAAACCGAAATGGGAAAGGCATTGGCCGAAGTTCTTTTCGGTGATTCCAATCGAATGGTGCGTATTGATATGAGCGAATATGCCACGCCTTGGTCGATCGGTCGACTGACTGGCATTCGCGCTACTGATTCAGGAACTTTGACAGGTCCCATTTTGGATCAACCTTTTTCCTTGGTCCTCTTAGACGAAATCGAGAAGGCTCATCCATCGGTCTTTGATCTGCTTTTGCAAGTCTTGGGTGAAGGGCGTTTAACCGATACCGCAGGGCGACGAGCCGATTTTCGCAGCTGCGTTATTATCATGACCAGCAATTTGGGTGTTGAGTCGTTTCGGGCTGTTGGGACAGGTTTCAACGGTGCGGTCAACGAAGATTACCGTCAGCATTTCGAACGTGAGGTTCGTCGCTATGTTCGCCCGGAATTACTGGGCCGACTCGATCGTATCGTACCTTTTCAAACCTTATCGCGAGCCGATGTTTGCTCGATTGCAAAGCGCGAGTTGGAGAAGCTCTGGATGCGGCCAGGTATCCTGTATGGCAAGTGGATCGTTCGAGTTTCCGACGAAGTCTTGCAGTGGGTGGCCGAGCGAGGTTATCAGCCGCAGTACGGAGCGCGGCCATTAAGACGCGCAATCGAAGAACATATCGCGATGCCGATATCCAGGTTCTTGGTGGACAGCAATCCCACGGCCGATTCTCAGTCGCCACAAAAGATTTTAAGGGTTGAACTAAAAGAGAATCGGATCCACCTACTTGAGCAAGAGTGCGATGGGAAAGGACTCGAGGCTGTAACGCAACAAGATCAGAAAAAAATCACAGCCTCGTTGCTCGATCAATGGAGGGAGTTGCGGTACAAAGCGATGCTGACGAAGGATAGCGCAGATGTCCGAACGGCGTTAGGCAATATCGATCGATATGAGCGTCAGGTGGAAAACTATAGGCTTAAGATTCTGGGGGTTGGTGATGAAAAACGTCGTTCCGCCCTCATCGCCGCTCAGGGCACCTTACTTTCGCAATCCAAATCCATATTGGATCGATTAGCTCAGGTGGAAAAGACAACACAGTATATCATCTCGAATTATCCCTTGGTATTAAAGGCATTTCTCAACGGTACATCCGACCTTGATCTGCTGGACCCGCAGTCCTTGGAAATCGATTTAAGAAATGCTTTGATCGATTTAGATATGGAAAAGGGGAGTTCCGCGAAGTGGACTTTTTTCTATCTGAGTGCTTCGGTTTCCGATTTCCGATTTTTAATTGAGAGCCATGCGGATCGATTTAAGGCTAATTCTTCTTTTTGGTTACTTTATGATTTGAAAAAATTCGCCAAGCTCAAGAAAGAAAATAAGCTACCCAGGCCCTACAGACAGGTCGACCTAATGACATGGAATGAAGCTGAGCTTATTGCGGGGTTCAACAAAGAGGCACTCAGTGATGTTTCGCTGGAACATGCAGTGGGTTTAGCTTTTGAGGCAACGCCGACACGCCAGTATGCGCGATTTATCGAAGAGGAAGTTGGCGTCCATTTCCTGAGAAAGAAGGATGGGGATAGTATTCAGAAGTTGAAGATGAAAGTGCACGTTTTTCCGAGCCAAGTGAATACGGTGCAACTGCCCACCGGATTTCGACATATTCAAATTCCATCTGAACTCGATCCGGTTCGTCAGTATCTCCCTATCGATGGTATGGTGATTCACGTACCTACCAATACAAGATGGATGATTGGTGCCGGCAATTTGACGCAGGCTGTCCAGAGACTTATTGACCGCATCCAGGCTGACGCGGTTTGGACTCGGATTGGTTTCACGTCGTTACCAGTAAAGAGTTGCGCATCGAGCAAGCTTTTTTAGTTCTACAATTCACGAGATGAACTACGATGATGCAGATCACAACCGCCTGCTTGGTCATACGGCATTCGACTCCGTTGGGCCATCATTACAGTTGTACAGCGCTTGCCCATTCTTCGCTGTCGGTACGAGACGCCATTTTGTCAACTGCCATCAAGACTTTGAAAAAAGAGTCCAAAACGCTGTTGGAAATTTACGCTCGCGATCGAAATCAACCGGCTTTGAATCAATGGATTTATGATCCCGATTGGCCGGTAGCCACGTTGGATCTTTTTGTAGCTTTGCCAGACCGAACCGTTAAAGCTCGATTGCCATTTATCCTTCAACCCTTCGGATCGGGCCTTATCGCGCAATCGCCGGTCACTCCGGGTATGAACTTACTGATTCAGCAGGTAGGGGAGTTGCAGGCGGCCGCAACGGAGATGCTTCCCAAGTGGATTGTATCGCATAAGGAATGGCGTGAGGCGAATTGGGATAATCTACTGATTCCTCGCGACCACTGGATCGAATTTTTTAACGTTCCATTTAATCCTGGCTCACCAAATGACCACAGTTTAAAAAATCTTTTCAAACTTTTTGGCTCGATGCCAAAGGAATCTGGAGCTCATCATTTGCAATCCATAGGCCGGTGTTTGGATGATGAATTGCAGGATACATCATCTCTCCACGGTCGCCAGAAAGAAGTAGAGAAAATCGACACGCTGTTGTTATCACGAAAATGTCAAAGTATCGCGCTGATTGGTAAGTCGGGAGTGGGTAAATCGGCCATTATTCGCGAAGTAGTGCGGAGTCGAGTGAACAGACGCAGCAAGCAGGATCGCAATACACTGGTTCAAAAAGAGCGCGTGTGGGAGATCAGTTCGCAGCGGATTGTCAGTGGCATGATGTACTTGGGACAATGGGAAGAGCGTTGGCTCGGTATCTTGCGTGAAATTCACAAAAGAGACCACATTCTAGTCCTGGAAGATCCGCTGGGGCTGTTGACGGCCGGAAGGACCAGGGACAGCAAATTGTCTGCGGCCGACGTGCTTACGGCCTTTGCGGCCGTACACCCTATTCGTATTGTGACGGAAATGACGCCACAAGCTATGGGCATTTTGAAGGTTCGGAAACGCGATTTGGCTGATATGTTTTTGACCTTTCCGATCGAGCCACTGAAGCAGGCTGAGGCTCTCGATTTACTGATTCAAAAGACTGGTGAAATCGAAACGCAGCGGCATAAATTTTTCCACCCAGGTACCCTTCCGTTAATCGTTTCCAAAACCGATCGTTATTTTCGCAGCGAGTCTTTTCCTGGTAAGGCTGTGCGGGTCGTCGAGGACCTGTGCCGAGAGAAGCAGGTGGGTATCGCGGGATCTGAAATACTTGCAAGTCTTCAAAAGCGGACCGGTTTGCAGTTGATGCAGGGGCCTAGAGACGCGAGCGAACTGGAACGAAAACTCAAATCGAGGGTTGTTGGTCAGGATCAAGCTTTAGATAAATTGCTGCAGTTCATGGTGCGTGCCAATGCGGGACTGCAACCGGATGATCGACCTCTGGGTGTTTTTCTCTGCTTGGGACCTACGGGTGTGGGAAAGACCGAAACGGCCAAAGCGATTGCCGAAGTTATGTTCGAAGGAGAGACGCACTTACTTCGGTTTGACATGAATGAAATAAATTCCTCCGTGGCGGCTGAGCAATTGATCGGATCGTTCGAGCAACCCGACGGTAAACTCACCAGCGCAGTTCGACGGCAGCCGTTTGCGGTGATTCTTTTAGATGAAATTGAAAAAGCTCATCCGGATGTTTTTGATTATTTGCTGCAAGTGATCGGTGAAGGTCGACTGACCGATGCCGTAGGACGAACGATTGATTTTCGAGATTCATTGATCTTAATGACCAGCAATATTGGCGCGAGAGAAGCCTCGCGATCTATGGGATTCGATGCAAGTGATAACAGGGCAATTGAGCATTATCGCAAAGCGGCCGCCGAATTCTTCAGGCCCGAGTTTATCAATCGACTCGACGATATTCTTATGTTTCGAAATCTCCAGCGTGAACATGTTGCGCAGATCGCCAATATGCAGCTTGGAAAAATGATTGAACGCGAGGGAATACAACGCCGCAAAATTCTACTAAGTATGGCCGATGATGCGATGAGTTGGCTCATAGAACGCGGATACGATCCACAATTGGGGGCACGCGTTCTCAAGCGTGAACTCGAACGCTTCATCGCGCAACCGTTGGCGGATTCATTGGCCGAAGGGAAATCGCAATCGATATGTTATTTGAGAATTCAGCGCGATATCGATCGACTAAAAACATCTGCTATTCCGCTACGGGTAAAGCGACAAAAGAACTTTGTACTGCCGACCATTGCTACCACCTTGGCCGCATCGCGAGCGACGCTCGATTCGCTGCATGAGTACGCCGAAACCCAGAAACAAGCCTGCAACTTCGATGAAAAACTTTCTAAACAGGTCATTCAGTATTATGCCCTCCGGGAACAGATAATGCTCTGTGAAGAAATACGCAAGTTGCTGGATGAAACGATGACCACGAAATCCAGGTCGATCATCCATTTGCCGAATAGAAATGTCAAGCTCTCTAAAGCTAAGGTTTATCGACATCTGCCGAGAGTTGATAAAGAAGTGCATGCCGTAGACGATATGTTAGACGCGATCGACGAGGGAGATTCAGCTCTCCAAATATTACAAGCAGTCGATTTACAATGGTTACTGGAGGCTGAGCTTGAATTTGCGAAAGTGATGAAGGCAGCATTTCATGAAAGTGATGAAACGCTGTTGTACGCTCGCAAGTTGACATCCAAGCTCTATAAGAATGCAAGGTTGTTTTTGGATCGATTAGGTGGTTTCATCGAAAGATTGGTCAGAGAGGGGCTGGGATTTGACGTTGAATTCTCAAGAGAGTTCCTGGAATCAGATACCGATTTGGCGAGTGCCAATCATGGATTTGGCATCATCGTTCGCGGGCTTGGAAGTCGAACTGTTTTGAAAGTTTTCGAAGGCTTATGGCTCATCCATGAAGAGATGCATTTGCTGCGACTGGAGACCATTGAATTACCTCAGCCTGATACGGCCAGAGAAAAAAGCAACACGGAAGAAGATAATTTTGAAGGTAGCGACTTTAGTGTTAGTAAACCTCCGGCCTGCGATATCGAACTGAAACAGGTTTTGGCACAGCGGGATCGACTCAATGCGGAGCAACGTGCGTGGAATGAAAAAGATAGTGAGATTCGCGTCACCGTCCATGGGAAACTCGGGGACAAGGAGTTGGGACTGCTCAATAGCGATGGCTTATCGCTAAAACCGATTTGTTCCGTTCCATTGAATATCGATCATCCCCAAATCAACAATCCCTATCGGAGATTCGTTTTGGACTGGTTGCTCCTGGATCGCTGTGGTGTTGAGGTGGCGGAATGAGTACGAGTCAATTGGTACTGCTGAGTTACTCTTCCAGTGGGATTTATACGGCCCAGTGGTTGCACCGACCGGAAGTACAGGCATTGGGGCCCAGTCCCGCAGTGGCGAGAAAACGTTTAATGAAATTGATCATGCATCTAACGCATGAAGGTGAGATTTCCATCCTAAAGTCGTATGGGGAAGGTGTTGTTTTTAGCAAGCTGTTTTCGGTGCAACCCTGTCGCACCATTGATGGCCGAAGGATATTGGTTGGACGACCCGTGTCGGTGCCGCTCAGATACGTACGCGTCGAGGATCGCAGCGGTCAGAGGAGTTGCTATCTTCCCGAATTGAATGTTTGGACGGAATGGTCGACGCAGGGAGATGATCCACCGCCAGAGTTGGATATGGCGATTCGATTTCGCGCTGCCAACGTGACCATGGAAAAACTGCAGCGTTGGTGGCCACCGCTCTTTAGTGAGGTCGTCAAAGTCACGATTCAGGCAACAGAGGGCAAGGTAAGCCATTCAGAGCCTAAGCATGCGATGCTGGAGAATATTGCCGAACCCATTCGGCGCAAAATGGTTCCCTTTCTCCCGCCCGATGTGCGAGCAACACTTCCGATCCAGGCTTTGCGCGAGTTCATGCAGGCGGGTGGTGGCATTGTGGTGGGAGAATCCGGCTGCGGTAAATCGAGCATGATTGCCGGTGTGGCGGTTGAGTTGGAAGCAGAGCGAAAGGTAGAACGAAAGAAGACCCATACGTTGAGCCCCCAAAAACTCTCTCCCATGTTTTGGCGGACAAGTGTGCATCGACTGATTTCGGGGATGCAGTATCTCGGACAATGGCAGGAGCGTGTCGAGAAACTCATTGAAGCCTTGATGAATATCGATGGGATTCTGGTACTAGATAATTTGCGAGATCTGGTGCGGTACGGTGGCGCGACTCCGCGCGATTCGATCGCCGCATTTATGGTGCCATTCATCCGCAGCGGAAGATTGAAGGTCGTGATCGAAAGCAGTCCCAGCGAGTTAGATGCGGTTCAGCAACTGGTCCCAGGCTTGGTCGAGGCATTACCCATTATTCGCTTGAAACCGTGGTCGGCAGATTCCGAAAAAATGTTGCTTCAGCGTTTGATGAAGCATCGTCTGCGAAAAACAGAGGTTACGATTGAGCCTGAGGTAGCTGTCACGATTCAGCGTTTGTGTCGACAATTTCAGTCAGCGTCTTCTGCACCTTCTGGAACCGTGCGTTTTACGGAGAAAGTCGTAGACGAAGTCAGCAAGAAGGATCCCGGAGCCCAATTAAGTGTGACGGAAACGGTTGCTCAATTCTCACGGCTCTATGGTTTGCCCGAAGTTTTATTGCGTGATGATCTCCCGTTGAACCGGACCGAGATTGTGGCAAGCTTGATGCAGGAAGTTGTCGGGCAACGCCGCGCCTGTGAAACCGCTGGAAGTGTTTTCAGTCGCATTAAGACTTCGCTCAATGATCCTCAGCGCCCATTTGCTAATTTATTTTTCTGCGGGCCGACCGGAGTGGGAAAGACCCAACTTGCAAAAGCGTTAGCCAAGGCATTATTCGGTTATCAACAGCACAAGACACCCTTGGTGCGAGTCGATATGAGTGAGTACTCCTATCCAGGAGCAGGGCTAATGTTTTTGCAGAATTCAAAGGGGGAATCGGCTGCTTGGTTGCAGCAGATACGCAACCGGCCTTTGTCGGTTCTGCTTTTGGATGAGATCGAGAAAGCGTCGCCCGATGTATTTGATGTGCTCTTGAGTTTACTGGATGAAGGTCGGTTAACGGATCGATATGGATTGACGACCAGTTTTCTGTCGTGTGTTGTCATCATGACCAGTAATGTGGGCGTGCGTCGGGGAAGTTCTTTGGGGTTTGGTGACGTATTCGATGTTGACTATAGCGCAGAAGTGCGTCGAGCTTTTCGTCCCGAGTTCTTCAATCGACTGGATCATGTGATTCCTTTTGCGCCCTTGAACTACGACGGGATCTTAGCGATCGCAGCCAAGGAGTTGGCCGAATTGGGAGATCGCGAGGGCTTGCGTCAACGAGGAGTTCGCTTGAACTGGACCGATCGCGTCTTGGGAAGCATTGCGAGGACAGGTTTTCACCCGGAACTTGGGGCCCGCCCATTGCAGAAAGCGATTGAGCTGAACGTGGTAGCCCCATTGTCCCGCTGGTTGATCGACCATCCGGAGTGCCAGGACTGTCGGCTGTTGCTAGACTTGGAAGAGGACCGTTTTGTGATCGCGATGGAATGACTCCAGCCGGCAAGTGTCCAAATTAAATCTGCAGCATAGCTTGATACTGTTGAAAGCGTCGATCGAGAGCGGAGCGATCGATTTCTTTCATGCGGTCGAGGCTAAAATCTTCAACATTGTAGCTTGCGACCAGGGTTCCATAGGCGAGTGCTCGGCGGAGGGTGAGGGGATCCGTGGTGCCGGAGGCTGCAAGGAAGCCCATCATGCCGCCAGCGAAACTATCGCCTGCGCCGGTCGGATCAACGACGCGTGAGGTGGGAAAAGCGGGGAGAACGGTAATCCCATCGGGTTCAAAAAATATCGCACCATGCTCACCCTTTTTGACCACGACGTATTTGGGTCCCATCCGCTGAATGGCTCGACCAGCGGTGATGAGATTTTCCTCTTCGGTGAGGAGTTTTGCTTCGCTATCGTTTAATACCAGGCCATCGATTTTGGAAAAAAGTTCTAATAGTGGGCCATGTTGGGTACGAATCCAGAGGTCCATTGTATCGGCGAAGACAATTTTGGGATTGCGGGTTTGACTGAGTACCTTCATTTGAACGGCGGGGGCCGCGTTCGCCAAAAATACAAAAGGTGTGTCGACGAACTGCTGAGGAAGTACTGGATCGAATTCACCGAAAACGTTCAAATCCACTTCGAGTGTCTCGCGATCATTCATGTTCGGTAGGTAACGACCTTTCCAGAAAAAGGTCTTGCCACCTGGTTGGACTTGCAGTCCGCTGGTATCGATGTTGCGAGCTTTCAGCATCTCGGTGTGTTCGGCGGGCCAATCCTCACCAACGACACCGACGAGGCGAACAGGGGTAAAAAAGCTAGCTGCGTAAGAAAAGTACACAGCAGATCCGCCGAGAACTCGTTCTCTTTCGGCGGTTGGGGTATGAATGGAATCAAACGCAACGGATCCGACAACTAGCAAAGACATGGCGAACTGTTTCGATTCAAAAAGGAATGGATAAAATACATGATGTTGACAGGAGCAAAGGTTAATCGATTGAGGGGACTTGAAACAGCCATGTTGGATGAATTTCGCCCTCCTTGGTGGCTACGAAATCGACATTTGCAAACATTTTTAGGTGCACGCGATGATACCGATAAAGTGGGTGCAGGGACTCTTGTTCACCGTGTGCCCACCGGCGATGGGGAAGCCGTTGCCTTGCATGAGGATTCCCTCGATGAATCAGGAACCGATGTCAACCGCCCAGTGGTTCTATTGATTCACGGTTTGGCTGGGAATCATCGCAGCGGTTACTTGGTGCGTATCGGCCAAGTTTTGGTGCAAGCGGGTGTGCGCGTGTTTCGAATCGATATGCGCGGCTGCGGGGTCGGTGAGTCCTGGGCATACAAGCCTCCGCATGCAGGACTGACCAGCGACGTTCACGATGCGCTGAAGTTTATCGCCGAGCGCTGTGGGCCGTCGAAAATGGCGCTGGCTGGCTTTTCTTTGGGTGGCAACTTGGTGCTAAAGTTTCTCGGTGAACTAGGGCAAGGCAAATATGGATCGCTGCAACAGCAATTAGGCTTGCAGTATGCCATCGCCATCAGTCCACCGATCGATCTGAGTTTGGCGGCAGATCGCATGGAACATGGGACCGGTCGGTTTTACACCGCTTATTTCATGAAGTTATTGCAGCAGCAATTGCGGCGAAAGCTCGAGCTATGGGAAGTGTGGCGAGAGCAGGCGGCGCGACTTGGTAAGGGTGTGGGTCTGCGAACGATTCGCGATTTTGATGATGCTTACACCGCGCCATTGTCCGGTTTTTCATCAGCCGCTGAGTACTATCGTTGCTCCAGCAGCAAGCCGTTTCTGGACTCGATCACGGTCCAGTGTGATCTGTTGGTAGCGAAGGATGATCCCATCGTCCCTTATGCAAGTTTTCAGGGGATGCAGCATGGGGCGAAGTGGTTGAAGAACGCTGCCGGCCTTGTCTGCGCCTCGGCTCATGGCGGCCACCTCGGCTTTATCGAGGGGCATCGCGCAAAGGAGAAGAGTTTTCTTGGTGATGGTAAGCCTCCCAAATCGGAGTCGCAGAAGCGGTGGATGGATCGCTGGGTATCTGGACGAATTCTGAGGGGACTGGAACTGGGGGAGGAATCGACCCAAAGGCACGAATCTTGAGCGTATTAGGCGCGCAATGCATTCCGATTTGGCCCGATCGCTGCGTCGTAGGACTAGTCAAGCCTCCATACTTCTGTCAACGTTAGAGCGTCGATCACGTAACGCACTGGCACTAGGAAACATTTTTCGATGAAAATCTATACCAAGACAGGTGATGCAGGGATGACGGGTTTGTTTGCTGGCCCAAGGGTCAGCAAAGCGGACCCAAGAATTTGTGCGTATGGCACCGTGGACGAATTGAATGCGGTCTTGGGGACTCTGCGGGCTTCAGGTGTGCCTGCGGATCTGAATCCTTTGCTGGAGCAAATTCAGGTAGATTTGTTCAGTATCGGGGCGGAGTTATCGACTCCCGATCCCGATACAAATGGGGTTCGATTTTTGGGGAAAAACGATATCGAAAAGCTGGAAAAATGGATCGATCAGCAGGAAGAATCGTTACCACCACTAAAGCAGTTCATTTTGCCCGGGGGATCGTTGGCTGCAGCGATGCTTCACTTGGGCCGCACCGTATGTCGGCGGGCGGAGCGTGAGGTGGTGGAACTGTCGGCACACGAGGGAGTGGCCGATTGTTCGACGGTAATTATTTACCTAAACCGACTTAGTGACCTATTATTTGTAATGGCACGTCGCGCAAACCAATTGGTTGGAACGAGTGATGTCCCGTGGAAACGGCCGAACGTCTAGGGCTATTTTGCAGACGCAAGATAGAGTAAATTTAAGCCAGCGTTCGGGGGTGGCATGAGGCGGTAGCAATGAATGAACTGGCACTGGTCCCGGTTCACAACGATTCATGACCTTGACAGAGCATAACTCCAAGCAGTGACTACGGAGGATGTGGAAACCCATTATGAAAAAGATTGAAGCAATTGTTAGGCACTTCAAACTCGAAGATGTAAAAAACGCTCTAACGGAGCGTGGTATCCACGGCATGACGGTCAGTGAAGTGCGGGGGTATGGTCGGCAAAAAGGTCATACGGAGATTTATCGCGGTACGGAGTATGCGGTCGATTTTGTTCCGAAAGTCAAGATTGAGGTTGTTTGTTCGGATGCAAACGAACAGACGGTGATCGAGACAATTCTCCAGACCGCCCAAACAGGTCAGATTGGAGACGGCAAGATTTTTGTAACCAACTTAGAGAATTCGATTCGAATTCGCACGGGTGAAACAGGCGAGGAAGCCATTTAGGGTTAAGGAAGCCATTAGGGTTAAGGAAGCCAATTAGGGTTAAGGGATAGCGCTTACCTCCTTTTTCTTTTAGGAAGCGATTATTCCATGCAGAGTCGTCCATCACTGCCGGCGATTGTTCTCGAGGTCCGGCAGAAATTAAGCGAAGGCCGCGTTAAATTACGAGCTCAGCATGATGCGGGTTCCCCTGGCATTCAGGTTTGCACACGGTTGACAGATCTTGTCGACAACATGGTCTCGGGTGTTTTTGCTCATTGCCTTGAAGAACTGAAGCTTGAAGCGATCAGCGATGACGTGGCTTTGATCCCCAATGGTGGTTATGGCCGGCGCGATCTATCTCCGTTTTCGGATCTCGATTTAATGCTGTTGCATGCGCCGAGTCGGTCACAAGAGGTTGTCCCCTTGGCTCGCATGCTGTCGCAATACCTTGTCGATGCAGGGTTCACTCTAGGTTTTTCTGTCCGCACTCCCGCGCAGGCATGCAGTCTCGCTTGGAAGGATGCGCAGATATTTACCTCGCTTGCCGAAAGCCGATTTTTGGTGGGCAGTCAGGGGCTGTTCGAACGTTTTTCTGGAGTTTACCGAGCTGCCGCGATTCGGCGTTGTTTTCGCATGATCGATGCGGTGGAAGCAGCGCGACGCGAAGAGCAGCAGAAATTTGGAGAGACCGTATTTTTGCTGCAGCCCAACATCAAACGATCGCGAGGTGGATTGCGTGATATTCATCTGCTTCGCTGGGTAGGCTTCGCGCGGCACGGCATCAGCGATCCAGAGCAACTCAAGGAGATGGGATTCCTATCAAACGAGGATGCTCGTGTCATTCGCAATGGTTACCATTTTTATCTGCGAGTGCGAAATCAACTTCATTTCGAAGCGAGTAAATCGCAAGATCAGCTCGATCGAAATTGGCAATTGAAACTGGCTCCTTGGTATGGCTGCAAAGGTGAGGAAGGCGTTTTGCCGGTTGAGCAATTCATGCAGGAATATTTTCGCCACAGCAGCGAGATTTATTATACGACGACGCATTTTGTTTCGAACTCTAAAGTGCGGTCTTCGATGGTGCGTTGGATCGGAAAGGTTATCGGGATTCCGATCGCCAAGGATTATCGACTTGGGCCGCGTTACATCTGGGCGACCAAGAAAGGTCTTACCCATTTGCAGGAACCTTCAGCCGTTCTTGAATTGATGGATCTGGCGAATCGTTATCGTCGTCCTATTGAACATGAAACTTGGCGAGCGATTCGATCTGCGATGATCGGTCGTCCCCAGGGAGAGCTGGGCGAGGAATCGATCAAACGATTTAAGTCATTGTTGAGCCGACCGGGAAGATTGGGCAAGCTGCTGCGGCGTTTACACGAGTTGAGAGTTTTAGAGCAACTTGTGCCTGGCTTTCGCCACGCACGGTGCTTACTGCAATTCAATGAATACCATAAATACACCGTCGATGCTCACTGTATTCGCGCCGTGGAATGCGCGACAGAGTTCGAGCGCGGCGATAGCATCGTCGGTAAAATTTATCAGAGAATCAAGCGAAAGGATTTGTTGCATTTAGCTCTTTTGTTGCATGACTTAGGGAAAGGATTTGTCGAAGATCATAGCGAAGTGGGCAAAGTGATTGCGGATGAGACCGCTCATCGGCTGAATCTGGAAGATAGCGAACGCGAGATGGTCGTGTTTCTCGTGCACAAGCATTTGATCATGACGCATACCGCTTTTCGCTATGATTTAAGCAGTCAAGATACGATTGTGCGATTTGCGGCCGAGGTCGGTTCGAGTGAAGCTCTGCAAATGCTATTCGTTTTGACGTGCGCCGATCTGGCTTCCGTTGGGCCGGAGGTACTGAACCAGTGGAAACTGGACTTAATCACACAGCTTTATCAACAGACAGAAGCTCAATTCCAGGATGAAAAGCCCGATGATCGTTTCCAGAATGCAGTGAAAGATCGTCGAGCTCAAGTGATGGCATTGGTGCCACCGCAAGGCGATCAAGAATGGTGGGGAGAAAACGTCGCCTCTTTGCCGGTATCTTATCTCTTAAGGAATAATCCTTCTCATATCGCGCATGAATTGAATCACTTACAGGAACTGGAGGAACAACCCGCCCTGGCCTGGGCCCGCTATGTCCCCCAGCAGGATGCCACCGAGTATTCGGTCGCGGTGAAGCAAGGCTCAAAAACGCTCGGAGTTTTCTATCGCATCACGGGTGTTTTGTCGGGAATGGGATTGCAAATTCTCGAAGCCGAAATCCATACTCAGCCGGGCGATATCGCCTGGGATCGTTTTTTTGTGCAAGATCCCGATTATCAGGGCGCTCCCCCCGAACATCGGCTGAACGAGGTTTGTCGCAAGCTAGAAAAGACTTTCGATCCAAAAGCGCCCGCGACTCCCGTGTTTCGCAAAGTGTGGAAACCCGTGGGCAAAGATGCGACCGCGAAAGTAAACAGTCAGCCCACGCAGGTTCGATTCGATAATAATACATCCGATGGTTATACGGTGATTACCGTTTTTGCGTACGATCGTTTAGGACTGCTCTATGATATAGCAGGTGTCCTGTTGCAAATGGAATTGGTGTTGCACTTTGCCAAAATCAGCACACATCTCGATCAGGTCGTGGATGTGTTCTATGTGACGGAAACCAATGGTACGAAGGTCACCGAGCAAACTCGACTTTATACCATTCGACAGCGCTTACTCAAGGCAATCTGCTGAACTCCGGCGCACATTTCCAATGAGCACAAGCGGTGTTTCGAAACGCATTGCCGGATCATTTTACCAGATTGTTATGATGCGTAGTCCGGGCATCAAAATAGAAGAAATGCTGCGGAGAAAAATTTGCTTTCGCGGTCGCCGGTGTCATCATTACAGTGAGCGAGCATCGGGAACTCCCGCCGCAACACCGGCCCTGCGGTAAAAGTGGTAAGGTTGCCACGTTAAGAGGGGTACGCTTCCCGCTCGCTTCGCTTTTTTGACCTCCACATGGAATGTAAATTCAATTTGCGATTCAGGAAGGATCGAACGATGAAGCTGAAATTCGCATCGACGATAGGCTGTCTCTTTTTTTTCGCTTCCGTTGGCTTAGCAGACGATACGGGTGCGCCAGCAGGTCGCTCAGTAGCCGCGACGCAGTACATTGCTCAGGTTCCATCTCCAGATTCTGCTGCGGCCGACACCGATGTCGTTGCGGAGATAGAAGAGATGGTTACGGAATTTAAAGTCAGTCCAAATGTCAGCGAGCAAGGGTGCACATCGGCCCAGGTTGCCTTCGGTCAAAATCCTTGTCACCGACCGACAATGAATCAGTACACAAGTCCTGCATTCAGCTATCACATTTGGGCCGGATATCCCGCACAGAAGGCCCGCGCGGAGATGCTTCGGGACCAATTGATTTTCTCGCCCTGCCCGGGCGGGATGTGTTGCCGTAAGCCACTCTCCGGATTAAGCGCTAATGCTCATTGCGTCAATGGGCTTTCGGGCTGTGCGAACGGCTGCAAAAGTGGTGCGTGTGGCATAGGTGGTTATGGAACTGCGGGCTGTGCGACGGGTGCCTGTGCACCGCTTCACCCTCGTTTGGGCCTTCGCAAAGCCGACTGCGGAAAGGGTAGTTGTGCACCAGCAGATCAATCATGTGATCTGTCGGCCGCTGCTGCGCAGCAAAAGCCTGTCCTCCCTCTCGCAGCATTCAACGCGGACGATGACCAGACGGAATAGTTTACTTGTTCGTCACGAACGGAACTTATTATGAGCTATTTCGGACAGAGAGTCGTTTAGCCCAAACCGCATGAAAGAATAGTTTGACCAACTGCCGACAACGAAAAGACCACGGATTGGGGAGGAGATGTGCTGTTGCAGCGGTCGCATCTCAACATTGAGACCATAGATGAGCGAGGGAATTGCTCAACTATGGTCTTTTTTCATTTATGGTCTTTTTTATTTATGGTCTTTTTTCATGGAAACTTGAGTCCTAAAAGCTATTCGATTCGAATGTGCTCGACTTGATGTTCCAGTAGCCACTCCAGCCAAGTTTCTTGGTAATCGGTCAGCTCCATCTCAGCTTTAGCATCAGCCGCTAGTGGCGAGACAACTTCGATTACATAATCTTCCAGCCATTGTCGGGCGCTGGTCAGGTTAATCCAGTAGTGGTTTGCGGGAGCTTGATTGATTCCCAGTTCATCTGGTGGTGTCATGAAGTAGACCACTTCGGTCTTAAAGCGATCGGGCATTGGTAGCGGTGGTACTTGAGGACGATCGACGGCATGAATGTGAATCATTTGTTGTTTGCGGCTATAGGAAGATATAACCTTCTTCTCCATGTTGAGTGACGTCGAGACCTTGCCGTTCCTCATTGGCCGATACGCGTAAGCCGATCGACCAATCTACGATTTTGAGTATGATCCAAGTACCGGCCAGGGAATAACCCCAGGTTATCAACGTCGCAAGGAGTTGACCCGGTAGAATTGAGCCTCCTTCGATCAATCCGAGAGGAGCACCATCGGCGATGTTCCAGCATGCGCGAGTGGCAAACACGCCGGTAAATATTGCGCCTAGCGTGCCACCCATACCGTGAATACCAAAGGCATCAAGAGCATCGTCAAATTTGAAGGTTCGTTTGAGTGTGCTACAGGCGAAGTAACAAACAAAGCCTGCGAGCAATCCCATGACGATAGCGGGCATTGGGTTCACATGACCTGCGGCGGGCGTAATGCAGACAAGTCCGGCGACTAAACCAGAGCTAGCGCCGAGCACTGTGGGTTTGCCGCGTCCCCACCATTCAATGCTGACCCAAGCGACCGCGCCGGCCGCAGCGGCAAAATGGGTGGCAGCAAATGCGCTGGATGTCAACGCGTCGGAGGCTAATTGACTCCCCGCATTGAAGCCGAACCAGCCGACCCACAAGAGCGCTGCACCGATGGCGGTGTACGTCAAATTGTGTGGCGGCATAGGTTCGCGACCGAAGCCTAAGCGTGGTCCGAGAACCATCGCGGTAACCAAAGCGGATACACCGGAGCTTATATGAACAACGGTTCCCCCAGCGAAATCAAGCGTGCCGCCGAGCCAACCACTTCCAAAAGCAAGAATGCCTTCTCCCCAAATCCAGTGTGCGATGGGGCAGTAAATACATGTTCCCCACAAAATCGAAAACAGTACCATGGCCTTGAATTTCATCCGCTCGGCGAACGCTCCACATATCAAGGCCGGGGTAATGATAAAAAACATTCCGTGAAACAGCATGTGTGTCAGCCGAGGAATAGAGTCGTGCATCGGGGTGATGGGAGCCTGGGTTTGTTCGCTCCAAGTCCTTGCCACATTATTCATCAATACGAAATCAAAATTGCCGATGTACGCATTCCGTTCCGATTCGGGTCGAGTGATACCGCCAAAAGAAAGTGAATAACCGTAAAGGGCCCAAATGATGGTCATAATGGCCATCAGAAAGATGCACTGCATCATCACATTGAGAACATTTTTTTTGCGGACCATACCGCTGTAGAACATCGCCAGACCAGGTGCGGTCATCATCAGTACCAGCGCGCAGCTGAAAAGCACCCAGGCATTATGTCCTGCCAGTTCCGCTTCCTTAACACGTGTCTCCTGACTGGTTGTTGCGATCGCTGCGACGGGCTTGTTATCTTTTGCGGTTCCATTTGTTATTTGAGGAAGCGATGTCTGAATGCTATTTTGATCACTGGCGTTTTGGGCCCAAACGGAATTTGAGGTGATCGGGGCAAGTAGGATGTAGAAGAGCGGGACGATGAGCCAAGACGGTGAGCTAGAAAGGAAACGCAGGGCAAGCATGAATAAGTTTCCTGTTAGGGCAAGCGGCAGATGAAGCACTTCAGATAATCGGTTTCTGGGCACGCTAACAGCATCGGGTGATCGGCGGCCGCTCCGCGCTGTTCCAGAATTTGTAATCCTCGTCCGTGGCGCCGGCCAGCTTTGAGCAGCATATAGCGGAAGTCATCACGTGAGACGCGTCCAGAGCAACTGCAGGTGACCAGTATGCCGCCATGCTTTAGCAGTTGCATTGCCAGTGAGTTGAGGCGAAAATAGGCTCGTAATCCTGAGTCAAGTTGGGAGCGAGAACTGACCAATCGCGGAGGATCGAGCACGATGGTATCGAACTGTTCTTTTCGATCCGCCAACTGTTTGAGATAGTCGAAGCCATCAGCTTTCACATACTCGATGGGCTTGAATTGATTGATCTCTAGATGATGTTCTGCTTGGCTCAAAGCGCGTTCGCTGCTATCGACCGATTGGATCTCCGTAACCCGTGGAGCATGCCGGCGGAAAGTGAGTCCAAACCCTCCCGTATAGCAAAACATGTCTAAAGTTCGGCCGAAAGCATAATGGCTTGCGGCGACACGGTTATCGCGCTGGTCGAGGTAATAACCCGTCTTTTGTCCTCCTGATAAATCGACATCGATCCGAATATTGTTTTCGACAATCCGGATCGCCGAGGAAGGGAGGCTTCCTGATACAACGGCATCGGTAATGGGCAACTCTTCTGCTGCCGCTGTCTTTTCATCGATGCGCAGCAGGATACCTGAAGGCTGGAATCTCTTCTTAAGTTGTTCGAGCCAAGCTGGAACAAAGGCTGAGATGGCTGCGGCCGTTTGTTGCACGATGATGTACTCGCCATACTGGTCGACAATCAATCCGCTGATTAAATCCCCTTCGCTGAAGACGAGTCGTCGGCCGGGTGAATCGGAATCGGTGCCGGGCATTAGTTTATCGCGCAGATCCAGTGCGCTTTGCAGCCGTTTGGCAAAGAAGCTTTCATCGAGTTGCTCGGTCGCATTCCAGCTATAAAGGCGTACGGCGATTCGACTCGAAATGTGGTAGAGGCCGCGAGCTACAAAGCTTCCATCGGGAAGAACCAAGTCAACCACACTGCCGGTGCGCAATTCGGACGTGGGAGGAACAATCGAACTGCGCAGAACCCACGGATGTCCATCCCAAAAAGTTTCCTGCTTTTTAGGATGGAGCACGATTTGCGGATTAGTAACCACGTCCAGATACTCACTGACAAAACTCAAGCCGGTGCAACAGGAACTACTATAGGCCCTAACTATAATCGAACCTGAACGCCTTGGGTAAGTTTGATGGCGCACCCGAAAGGTAACTAGAATATTTTTAGGTAGAAACTGTCGTCGCGGTGGCCTGGGCTCCTTTTTTGCGAGCTGCCGATAGCGCGATCGCTAAACAGATAGGTAGGGCGATTGACCAGATAGCGATGGAACCATAATCGGAAGTCGCTTCCAATTTCATGCCGGGAATAGGATAGAAGACATCTTGCAGTGGAAACAAGACGCTGGTGCCGATCACAAAGATACAGCTGGCAGCAAAACCGCTCATAATACCAGCGATACCGGCGGTGAGCATTGCCAGCAGGCTGCGGGCGGTAAGGCCAACCGCCAGACCGGCACCGCTTCCAATTAAGCCTAGGGAAATAGTTTGCATCGAGAGTCCATCGGTGAGGGCCGGATTGACGGCTTTACCGGAATTATAGAAAAACATCATTGAGGTTTCAGAGACCGCGTAGCCCATGGCGACGCCGACGGCTGGGCCAACGATAGCAGCCCACAAAATAATCGTTCCCTTTCGCCAGCAAATTCCTTCAACGAGGGCAAAGAGTCCTGCGATGAGAGCTGCACATACAGGAAAAAAGGTTCGAGGCGGGATCACGTGATAGTCGCGAACAGCTTCGGTGACTTGGGCTGCCTGATCAGGTTTAAGGCCTGGTCGCCCCATCAAGTTAGCCACGTCATCAGGAATAATAAATCGGCTGTAGTTAATCAGTGGTGGGACAAGAAAGTAAAGTATCACCGAGAGCAGGATACCGACAAGAATGAGGGCAAGGGTAGAGGAACGCATGCTGGCGGCGGGAGTAATCGGTTGGCTAAGACTAGGGGATTCGGTGGTTGGCGAAATCGGTTCCATGATGGGCTCCGACCAAAAAGATGGCCAAAAAAGATAAGGTAAAGTAAATTCTCAGGCGAGGCAGTGTAAAGAATCTAGCGGATTCTAACACCTAAGTGGCGGTTTGGCGATTGAGAAAAATAGAGAACTACGAACTGAGACCTCATTGGAAACGATTGCAATTCGGTGAGAAGTAAGCCAAACTTTGGCAAACGGAGTCTATAAGAGTTTATCCAGGTGGGGTGTTGGTCATGGCAACGTCAGAAACGAATTCGATCCCCGTACTTCCAGAAGGACGTCCCGGCAAGTTTTGGATCGGTTTTGATTTGGGTGGGACGAAGATGCTCGCCTTGCTGCTGGACGAAGAGATGAAAGTTGTTGCCCGTCGACGCAAAAAGACCAAGGGACATGAAGGGGTAGAAGATGGCCTGAAGCGGATTGAGGTAACGATCGAGCAAGTGCTCGAAGATGCTCAGATTCGCAAAGATCAGATCGCAGGCATTGGTATCGGTTGTCCGGGCCCGGTCGACTGGCGAAAAGGAATAGTCAAAGAAGCGGTCAACTTAAAATGGTTCAATGTTCCTGTAGGCGACTACCTGCAGAAAAAATTTAGTTGCCCGGTAGCAGTGCTCAATGATGTCGATGCGGGTGTTTTCGGCGAGTATCGGTTTGGGGCAGGGGAGGGGGCTCATTGTGTTGTGGGTATCTTCCCGGGAACCGGCATCGGTGGTGGTTGCGTTTACGACGGGCAGATTCTTCAAGGGAAAAAACTCAGTTGCATGGAGGTCGGCCATATCCGTATCAGCAGCAGTAGTCGGGTGGCTGGTCTGGAAATGTCAGGTACGCTGGAGGCCGAATCGAGTCGGCTCACAATCGCAGCGGAGTTGGCCAAGTTGGCTTTTCGTGGCGAAGCCAAACACTTGATGAAAACAGCTGGAACGGACCTGTCCAACATGCGCAGCAAAGTGATTGCCGAGGCGATCAAAGCGGGCGATGAAGAAGTCGAAAAAGTAGTTCGTCGAGCTGCGCGTGAGATCGGTGTAGCTGTTGCCAACTTGGTGCATTTGCTGTGCCCGGACCGAATTGTTTTGGGGGGGGGCATGGTTGAAGCGATGCCAAAATTATTTGAAGACGAAGTTTCGATAACGGCGAAGAAGAACGTTTTTGATTGCTATCGAGATGAGTTTATAGTGAAGGTCGCCGCGCTTGGCGATGATGCGGGGGCGATGGGAGCAGCCGCCTGGATCGCAAAAAAATGTGAAGTATAAATGTTGAATAAAGGCGAGAGGCTTGGCTGCCTCTCGCCTTTGTCTTTCTCTCGCTGGCGGAAACTCAATTTCTAGAAGAACTGATTGATGAGATTTTCCAGCATTTCTTGGCGGCCGCTGCTGTTCGCTGCTGCCTCGCCTTTTTCCAGCATATAGCTCTCTAGGCTTGCAAAATCGGCTTTACCCGATTCGATATCTGCCCCGATGCCGTGATCCCAACTGCTGTAACGTTGCTTCACAAAGTCGCTCAAGCGTCCATCGGCCCGAATCGCTGCGGCAATCTTGAGCCCGCGAGCAAAGGCATCAATGCCACCGACATGGGCGTGGAATAAGTCGATCGGCTCGAAGCTCTCGCGCCGAACTTTGGCATCAAAGTTAACACCTCCAGACCCTAAGCCACCATGCTTAAGAATCATCAACATCGTTTGAGTGGTCAGATATAAATCGGTTGGAAACTGATCGGTGTCCCAGCCGAGCAGCAGATCGCCCGTATTGGCATCGATGGAGCCAAGCGCGCCTTGGTAGCCGGCGTAATCGAGTTCGTGCATCATCGTATGGCCAGCCAGCGTTGCATGATTTGTTTCAATATTCAATTTGAAATAGGGCAACAAGTCATATGCCCGCAGGAAGTTTAAGCAAGCAGCCGCATCGGAGTCATACTGATGTTTGGTAGGTTCCTTTGGCTTCGGCTCGATCAAAAATTGTCCCGTGAAGCCGATCTTTTTAGCATAATCCACGGCCATGTGAAAAAAGCGTGCCAGATGATCGAGTTCTCGCTTCATATCGGTGTTGTACAAATTCTGATAACCTTCTCGGCCACCCCAGAATACATAATTCTCACCGCCGAGCATTTTGGTGATTTCGAGGCATTTCTTTACTTGCGCTGCAGCGAAGGCAAAAACATCTGCATTGCATGAAGTGGCCGCGCCATGAACAAACCGCGGATTGCTGAAAAGATTCGCGGTGCCCCATAACAATTTGATGCCAGTGCGTTGCTGCTGCGCGTGCAGAGCGGCAGCGATTTTGTCCAAGATGGCATGGCTTTGCTTGAGCGAGGTTCCTTCAGGTGCGATATCGCGATCATGGAATGCATAGTAGGGGACGCCGAGTTTTTCGAAGAACTCAAATGCGACATCGACCATTCGCAGTGCATTGTCAACACTTTGCGAACCATCGTCCCAAGGACGCAGCATCGTGGACGCTCCGAACGGATCGCTCCCCGTTCCTCGAAAGGTGTGCCAATAGACCACGCTTAAACGCAAATGATCTTTCATCGACTTACCTTCGATCATTTCGCTTTCGTTGTAGTAGCGATAAGCGAGCGGACTTTTTGAGCTGGGGCCTTCGTAGGGGATTTTGTTGACTTCTGGAAAATACGGCATCGTTCTATCGCCTTAGTTAAAAGAAAACTTATGGTACTGAGGGGCTGTGTCTGGTCAAAAAGACACCGCTCCTTGGTTCATTTTTCTGGGAGAGTCCATTTTTAACGCTGAGGAAAAGAGGCCACCATAAGGGCGAAATTGACCACTTAGGTAGCTGGTGTTCAGATGATAATTGTTTTATGAGATACTAAAAAATAGAGCAATCTTGTTCATAGATGGTCAGCTGGTGGATTTGCGCAGGATGCTTTCGCCCCAGCCTGGGAAAATCGATTGCAGCACCAACAGCAATCGCGATTTGCCTGGGAACATCATCTCGGGATATCGACGAGCCGCCCCATCCAAAATTTGTTTCGCCAGCCAGACCGGTTCTAGGCCTTTGAGGGTAGTTCCGCCCCCCGGTGCCGCAGCCGACTCGGGTAAGTTCCGTTGGCTAGCCAGTTTGTTGTAGCGTGTTTCGCCATCTTGCCGACGAATGGGCCCGGGGCAGGCCAGCAGGAGGTCGATTCCATCCTCGGCCAGTTCCATTCTCAATTGTTGGGTCGCGGCGGCCAGTCCAAATTTTGCAATGGAGTAACCTCCCAAAAATCGCGGGGCAAATTTCGAAGACAGGGAACCGATGTTGATCACACTACCCTTGGCTTTTTTCAGCGGTTCGTGAAAGACACGCACTCCATGAATGGCTGTCAATACGTTGACGCGAAAAAGCATTTGCAAGTCTTCATCGGACAGGTCAAGCAGTCGGCCGCGATCGGATAAGCCAACGGCGTTGACCAGCAAGTGAACGCGATCTGTGCGGGCCGCAATCTGATTGGCTGTTTCCGCCAAGCTATCCAAATCAGCAGCATCGGTGGTGAAGGTCTCGATGGAAGCTTGCGGAAATTCGCGTCGCAATTGTTCCGCGAAATGCTCGAGGGGGGACAACTGTCGGGCGACGAGAAAAAGTCGGCTACCGCGGGCTGCCAATTCGTGGGCTAAATGTGACCCAAAGCCGCTCGAAGCGCCGACAACGACGGAAATCGATTGCTGCCAGGCTGGTAAACTCATGGAGTCTGCTATCGACAAAAGAATGAGAGAGTCGGCGACGTAAAATCAACAGCGGTCAATTCTATCCAGTTTGCCATCGAAAGTATTTTGGTTGCCGAATTTTTGCGAGCTTTGGTTTGACTGGGATCTGGCCCGGTCTGTGCATCCGCACAAAACAAGTACCGCTGAACTCCGAATAATCGTCACATTCGGCAGTCGCAGTGGGAATTGTACCCCCAAAGGTGTCAGTTTGGGGGAAACAAAACGACACAAATTGGGGGCGTTGCTGTTTGTAAGCTAATGTTCAGCTAAGTTCGAGCCTGGGGAAAGCCCTTCGAATCTGTCGTTAAGGTTCGTTCCGAATGAACGAATCTGTGTAAGCAATCTTTCCGAGCGTACTAACTATCGGTACAACCAACATGTTGACACTAACTTCGTTGCCCCCATCGGACCATTCCCTTGCGCCCCTGACTGCGAGTGAAGCTATGAATAGTACTCGTCCTAGTTTGAACGAGGCTCGAACCAAGATTGTTGCAACCGTCGGACCGGCATGCAGTTCGGTAGAAACTCTAGCGGAGCTGGTGCAAAACGGTGTTGATGTCTTTCGCATCAATGCGGCACATGGAAAAACGAGTGATTTTGAAGCGACCTTAGCAAAGATCAAACAGGTGCGTGAGATAACTGGGAAGCCGGTCGGTATTCTTCTCGATTTGGCCGGGCCCAAGATCCGGTTGGGGAGTTTGTTTCAAGACAGTCCTATCGATGTCGAGATCGGGCAAGTTCTGAAATTCGTGAGAGGTGAAACGGTAACGGCCGCTGATCAACTTTGCAGCAACTATGCTCGCCTTGTTGATGAAGTGCACGTCGGCGATCGGATCATGTTGGCCGATGGTACCATTTCTCTGCAAGCAATCGACAAAAACAAAGATCACGTGACCTGCCGTGTTCTCACTACCGGCACCATTCGTTCTCGACAGGGAATCAACCTGCCCGGTGTGGCGCTTAGTGTTTCGGCCATGCGGCCAGAGGATATTGAGAATGCGATCTGGGGGGCGCGCAACGAAATCGATTTCATCAGTCTAAGTTTCGTTCGCTCGGCTCAAGATGTTTATTCGCTCAAAAATCTATTGAGCTCCTTAGACAGTCAAGCTCTAGTCATTGCGAAGATTGAGAAGCGTGAGGCCTTGGATCGTTTGGAGCAGATTGTCGAAGCGGCCGATGGCGTCATGGTGGCACGAGGTGATTTAGGCGTTGAGATCGATGTGGCTGAGACACCTGTAGCTCAAAAGCGGATCATCGCCGTTTGTCGCCAAAAATTAAAGCCAGTGATTGTTGCGACGCAGATGTTGGAGAGTATGCACCATAATCGTCGTCCCACACGTGCGGAAGCTAGCGATGTTGCCAATGCCATTCTCGATGGCGCGGATGCTTGCATGCTGAGTGGCGAGACGGCGATTGGAGATTATCCAGTGCAAGCTGTCGAGACGATGAACCGGATCATGCTTTTCACCGAGCAGTTATTGAGAGATCAACCGACATCGGCTCACGTAAAAGTTTTTGATCGAGTCCATCCGATCACTTCGGCGGTGACGCATAACGCAGCCAATATTGCGGAATCGATCGGTGCCAAGTTAGTGGTCGTTGCAAGTCGAACTGGTGGTACGGCTTGGGTGAAATCCAAGCAACGAAACTTCACACCGACAGTAGGCGTGAGCGACTCCGATGTGACCTTGCGTCGCATGAGTCTTTTTTGGGGAATCATGCCTCAGAAGATTGATAATCTTGACAGTCCTGCGCATCTTTTCGAAGAAGTAAGTCGCTGGGGACGTAGCAACGGTTTATTGTCGCCGGGCGACCATGTGGTTTTCGTTACGGGCACTGGCGTGATCGACCATACGCATAACCTATTGGTCGTTCATCAAGTGCCGGCAGATGCCTGAAAAATGCCCGGATTTGGAAGATGGCCGGCGGCCCTGCCGGCCATTGGCTTGACCCCCCAACTACTGCTTGGTAAGGTATAGGCATGACAACCAAGAATCTCACTCAAATCGGTAGTTCGAGCCATGTAGGCTCTTCTCCAAGCAGCCAGACTCCTCTGCTGCTGGATAGTTTGCTACGCCTAGAACTACTCGGACTGGCTTAGCCAAGTCTTGGGGGGATAGTTGTCGTATCCAGTAAATGCGTATAACCCCAGGGCTTAACCATAGGCCTTGGGGTTTTTTTATTCTGGTCCGTTAGTTATTGGCCCTGATTTATTGACCTATATCCGACTCTCTCTCGCGGACGAAAGTGAAAGAAAATGTCATCCGTCGATCAACCTGCCGCTTCAACCCATTCACGTACCATCAAGATCTTCGATACCACGCTACGCGATGGCGAGCAATCGCCAGGTGCCAGTATGAACTTGGCAGAAAAGCTTGAGGTTGCTCACGCTTTGGTGGGTTTGGGAGTCGATATTATCGAGGCAGGTTTTCCGATCGCGTCACCTGGAGACTTTGAATCTGTCCGCGAAATTGCGAACTCTGTTCGTGGAGCTACGGTTTGCGGCCTAGCCCGCTGCAATGATGGAGATATTGAAAGAGCTTGGGAAGCTCTCAAAGGGGCACCCTCACCACGTATTCATGTTTTCTTAGCGACCAGTTCGATACATCGCCAATTCAAACTGAAGATGACAACCGACGAAATTGTGCAGCGCGCCGTCGCGGGTGTACGTAAAGCCGTTTCGTTGTGCGATGACGTGGAATTTTCTCCTGAAGATGCGGCCCGCACAGAACATGATTTCCTCTGCCGAGTCGTTGAGGCGGCGATCGATGCGGGGGCGACTACCATCAATATTCCGGATACCGTCGGCTATGCCACTCCCCAGGAAATGTTCGAACGTATCCAACTTTTGCTTCATCGTGTGCTCAATATCGATAAAGCAATCATCAGCGCACATTGTCATGACGATTTAGGATTGGCCGTGGCCAATAGCCTGGCCGCTGTTCAGGGTGGTGCTGGGCAAGTTGAATGCACTATTAATGGAATCGGTGAGCGGGCTGGCAATTGTTCGCTGGAAGAAATTGTCATGGCCTTAAAAACCCGCGAAGACTACTATCATTGCACCACTCGAATCAATACTCAGCGTTTAGTTCCCACGAGTCGTTTAGTCAGCAAAGTGACATCGCTCGAAGTGCAGCGTAATAAGGCGATCGTTGGACGGAACGCCTTCGCACATGAATCGGGCATTCATCAAGATGGAATGCTGAAAGAACGCAGTACCTATGAAATTATGCGACCCGAAGATGTAGGACTAACCAAAACCGATTTGGTACTGGGCAAACATAGTGGCAGAGCGGCATTATCGGATCGAGCCCGCGCGCTGGGATATCATCTTACAGGAGAACAATTGCAAAGCCTGTTTGAAAAATTCAAGGTGTTGGCCGATAAGAAAAAAGAGGTCTACGATGGGGACATCGTGGCTCTCATTCAAGAACAAATCAGTGGGCAAGTTCAACAAGCGTGGTCGTTGGTTTCGTTCGACGTGGTTGCTGGTACAGGCAAGCATCCTACGGTCCGACTGACGCTGAAACATGGTGATAAGGAATTTACACAAGAAGCAACTCAGGGGGATGGACCTATCGATGCTGCTTATTGGGCGGTTGAAAAAATCACCGGTTACAAAGTCGTGTGCAAAGATTTCCGCGTTCGCAGTGCCACAATAGGTCGAGACGCACTAGGCGAAGTGACCGTTGAGACCGAGTACAACGGACTATCCTATCGAGGTGTGGGCCTGTCCACCGATACGGTCGAAGCGACGATTCTGGCAATGCTCAATTCAATAAACCGTATCGCTGCGATGCCCGCTGCGACGGGCGTTCGCTTGAAGCCGCAATAGCCCAAAGATGCGAGGTTTTGTTAGAGCAAGCTCAATTGCTTGGGCTCGTGTTCAACTTGCGGCGGGTAGTGTTCGTGCAAATAGCCAAGGACACGTCCCGCCAGAGCGAACCCACTCAGCAACGCACCTTCGACACGCGGACCGTCGCACCAATCGCCGCATGCTCCTAGAAGTTGCTGGTTATCCCATAAACAATCTTCGCTCAAGCACTTTGTGGGTTGTGCATACCGCCAGCGGTGCGCCGTGGCAGAGATCATTTCGGGTAGAGTTTGCCCAGATGCCTCTCGCAACGCATCGCAAAGTGACTGAATGATCCATTCGGATGGCTTCTCAAAATGTGACTGAGACCATACCGGGCAAGCATGCAACACCCAGGTGTCGAATCGGCCGGTTCTCTGCGGTTTACTGCTGTCTCGCGCAATCCAGCGCAGAGGGCCCTCGTTGATGAAAGCGCCATCAAGCGGGATATCAAAGCGACTTTCAAAAACCAACATGACAGCCCAGCAGGGTGCGAATTCGATTGACGAAAGACGGGATCGCCACCGGCACTCGTGGGGCACAACAGCTTCGGCTTGCGGGGCAGGCAGATTGTAAAGGACTGAATCGAATGGTCCATAGGATTTACCCTGCGCGTCGATCAACTCATACTTGCCATCATCGGCGCGTCTGGTCTGGTTGATGGTACATTCCGGTTGAATGGTCAGGCCGCTCGCCAAATGCCGGGCCAAGGCGTTCATTGCTGGAGTTCCAACCCAACGCAGTTGCGGCCGATCCTTATCGACAATCACACCGCGTTGAAGTTCGACAACGCGTCCTTGCCAAGCCTCGATCACTCCATCTTCGGCCCAGCTTTGTGCGTACTTTGCCAGTCGCCGATCTCTTACGGTAAAGTATTGAGCCCCATGATCGCAGTTCCAGCCTCCCTCACCACGTCGCTGCGCGGTGCGTCCACCGACACTCCGCGACTTATCGAACAAGGTCACGTTCAAGCCGTGGTCCATAAGCGTCCGCACACAACTTAGGCCGGCAAGACCGGCGCCAATGCAGGCAATCGAAGGAGAAAAACCAAAATTAGGGCGATCGATCAGTGTGCGATACTTGCTGAAATCAATCCGTTCCAGGTGCTCATCTAAGGAACGTGGACGGACGGTTCCAATGACGGGTTGCGGCGGAGTAAAGGGGCGGTCGAACTGACCGAGGCACCACAAAATTCCACCGTAGCTTGCTGGATTGCGGCCATCCAGCGCATAGCGATGGTTGAGATCTTGCAATCTAGCCAAAGCTTCCGCCGGTCCCGCAGTCCACTGCAGAATCTGTTTGCCCCAAGTCATTCGCAAGTTATTATGCAGTTCGCCATGCTTGAGCAAACTGCGTTGAGAGGCATCCCAGAGTGAATCACCCGTACGACCTCGAGCGCTGACTTCCCACGAGTGAAGGCAGTTCCGTATATCGCTGCGATGCTCGTTCAGGGTTTTGCGAGCCCATTCGGGTATCGCTTCCAATGTTTCAACACCGTCGCGAAAGCGGCAGAAATTATAGGCTAATTCTCGCCAAATCAGCAGTTCATCCAGATACTTCTCCGCTTTGCACTGAGCCGCTTCGCGAGCGATACGAAATGGGGAAACCATACCATAATGCAAGTAGGCCGACATGCGGCTTACCCCCCGGACAGCAGCATCATTTCGACGTTTCGCGTATTGCTGCAGATGAAGCTTCTTGAATTCATTCCAGCGTTCATAGCCTGCGGTCGTTCCACCTCGGGTGTCACCCACAGGGCCAATCGCGTGGTCGATATTGCAATGGGCAATCAGCTCGGCCAGCGAAGCATTCTGCAGGTCAACCGATGTAAAGGGAAGGGGGCCAGAATAGGGCCTTGGTTTGGCAGAGCACTGGGGCCAGGGTTGATCGATCCGCTGGGCATATAATTTTTCGGTCGCTTCGCGATATGCGAAAGCACGATCGTAGGCTTTGCCCACCAGCCGCATCGGTACAACGCAAGCGGAGTCGACCAGCACGATCGGGGTGGGGGTTGTGCTCCGCAGTCGTTCTGTCCACGGCATCGTAGGATCAAGAGGAAAGTCTTCGGTGACCAGCAAGCTGGCTTGTCTTGTCAAAGTTTTTAGGTGTGGTTCACGATGGCCTGGTCGACCAAGATGAAACACATAGGCCAGTCCACTCTCTACCATGCGAGCTTGCAAGTCGCGAATGCCTTCGAGCATAAACCAGTGATGTCGATCGGAAGCATACCTGTAGTGCTCGCAGACCGCTTGATAAACCAGCAAAGGCTTGCCGAGTTTTTCGGCCAGTATGCTGGCGGCATCCAAAGCCGGATTCTCATCGAGACGAAAGGCATGGTGCAACCAGCACAACACGAAGTCTCCATCGTGGCTTGGCGTGCCGTTGCTGTAGAGGTAACTGCGTTCGCGCAGGTGATGCGGGAGGTTCCGTAAGGATTCCACCCAAGCCCCGCTTGGAACTGACATGTCACACCCCGCGAAAAAATCGCCAACAGTTCGAGCCAAAACGATATCGACCCAAATTCGGCGTGAAGGTAGATAAGCTTCCCCTTTGCGCTGGTGATACTATATAGCGGAGACAAGATGCCAGTTTTACTATTTTGGGGGGCGTTGTTTGACCGCTGTTCCGTCGCAGATCCAGCCGAATTCCTGGAAACAACTCGAGAAATGGTTCCGCAGTCGCCGTTGGAAGCCATTTTCCTTTCAGTGTCAAACCTGGGAAGCGTATGCGTCTGGGCGCAGCGGTTTGGTGCATGCTGCTACTGGCACCGGTAAGACCATGGCAATCTGGCTCGGCCCTGTCGTAGAAGCTTGGAACGAATTGCAGGCAAATGGGGGTGAGTTATCCGCGGGACTTAAGGTTCTCTGGATTACACCTTTACGAGCCTTGGCTGGCGATACGGTCAATGCGCTTCAAAGCAGTGCCGAACAATTAGGCGTTCCGTGGCGTGTACAGCTTCGCACCAGCGATGTTGGCAGTTCGGCGAAAGCCAAGCAGCGAAAAGATATTCCCGATGCTTTGGTCACCACGCCGGAAAGCTTGACCATTTTGCTAACCTACGCAGACTTTCGGGAGCGACTGGAGAGTTTGCAATGTGTGGTGGTAGATGAGTGGCATGAACTACTGGGGACCAAAAGAGGAGTTCAGGCAGAGTTAGCCTTGGCTAAAATTCGTCGAATATGTCCAAAGATTAGGGTCTGGGGTATTTCGGCCACTTTGGGAAACTTGGAGCAGGCGCTTGCGACGCTCGTCGGACCGGAGCGAATCGAGAATGCTTTGATTATCGAAGGAGATATCCAAAAGAAAACGGAGATCGCTTCGCTCTTGCCATCTAAAATCGAGCGATTTCCATGGGCCGGCCATAGCGGTGGAACCATGGTCGGTGAAGTCATAGGATTGGTCGATCAAGCCAAAAACAGCTTGATCTTTACCAATACTCGATCGCAAACGGAGGTGTGGTATCAAGCGATTTTGAAGGCTCGCCCCGATTGGGCCGGGCTGTTAGCCATCCATCATGGTTCGCTTGACACCGGTGTGCGCAAGTGGGTGGAAGAGAGATTGCGAGTGGGTGATTTAAAAGCAGTGGTATGCACAAGCAGTCTCGATCTTGGTGTCGATTATCCTCTGGTGGAACAAGTGATTCAAATTGGTAGTCCGAAAGGAATTGCCAGATTGATTCAACGTGCAGGGCGCAGTGGCCATCGCCCCGGAGTACCGAGTCGATTAACGTTTGTACCAACCCATGCATTAGAGTTGGTGGAGTTAGCTGCTGCTCGCCGGGCGATGGTGCAGCGACAGTTGGAAAGGCGGTTGCCGGAGTCAAAGCCGCTGGATGTTTTAGTTCAGCATGCGGTTACCTGTGGGATCGAAGGTAGATTCTGTAGCGAGTTGTTGTTGCAAGAAATCCGTGATACGGTCGCTTTTGAATCATTGACAGACGATGAGTGGGCTTGGGTGCTGAAGTTTTGTACCAATGGGGGTGAGTCGTTGCAGGCTTATCCTGAGTTTCATCGCCTGCAACGCACCGAAGAAGGTTATAGCGTCACCGACAAACGCACGATACGACAGCATCGTATGTCGATTGGCACTATCACCTCGGATGCGGAGGTACAGGTTCAATATTTAAAAGGGAACAAGCTGGGCAGTGTTGAAGAGACTTTTGTCGCGAGGCTCAAACCGGGGGACCGATTTCTGCTGGCCGGCAAGTTGCTCGAATTGGTGCGAGTCCGGGACAACACGGCTTATGTGAAAAAGGCAAGGGGAAATCCAACGGCCATTCCCAGATGGATGGGTGGTCGCATGCCATTATCAAGTGAATTATCGGCCGCGATGCGGCTGGAGATCGCCAACGCTTCTCGCGGCGAATATCAAGGGAGTGAAATGGAAGCGGTGAAACCACTGCTGATGTTACAGGCCAAATGGAGCCGACTCCCGCAAGAGCATCAATTACTCATTGAACAACTGGAATTCAAAAAAAGGCATTTATTGCTTTTCTATCCTTTCGAAGGTCGGCTTGTACATGAAGGTTTGGCAGCCTTATTGGCTTTACGACTGAGCCGATCAAAGCCGATTACGTTCTCGATCGCGATCAATGATTACGGATTGTTATTGGAATCTGTCGAAGCGGTCGATTGGGAAGGAGTCGCTACGGCGGAATTGTTCTCGGTCGAGAACTTGGAGGGCGACATAGCAGAAAGCCTGAATGCGACGGAAATGGCGAAGCGACATTTTCGTGAGATCGCGCGAATATCGGGAATGATTCATTCCGGATTTCCTGGACGAAACAAAACGATGCGATATTTGCAGGCATCGAGCAATCTTTTCTACGATGTTTTCGCTCAATTTGAACCAGATTCTCTGTTGTTATTGCAGAGTCATCGCGAAGCCTTGGAAAAACAGCTGGAATGGAAACGCTTGATGTCCACCATGCTGCGCATTGAATCTTTAGAGTGCATTGTTGAGCGGCCCAAAAAGCCGACACCCTTGGCTTTTCCTTTGTTGATCGAGCGTATGCGAGAGCGGTTGAGCAGCGAGACGCTGGCTGAGAGAGTCATGAAGATGCAACAGCAATTGGAACTCGATGCGTCTAGCTAGAGTGTTGGTAGGGTGAAGGTCAAAAGACATTTTGTTTCGAGTTTTTAGTATATTGATCAGCCCAAGAGTAGCTTTTTGTTATCCGCAGCAAGGTAGCCCGTGTCACGAACCGACAATACGAACGAAAGGAAAGGTGTAGGGGAGGGGTGTTGTCCAATAACTCTGGGAGGTCAGAGTCTATTTTTATTGTCGCAGCGGGCTGTGTATTGGTCTGAGCGAAAGGTGTTGTTTGTTGCCGATTTGCATTTAGGTAAGGATGCTACATTTCGTCAAGCGGGTTTGGCAGTGCCAGCGGTGAGTAGTCGCGATAGTTTGAATCGCTTGCAAAAGTTAGTCGAAGCTTACGATCCTTCGGAATGCATTATTTTGGGCGATTTAATTCATGCAGCGGATTCGCTGAACGAGCGAGTGCAGGGGGAGGTGAGTGAATTCTTTGGGCGAGTTTCTGGATGTCGATGGCGATTGATCAAAGGGAATCATGATCGCCACACAAAAAAATGGCCGGCCGATTGGCCGTTGCTTATTGAATCCGAGGGAGCAATCATGGAGCCATTTCGTTTGCTCCATTTTCCCGAGTTCCCAGCCGATGCACGCGATTCTCGCATCGGTCGAGAAGGCATTTCGTTGAAACAGGGCGAGTACTTCCTAGCGGGCCATATTCATCCGGCTTGGCGAGGCTCTGCGAGTCTGTTGGTGCGTGAGAAGTTAGCCTGCTATTGGTTGACGCCTCGCGGTTTGATCTTGCCAGCATTCGGTACGTTCACAGGCACAAAAGTCATTGACCGCACTCCGCAAGATCGAGTCTTCGCGATCGCGGATACCCAAGTGATTGAGGTTTAGAAGATCCATTGGCGGAGTGCAGTGCGATTGCCTGCGGTAAAGGAGCCTAAGAAGAATAAATGCCGACTGGCAACATCTACGTGCCGAACAAAAGTCAAACGAAAAAACCCGTGGGTATTGCTGTGCAAATCCACGGGTTGCTGAGAAATCTTCGATCAAGCTAGCTTGGTATTCACATTCACGTAACCAAAATCGGCTAGACGGCAGAGCCATCTTTTTCGCCGGTGCGAATGCGAACCACGGTCTGGATATCGGTGACGAAGATTTTGCCGTCACCCACCTGACCGGTTTGAGCCGCGGTCACAATGGCTTGTACGACCGTTTCCCAGTCTTCATCTTTGCAGACGATTTCGACTTTAACCTTGGGGACGAATTCAATCGCGTATTCCGATCCGCGATAGATTTCGGTGTGCCCCTTCTGGCGCCCGAAACCTCGAACTTCGCTGACCGTCATTCCAACAATTCCCTTTTCCGTAAGGGCAGATTTCACATCTTCCAACTTAAAATGACGAATGATCGCTTCAACTTTTTTCATGTGTATTATCTCCTTAGATTTCGTATCCAGCTTCACCATGTTCCGCCAAGTCCAAGCCATTACTTTCGACTTCCGCTGATGGGCGAAGACCGATTGTGGCTTTCACAATAAAGGCGATAACAACAGTAGCGACCACAGATAAAACAATAGTGAGGCCCATGGCCTTGAGTTGTTCGATCCAGAGAGTGCCTCCCTCCAATGCAGCTTTCAAGCCATTGTCAGTAGCATAGCTGCCAATAAGGTTGGCATTGACATCGGAAGTAGCCAGGAAACCGGTAAGCAACGCACCCAGCGAACCACCAACGGCGTGAACTCCGAAGGTATCCAGGGCATCGTCGTACTTGAACGCTCGTTTCACCAATGTGCAGAAAACATAAGGTACGATACCTGCCAGAACACCGATGATCACAGCACCTGTAACATCGATAAATCCACAGGCTGGAGTTACAACGACCAAGCCTGCGACTGCGCCCGAACAGAAACCGAGAATCGAAGGCTTACCGTTGCGAATGTATTCGATCAGTGGCCAAACGAAACTAGCAATAGCGGCTGCAATCGTCGTTGTCAAAAAAGCATTGGCGGATACACCATCGGCCGCCAGTGCCGATCCAGCGTTGAAACCATACCAACCGACCCAAAGCATACCAGTGCCAATCGAGCAAAGTACCATGCTGTGTGGCGGCATGGGTGACTTACCAAACCCCAAGCGTGGGCCGAGGATCAAGCAGAGCACCAGTGCGCTCCAACCGGAGCTCATGTGAACCACGGTACCCCCCGCGAAATCGATCGATAAAATTTTGGCGCTACCGTTCCAAACACCGTTCATCAAACCATCGACACCCCACACCATGTGAGCTAAGGGGAAGTAAACGGCAAGCATCCAAAGTGTAATGAACAGCATGATCGCAGAGTACTTCATGCGTTCGGCGATCGCACCGACGATCAAAGCAGGTGTGATAATGGCAAACATAAGCTGGAAGCAAACAAATACCGTTTCCGAAACCCAATAGCAATAGTTGGTATCCGGAGCGGCCCCGACGCCTTGCAGCATCACATGTTTAAAGCTACCAAGATACGGACTCCCACCTTCACCAAACACCATGGTGTATCCAACGGTTACCCAGAGAATGGTCACTAAGCCGGCACAGCCGAAGCACTGAGCGACCACCGAGAGCACGTTCTTCTTGCGTACCAAACCTCCGTAGAATAAGGATAGACCTGGGAGAGTCATGAAGAGAACCAACGCGGCACAGATCATGATAAAGCCATTGTGGCCGGGACCAGGTACCGCCAGAATCCCTTTCGGATCGCCGTTGTTGACGTAGGCTTCGATCGCAGCCAAGCGATCTTCAATCGAAGGTGCAGGCGAAGTCGCAGTTACTTCTTCCTCGGCAGGAGTTGTCGCAGCGTCGGCCGGAGGACTTTCAGGTGTTGCCGGAGTTTCTGCCGGAGGTGCTGACGCCTCGGCTGCCGGGGTTGCTGCGGGGTCTTGCGCGTGCAACGCCCCAGCTACAAAGATAGAGTTTAATGAACAAAAACCGAAGACTGCGAACAGAAATGTTCGCACCGCAGGCGCAGTGCTGCGCGCAGGCCATGATGCCATTCGATACCGCCTTCCCGCCCCAATCACTTGGGGTCACGAAAATAATACAAATGTGAAACCGCAAACTGAGAGAGGATGCAGAAACACAACTCTGGAAAGCGTGCCAATTCCATCGAAGTGCTACGTCGTAGTATCTTCCAAAAAGCGATTCATTTCTAGTAGGAAATGAAAATCTCTTTAAATCTGTTCGATTCTTTTTTTCCCAAATCGATCGCGGCGATACGAAAGATAAGAATCGCTAATTTCACTGCGGCAGTCACATAAGCCAACAAAATTAGGCCGCACTTTTGATTTCCGTTTTAAAGCCCAGGGTTTTTCCCTTGGAGGGTTTTAAGGGTACCAGGGAAAGCAATAGAGGGGAGATCCCGGAGAGACCTGCCAAAACGTATAGTCCTTCGCCTAATATCTTGGGCTGGGAACCCTTTTTGATTTGCAGTGCGGCGGTGGAATGAGCAATGAAATATCTGTCCGCGTTAGGCAAATGGTCAGCCGAGCTTACCGGCCAAGCCATCCGTAAACTACAGGCTACCTTTGCTACTCGGAATTCCGGCTTGGCGAGGATCTAGTTCGGTGGCCATGCGGAGACTGCGGGCGGACGCCTTAAAGATCGCTTCGGCAATGTGGTGACTGTTGCGACCATAATGGAGTAGCACATGGAAATTACAGAGAGCATTGTTGGCAAATGCTTGCCAAAAATCTTCTACCAACTCGCTGTCGAATTGTCCAATTTTCTGAGAGGGAATCGGCGCGTTGAATACGAGATAGGATCGGCCACTCAGGTCACAGGCGACCGTCACCAATGTTTCTTCCATTGGCAAGATGATGTGTCCATAGCGGCGGAGGCCCCGTTTGTCACCCAGCGCTTTCATCATCGCTTGGCCGAGACAAATTCCAACATCTTCGGTGGTATGATGCGCGTCGACTTCCAAGTCGCCATGAGCATCGACCGTCAAGTCGAATTGAGAGTGCTTGGCGAACAATACCAACATATGGTCCAAAAAACCGACACCCGTACGAATCTCACTTTTCCCCGTGCCGTCGAGATTCAATTCCAAACGGATCTTTGTTTCGGCCGTTTCACGGTGGATGGCTGCAGTTCGAATTTGAGTCACAGTAAACTCTCCAAGACACTAAAGCAGGCATCCATCTGCGAATCGGTACCCACGCTGATTCGCAAACCATCACCCCAGGATTCGTATTTCATATAACGCACAAGAATTTTGTTCGCTTTCAATTGCTCATACAACGGTTGGACAGGTCGGTCTTTCCGGGTGCACCAGACAAAGTTTGCCGAGGATGGCGTCACATGAAAACCCATGTCGGCCAAACGTGTTTGCATACGACTGCGTGTGGCAATGATCTTTGCACGATTCTCAAGCAGCCAATCCTGGCGGTGCATTGCTGCTGTCGCTCCGGCCAGCGAAAGTGTATCGCAATTGTAGCTATCTTTCACGTTGCGGCAGACTCGAATCCACTCCGGATGGGCCACCAAAAAACCAAACCTTAGACCTGCTAAACCATACGACTTACTTAGCGTGCGTGACACAAGGACATTGGGATATTGTCGAACAAGATCTAGGCAATGGGTGTCCGCAAAATCGGCATAAGCCTCATCAACCAACAAGGGGCAGGGGAGTTGACTGGCGAACTCTCCAATCTTCTCGGGTGAAATCATCGTTCCGCTAGGGCTGTTTGGATTGGGCAAAAAGACTAAACGCAACCGATCGTGTCCAATTCCAAACGCTGCAGGCAATGAAAAATCGTTTAAGAACTGGACTTCTTCCCATCGCGCATTTTGAAGTTGCGCCAGGGTGCGGTACAGGATGTAGCTTGGGTAGGGCAATCGCAAAGTGTCGCCTTCGCCAACACAGGCCCGCGTGAGGATTGTCAGAATGTCATCACTGCCATTGCCGCACAAAATCCAATCGGGATCGAATCCCAAAACCTCGCCGGCACGAATGCGAAATGCGGTTCCCAGCGGATCGGGATAGCGTTCCAAACGATCTCGGGCAGCGGCCGCGATTGCCTCCGCCACATCGGGATGCGGTGGATAGGGATTCTCATTGGTGTTGAGTTTAATGAACTTCCCACCTTGCGGCTGCTCGCCGGGAATGTAGGGAGACATCGCGGCAATAGCGGGGCGAATCATGTTTTGGACTTTTGAATTCGGGTCCACGTTTTTCTCTGGGTTTTGGAGGGGGCTGACGGGTCAGTGGCAGTTAGGTTGACTGGCAACATGAAATTCATCATTTCAGTCGCAAGACGTGCGGAGGGTAACGCTGCGTTGGTGAGCTGTTAAGCCTTCGCACTTTGCGATCACGCTGATCTGTTGGGCAATAGCTTGCAGGGCGGACTTCGAATACTCAATCACACTGCCGCTGCGGAGAAAGCTATTGGAGTTCAGGCCTGAGGCCCACCTCGCGGTGCCTCCGGTAGGCAAAACGTGCGATGGACCGGCTGCATAATCTCCCAGCGCAACCGGAGAGTAGTCGCCCAAAAATGTAGCGCCCGCATTGCGAATACGCGCGCTCATCGCCGCTGGGTCTTTTGTCGCGATATGCAAATGTTCTGGTGCCAAGAGATCGGTCAGTTCGATCGCGTGCGCTTCATCGCGAGCAACAATCAATGCTCCAAAGTGCAGCAGCGAATCGAGTGTCAAATCGCAGCGCTCCAGCGTTTGCAATTGCTTGACCAACTCATGCTCGACGTGGTCTAAAATTTCAGCATCCCAGGTGATCAGCAAGCTCGAGCCAGGGGAATGTTCCGCCTGTGCGAGCATATCTGCAGCGATGTATTCTGGTCGCGCGGAGGCATCGGCCAGTACGATCACCTCGCTTGGTCCCGCGATCGAGTCGATATCGACATCGCCGTAAACAAGTTTTTTAGCGAGCGCTACAAACAGGTTACCTGGCCCAACAATTTTATCTACTGCGGGTAAAACGCTTGTTCCATAAGCCATCGCTGCAACAGCTTGTGCGCCACCAACGGCATACACTTCACGAATTCCGAGTTCATAGCATGTAGCAAGAACATTGTGGTTGTAGGCGCCAAACGGAGTGGGTGGAGCAACGATGGCAATCTCTTGTACTCCAGCGGCTTGCGCGGGGAGCACGGTCATCAGTACGGTCGATGGGTAAGCGGCCGCTCCACCGGGCACGCAAACACCGACTCGCTTTAGTGGCCAGTAACGGTGTTGCAAGCAGACACCCGCTTCGGGTTCCACTGTCACATCGCGGTGCAGGATGGCTTTTTGGAAACGGAGAACGTTTTCGCGAATGCGACGAATCGCATCGATAAAGTCGGGCGAGCTTTGGCGGTGGGCTTCTTCAAGTCTGCGAACATCGACGCGAAATTCGTCTGCCGTTTGAGGCTGACCGTCGAGTTGTTGGCTGTAGTGGAGCAGGGCAGGGGTTCCCCGCTGGCGCACATCTTCACAGATCGTCTCGACGACTTGCTGGGGTGTCAGCGGTTTGCCGAACACTCGTTCGGTCAATTTTTTCCCTTTTTCGCTGACGATGTCCCCTTGAGGGCTCAGTTTACGGCGAAGCTCGGTCAGAGCGGCAGCCGAGGCATTACTGCGGGCATCAATTCGTTGAATTCGGAAATTCGGAAGGGGATTTTGCATCAAAAATGTCCGTTGAGCGCATCTATAATCGGTTAGGGACTTTTTTCGTACGGTTTTCTGGGGAGTGTCCGTTTCCGGGAGGGGGACAGCTGAAATTGTAGTTTTGGGAGCAAGTTTCAGCGACCCGTAGTTGTACGATGAAGTCGGTAGGCTGAAAGGAGCCAGTCGCCTGTACGCTACGAGAGAGACCGTAAAAAAACGCCTCAGTTCATTCTAAACGCGAATTGCAGATACATTTGTGTAGTGGTGTCATTCCTCGCGGCGTGCGGAACCGAGGTAGCTCCTCAACGCTGATGCGCCAAGGCGCGGCTCGGAACGCGGGGATCCGAGGCCGCATGTAGTTTACCGTCGGTCGTCCACTGAATCGCTTGGGCGATTGCCGATGCGGGAATGCGGCGGGTGACATGGCCGCGCCCCTTCAAATCGGAGAGTATCTCCTCAGGTAAACGCTCTTCGATCAGCGCTTCATCCGGTTGCCATTGATGATGAACGCGCGGAGCTGCAACCGCTGTGGCGACTGCCAAGTTTTGATCCAGTACGGCGGTGATGATGCGAAGCACGGCGGTGATAATCTTAGGGCCTCCAGCTGCCCCGCAACTCAGCACCGGTTGCTTTTGCGAATTGAGGACCAGCGTTGGACTCATGCTAGACAGTGGGCGTTTGCCGGGCGAAATCGAATTATTTTCCGAGCCGACTAGACCAAACGCATTTGGCGTATTGGGGGCGATACTGAAATCATCCATTTCATTGTTCAGTACTACTCCGGTACCGGGAACAATAACTTTGCTGCCGAAACTCGTATTGACCGTCGACGTCAGCGCGACCCAATTACCATATTGATCGGCTGTGGTTAAATGCGTCGTGTGTTTGGAATCGTCAAACAGATCGGATGAAGCATGGGCGGGGACATGATGGGTTGTAAATCGAGTCTTCATTGTCGGTGAGATTTTTTGTGAAAGCGTTCGCGCGTAGACCGAATCGATCAAGCCACGGGGAACTTTTACAAAGTCGGAATCACCCAGCCAGTACGCTCGATCCGCGAATGCAAGTTGCATCGCTTCAAGCAGTAAGTGATACGCTTGGGCGGGATCAGAATTCCAGAGCTGGGGGAGTGGAAATTCTTGAAGGATGTTGAGCATTTGAGCGACATGAACACCGCCGGAGCTAGGCGGTGGCATACCGATCACCGTGTAGCCGCGATAAAAGGATTGGATGGGTTCGCGGAATTTACATCGGTAAGCGGCAAAATCATCGGCGCTAAGAATGCCTCCATTTTGCCCCATCCAGTCACCGATGGTTTTGGCAAACGGTCCACGGTAGAACCAATCAGGACCCGAATTGGCAATCGACTTCATGGTCTGCGCTAATTCGGGTTGTCGCAGTGTGTCGTTCTTCGCATACGGAGTGCCATCGGGCTTCAGTAGAATGCGAGCTGTTTCGGGATAGCGTCGAATGATTTCCACTTCAGCCGCGATACGGCTAGCCAGAACCCTGTCGACAGCGAAACCATCTTCGGCGTGAGTGATGGCAGGCTCAAATAATTCGTTCCAGCGAAGATAACCATGATTTACTGACAGTTCGTAAAGAGCGGCAAGTTGGCCCGGTGTTGCGACGGCCAGAGGCCCATTTTGGCTGAGTGTTCCATCGGGCTTGCCGTCGCGGATGTACATATCGCGATGCGCTTTTTGGGGTGCCATTTCGCGTCCGTCCAACGCGAGGACTTTACCATTTGCGGTGCGCACCACGGCTAAGCAACCACCACCGATGCCGGAGTTATGGCCGTCGACGACTGAGAGTGTCAGCGCGGCTGCGATGGCCGCATCGAAAGCATTGCCCCCTTTTTGGTACATTCGAATCGCCGCTTCCGTGGCTAGCGGATGTACGGTCGCCGCCACATTGTCGCCGCTCGCATAGGTCCCTTCGACGGGGAGCGAATCATTGGCTGCGGCGCGGTTTTGCAGCGGGCCGCTTTGGAAAGGACTTGCAGACCCTCCAGCGAATAATCCTAGGCTCATGGCCGAGGTGAGTCGAAGATATTCTCGGCGCGAAAGAGCATTGCCGAACATCGATGAAAGCAGGGATCGGTTCATGGGATGCGAACCTACAAAAATAGGAGCGAACTGTTGAAAAAGTCGAGAAATCGAAAAATGTGGAGACGGAAACGAACCGTCGATCGTAAAGCCCAAAGATACCGAATGGCCAGTCCACGGTGCCATACTCAAGCTTCGTTTTCCGTGGATTCTTGAGAGCATTTCCAAAGGATTCATGTAGGCGGGTCCGTTAGAATCGTTACAATGAGAATGTACCCATCGGTGGGGTGCGTGTAGGCAGTTCTTTTCAAATTGAAACTTTTAATTCGGATTGGTTGTTCGCCATGCATATCCAAAAGATTAGGCAGTACGTTTGGCATAAGTCGCGGATATTGCTCGCTACTTTGATCCTGTTGAGCTCTGTTGGTTGCGACACTGGTTCGTTTGTCAAAGATATGAAGCCAGTCGAGGCTCCCGCCACAGCTCCACTATCATCCGATGAGAGGGCATCATCCGAGGAGAGGGCATCCTCTGAGAGTAAAACATCGCCCGAGGTTCAATCATCACCTGAGACTCAGGCAATGGATGCAGCTGCAATCGAAGAGTCCATTCAAAAGATAAGCGTCTTGACCCAGCAAGCGGTGCAGTCGTCCCCAGCAAATTATGACAAACTGCTTGAAGCTGGCGCGATAGCAGAGAGTTTGCTTCCTTATGTGGATGCGCTCGATCCCGCTGCCAAGCCCTTGATCTCGCAGGCGTTGTACAATCAAGCCTGTGGTTACTCCATCAAAAAAGATTTAGATCGAGCTTTCAAAGCGTTGGACGAATCGATCGTCCTTGGCTTTGATGACAAGAAGTTGTTGGAGAGCGATGCCGACTTAAGCAACCTTCGCGAAGATCCGCGATACCGAGAAGCGATCGAGAAGTTTGATGAAATAGCCAAAGCGATGATCGAAAAAAGAATCGAGCAATTTTTCCTTTCTACTTCTCCATTCCCGTTCGATTTCCAATTGGAGAATTTAGAGGGGAACAGTATTTCGCTGAAGGATATTCAGGGGAAGAAAGCAACGATTGTTGATTTCTGGGGTACATGGTGTCCGCCGTGTCGTATGGAAATTCCACACTTCATTGCGTTACAAAAGCGTTTTGGCGAGCAGGGATTGCAAGTAATTGGTATCAACTACGAACGGGGTACGAAGGACGAGAATATTGAGAAGATCAAAGAGTATTCCGTCGAAGCGGGCATCGATTATCCGCTGGTGTTAGGCGATGACGCGACTCGAAATCAGGTCCCCGATTTTCGTGGCTATCCCACGACCTTATTTCTCGATAGCCGAGGAGTCGTGCGGGCTCAAACTGTTGGTTACGTTTCCGAGGAAATCTTGGAAGGTATAGTGAAACGTATCTTGGAAAAGAGTGGGGATTGATAACGCCGGCGATGGTGCGGTGATTGTTCAACCCTCAACGAAGTCTTAGTGGGAGCGATTTTTAATGGGTCAAGCTGGAAATCGCTCCGGCGATGAATCTTCGCAAACCTCTGGTCTAACCGCTCGTCCTGATCATCCCTTTGGCTTTATTTCTTTGGTCGCGTTGGTGGTTGCCAGCATGATCGGCTCGGGAGTTTTTACCACGAGCGGATTTGCGATGGGAGATTTGAAAGATGCGCGACTGGTGATAGCGGTGTGGTGTATCGGTGGCGTGGTGGCGATCTGCGGCGCGATTGGGTATGGGGCTTTAGCAGCCAGGTTACCTGGATCTGGCGGTGAGTATCTATATTTATCGCGAGCCATTCATCCAGCGATCGGTTTTTTGGCGGGTTGGATCTCTCTGATCGCTGGCTTCACGGTGCCGATGGCGGCAGCGGCGAAAACCTTTGCCACTTATTTGCTAAGCGGTTGGGCTGGTGGTGAGCAGAATGTGGTGTGGGTCGCTGCAGGGGCCATTCTCCTATCGGCAATTGCCAATATGGTTTCTGCATCGACAGGGGCATGGTTACAAAACAGTATGGTGATTGTGAAACTGTTGCTGCTGGGAATCTTTTTAGCGATTGCCTGGATGGCACCTGCGGAGAAATGGTACGCCAACGAAATAGAAACCACTGGTTGGTCGCAAACGTCGGCTGATAATTTGCGTTCCATCGCAACGATCATCCTGGCGATGGCAAGCTCCTTGGTCTGGGTATCGCTCAGTTATACCGGATTTAATGCTGCCATTTATGTGGCGGGCGAAGCGAGGCGAGCGGAACGTTGGGTGCCGCGTTCGATGTTAGTCGCGACGTGTATCGTTACGGTTCTATATGTGGCCCTGAACTATGTTTTTGTCCATGGAGCACCTACGGAGAAGATTGCCTATGTCCCTGAGGTCGCCCTAGTCGTTGCAAAAGAGTTGTCAGGTGACGGTTTAGCATCTTTGGTGCGAGTGATTGTTTGCTTGGCAACGTTGACATCGGTGTGGTCGATCGCGATTGCCGGACCAAGAGTCTATGTGCAAATGACGCGTGATGGCGTGATGCCAAATGGGTTGGTTGGGAAGGGGATTGAGCCACGACTGGCAATTCTTGCTCAAGCCATTTTGGCGATAGTGGTTTTGTTCTTTGCCACGTTGCAGCAGATGCTCGGTTATCTTGGTTTAACGCTATCGCTGTGCGCTGCGGTGACCGTGGCGTGTGTTTGGATACCACCGAAATCGGGTCAAGTTGCCATATCGAATCCGGTAAAATTGGCAGGCACGATTTATGTCATCGCGAGTTTGTCGTTGATTGTGTTGGCATCGTTCTCGAGAATTCACGAAGCGATCGCCACGGGCGTTACAATCTTCTTGGGGGTGTTGCTATTAATCATCTGGCAGGCAATCCGCTACCAGAGGCAAGCATAGCTCTACCTTGGTAATCTACCTCCCTTCGCCAGCCAAGGGTGAGGGTTTCGCACCTATTCTCTCATGTGGATTCTTTCTTGGGCTCTGAGTTGCCTGCAGATCCAAATAGCAGAAAGAGGGCAGGGGTGACAAGTTGATCGAGAATGGTCGAAGCGAGCATACCGCCAAATAATACAATCGAGAGGGGATACAGAATCTCTTTACCGGGTTCGCCATAGCCAAAAAGAAGTGGAATAAGACCGATGAAACTTGTCATCGCGGTCATCATCACAGGCGCCAGTCTTTCAAGGCTTCCTCGTATAATCATATCCTTTCCAAAGGTCATTCCTTCCACTTGCATGAGATGTTGATAGTGAGAAATCATCATAATGCCGTTGCGGCTGACGATTCCGATTAATGTGATAAAGCCAACCCAATGAGCTAAGGATAAGTGAGTGGACTGAATCCAGAGGAAAGGCCAGAGATACCAAGCCGATTGATAAAGCGTATCAAGTTCGGGGCGATTTACGATCAAAAGCGCGACAATAGCCCCGAAAGCGGCAAGCGGAATATTTGCGATGACTTGCAAGGCAGATCGCTGAGAGCCGAGTGCTTTGACAAGCAACAGATAAACGCCTAACACGGCAAGGCTGCCAAATCCCCAGAGCCGAAGACTGGCGGCCTGCTGAGCCTCGAATTGACCGCTGTAGTCGAGGTGATACTCTCCAGGCAAGTTGAGAAGCGATTGTTCAACAGGCTGTAGTACTGCGCGGATATCTTTGACGACGTTAGCTAAATCACGACCTTCGACATTGCAGAAGATGGCAATGCGCCTTTGCACATTTTCGCGGTTCAGAACATTGGGACCGGTTGTGTCTAAAACTTCGGCGACCTGCGATAGGGCAACTTTAGCACCGGAGGGCGTTTCGAGAATGGTCTCTTCAATAACTTTGGGATCACGGCGTGATTCCTCATCGTACCAAACCACCAAATCAAAATAGCGATCTTCTTCGAGAACTTGCGAGACAATACGTCCCTTAAATGCGGTTTCCAAAAGCTCTGCGATATCGCCCGGCGCGAGTCCGTAGCGTGCGGCCGAATCGCGGCGGACGCGAAGTTGTATTTGAGATATTTCTATTTGGGGTTCAATTTGCAAGTCAACGACACCCTGCACAGCTTGCATTTTTGCTTGTATATCATAGGCAGCGGTGCGAAGTTCACTCAGATCAGGGCCAAAGACCTTTACGGCAACTTGAGCACGAATTCCTGACGTCATGTGATCCAAGCGGTGGGATATCGGCTGCCCGACATTTACGGCTGCACCTGGAATAGCTGAAATCCTGTCGCGAATGTCAGAAAGTATGACTTCCTGTGGGCGTCCATGATAGTCAAAGCTCCAAAGATGCGCGATCGGTATGATTCTGAGAACTGAGTAGATCCATCCAGGCTTATCTGTTTTATACTCTGTTAAACGAACTTCAAATTCAGTGTTGTTGACACCTTCCGCATGTTCGTCCAACTCGGCTCGTCCAGTGCGTCGCGCGACTGAAATAACCTCCGGGATGGTGATAAGCAGTGTTTCGACACGGCTTGCGATTCTTTGACTTTCGGCTAGAGCAGTACCCGGTTCCAATCTCAAATTGACGGTCGCAGTCCCTTCGTTCAGTGTTGGCAGGAATTCGCCTCCCATCCAGGGTAAGGTAAGGCAACTTGCAAGAACAAGTAATGCGACACTTGCAAGGATGGCACGAGGACGGTCGAGTGTCCAGCGGAGCAATTTCTCATCGAGGCATTTTAGATATCGTAAAAGTACGGGCTCTCGTTTCTCTGCCAAAAATGGCGCAGTCGGTAGCAGAAAACTCGCCAGAACAGGGGTGAAGGTGAGCGAGACGCCAAGGGAACAGAGTAAGGAAATGATGTAGGCTAGTCCTAACGGAGCAAATAGTCGACCTTCGAGACCTGACATCATAAAGAGTGGAACAATTACCAAAACGACGATGAGTGTCGCATAGAAAATCGAATTGCGGATTTCGCTCGAAGCGGCATAGATAACTTCCAATGCCGGTTTTCTTGTGTCGCTTGGGAGTTGCTGATTTTCTCGTAAACGCCGATAGATATTTTCTATATCAACAATGGAATCGTCCACTAGGTCACCGATGGCTACAGCAATACCGCCAAGGGTCATGGTATTAATGGTGATGCCAAAGAAGTGAAATACGATCAGCGTTAGGAAAATAGAGAGAGGCATCGAGGTCAGCGAACTGATGCTGGTTCGAAAATTTCCCATCAATAAGAAAAGTACAACGACGACCCACAGCGCACCATCGCGCACCGCTTCGCTGACATTGTGTATTGCTGTCTCAATGAAACGGCTTTGGCGAAATATGTCCCTTTCGATGCGGATGTCGGGCGGGAGTTCCTGCTGTATGGATTCCAGGATTTTGTTTATTCGCCGATCGATTTGGATCGTGTCAGCATCCGGTTGTTTTTGAAGGGTCAACATGACGGCAGTTCCACCGCGCACTTCGCGATAGAGCGGAGATGACTTGCTCGGATCTTGAAGGTTTTCAGTAACGATACCTGTTGCTGCTTCAGACTTCAGTTTTAGATACGTTTCAGGTTCAGAGACAGCGAATTGTACATTCGGTTCGATCTTGACCATGGATGATGCATCGCCGCGCGCGATAGGGCCCCCAAAACGAACGTCGGCGACATCACCAATTCGTATGGGAATTTGATCGCGCCACAGGATGGGGGTTGCAGCAATTTCATCTAAAGTGAGAGATTGTCCCTGGATACGCAATAAAGACTCTTTGTCACCGCGACTGAGTACTCCACCACCCGCGATCACATTGGCCTTAGCGACTGCCGCGGTCAATTGAGCGAGAGTTACATCATGCATCGCAAGCCGCGAGGGGGAGGTGATGACCTGATACTGCCGAAGAGTTCCACCCATCACGGACACCTGTGAGACACCTTCTACGGAAAGCAGTCGATTGCGAATGGTGAATTCACCTAAGGTGCGGAGTTCCATCGCCTTCTGATAGGCATCCATTTCGGATTTGGGCGTTGACTGGCTGCTAATGGCCAACAACATGATTTCTCCCATAATGGAGGAAATCGGCGCCATGACAGGCGTAGTACCAGGTGGAAGTTTCGTTCGGGCGAGCTGAATTTTTTCTGCGACGATTTGTCGATCGATGAAGATGTCTGTTCCCCAGTCAAATTCAACCCAGACGATCGAAAGACCAATTGCGGACGACGAGCGAACACGTTTGACACCGGTTGCTCCGTTGAGGAGCAGTTCTATTGGACGCGTTACCAGCGCTTCGACCTCCTCGGGTGCAAAACCAGGAGCTTCCGTCATGATGGTTACGGTAGGTCGATTCAGATCGGGAAAAACATCTACTGGAGTCGACTGCAACAGAATCGCGCCCACAATCATGACCAAGATTGAGCCGATAGCGACAAGCGCGCGATTAGCAAGAGAAAAGCGAATGATAAAATCTAACACAAGATTACCTCAAGGATGCGTGAGCCGTTTGCAATTCGCGTCCACCTGAGGAGATGACGTTTTCCCCCACGCTGACACCGCTAAGTATTTCGACGAACTCATCATCCGATCGACCAATCGTGACACGGCGACGTTCTATGTAGTCATTCGGCTTCTGGACAAAAACAAAATGTTGCAGCCCATCGCGAATGACTGCAGAGGATGGTACCGCTATACCTTGGGGTCCTTCTTGCAGAAAGATAAAGGCTGTTAGGAACATTCCTTCTTTGAATGGATGATCAGGGGGAAGTGCCGGCGGAGAGAGCCAAATTCGACTTGTTCGCGTTGATTCATTTACGACCGGGCTAATCCTGGCTACTGTGATGGGTATTCGATAGTCTGACTTGGAGAGTACGGAAATAATGCCGCTGTCGGCTTGCTGGACATTTTTCAGTTGCTGCACGGGCAGATGAGTCTCGAACCATATGGCGGATGTATTTTGGATTTCGGCAAGACGTTGGTTTGCACTGACGGTTTCACCAATAGTTCCAGACCAAGATGATATTTTGCCGTTAATGGTCGATCGAATGGGAAGATATCTCAGGATATTCTTCGATCGGATCAGCTGATCTATTTCAGTGGATGTGAGTCCGAGTATCAAAAGTTGACGCTTAAGACTTTCTGCTTGACCCTCCAATCGTTCCGCCTCAGCGCGAATCTCCATCAATATTTTGCGTGAGAATGCATCTGTCTTCAGATCGCTCAAGCGTTCGGCTCGTTGGCGGGACAGATTAGCGTTGAGAATTTGAGTGAGCAATTCAACCTGCAGAGAGCAGAATTCGGGAGCGGCGATTTCCAGAAGTAAATCTCCTTTCTTCACCTCGCGGCCGGGATGGAGAGTGTGTGAACAAACAGTTCCTTCGAGTCGAGAGGAAACAATACTGCGACTCTCTGGAGGTAGGCTTGCGTTGGCAGGAAGTTCGAGCATGCGTTTGAAGTTTTTTTCGCTTACAGTCGCGGTGCTGATGCCGAGGCGTTGTCTTTCGAGTTCGGAAAGCTTGAGAACGCCCAAGAAAAATAAACTCGACAATTCGTGACCCCCTTTCACAACGATTCGGTCACCGGGATAAATATCTCCTTGAATTACCTCGATTCGGTGCTCGGAGGATCGTGAATCTTTTCGACGGCGTTCGCCAAGTTTGAGATTCCTTTTTCGGTATTCGGAAGATTCGCGAGTGGCTGCTTCTTCTACGAATACATAACTTTGTAGCCCATCGCTCAGGATCGCATTAAGCGGGACGGTCAATTTGTTGGAATCTGTCGAGGTTTGTATTGTGGCTTTGCCAACAAGCCCCGGTAATGCATTTGGATGTGACAGCACTGCCCAGGCCCAGCAGACGCGAGTTTTGGGATCCAGGGCTGCATCGATCCACTGCACTGTGGTATCTATTTTTATTTTCGCTTCGCTAAACTCTATTGAAACAGGCTGTCCCGGTTTAACCTTGAACGAGTCCTTTTCCAGAAGTTGCAAGCGGACCCAGAGTTGATCATTGCTGACAATTTCAAAAAGATGCTCAAAAGTTTCAACATATTGTCCTTCGGCTAGATCTGAATGAATCACTTTCCCGGCGATGGGCGAACGAATAAAGTGATTCAGCGGGATTGTCTCATCTTTTTTTAAGTCACTCTCGGGAATACCAAGAATCTTAGAACGAATACGGGCAATTTCTAAGGAGTTGAGACTTTGCTGGTAAGCGGTCTCAAGCTCAAGCAAGCGTTGCATCGGAATAGCGCCTGATTCCGCTGAAGGACGCGTCAACTCGATTAATTCTGAATTGAGCTTTAATTCGCGATCTGCTTGCACGTAGTTTTGTCGAAGTGATTCAATCTCTCGACTCGAAAGCTCTGCGACAATTTGGTCCTTCAAGACAGTCTCTCCCGGACGCACCAACAAGTTTACGACACGTCCCGAGACCTGCGCCGAGCCGAAAGCTCGACCCTGCCAAGTTGCCATGGTTTCAGCGTACACACTCAATGCTGATGAGACATCTGCGAGAGCGACCTCCTCCGTTTGCAGATCAATGGCTTGTCGAGCTTGACGGGCAAGCGTTACATGACCCGTTTGGGTGTCGACGAGTACACCCTTGGACGGTAAAGGCTGGTGGCCCTCATGGGATTGCACCCGAAATTCCGTCAGGGCAAATAACATTCCCATGATCCATAAATATCGCGAGAAATTTATCCACATAGATTATTGCTTGATGAAGGTGCTTGGATCGGCGAGAGGTTCGGTGGATGATTTTGCATTGCTGAGAAATTCATCGACGCAGGGTGGGCAGCAAAATTCGTACGCTTTGCCATCGATGATCCAGGTGAAATTCGAGTTGGCTTTCGTTCCTGAGATGGGGCATAACTTGTCGCCTGGCTCAGGTTTCTTGTCATGTTCGGACTTGATACCTTTAAACTTTTCGGATGCCGTCTTGCTTCCATTGGCAGCGATATCGGCAGCCGTGTATCGACCTCCAGGGGTGAGGTATAGTTCACGTTCTGAATCGCTGCCCATCTTATCGGGCATGCTTGGCGAATCGGAGTGCTCTGAATTTTTCGTTTGGAAAGATAATCGAAATCTTTCACCCTCGATGCGGATATTGGGAATCGTGACCTCAAGCGGCTTCCCGCTGAAGTCGGTAGGTGTTTTAGCAATGAATAGAGATGTCTTGCCTTCTCCATCTCCCGCCTGGGGACTGGGTTCAAAGCTGATACTCTGGGCGTCTGTTGAGTCAAGTGTTTTGATGAAGCCTTGTAGACTCTGGCTTTCGATGTCGATGACTCGCGTTTCATCTTGACCTAATGTGTAGAGACGAATGGCTCCTTCCGAGTCGCATACTACTTCAACGTGGTAGCTATCTCGACCAAGGGAGATCATTGTTCCGCCATGGGAACCGGGGGGATGGATGTGCTCTTCCCCCTCTGCCATTGCATGCGAATGATCGGCATTTTTGTCTTCGTGAGAGCGATGTGACGATTTTGACGACATCGATGGAGTGGCATTGTCTTGATGAGTTGTGTCACATCCCAGCATGAGTAATGGGAGGCCAGCTACGATAAATTTTAAGCGCGGGTTCATAAGAATTCTCGGGTCGATATTGATGGTGTTTTGGAGCTGTTAGGAGATAATTGATTTCGCCGCTATCTCTCCATCGAATAGATTTCCAGCGGAGCTGGGGAGAGAGGTCGGAGGCGAGTGAGCGCGGTCAGGAGCAAATGAGGGATGGTGAAACCAGACCGATATTGTCGCGCTAGGTGCCTCAATTCAACCAGATACAGGCAATTGCCTGCCAGTTGAGCCTACGAAGTTGCCCAGTAAAATAAAGAACTGGAGTAACATTGGCAGAAGTAATGATACTCAAATCGCAACTGAAGTTCTGAGCCATCCACGTCGAATCCGGGGAATCGAATTCAAACACTCTTGAATCAAGTGTTGCATAATAAGCTGACTTGATACATCGACATGGATTTTCATCATCCTGAGCGATCCAAACCTCACGGCCACTTTCTGGTTGATTTTCGGCCGCCTTCAATCTTGAAAGTGAACTCGAAGAGCATTTAGGACAGCGCGGTTTGTTCGAAGAATTCTTCGCGTTTTGTACAGACGGCGCGAAGTCTTGATGTGACAAGACCGTCGAACGGTTAGCACCACCTGTTATTTTGCCTAAGCAACAACACGACAACCCGCTCAGGATTTGGCTAGATGCTAAAACTAGCAGCAGCAAGAGTCGGATTGCGGTGTTTTGAACCATGGCCATGAAGAAGGATTTGTTTTTTACGAGAACTAGCGATCGAAGGCTATCATTGAAACCGGGATGGGGAAAAACGCTGCCTTCCGTTGACACTGTTGGAGTGGCTTCAAGCGGTCGCAACATCCCCTCCCATGAATCTCATTGTACCGAATCGGTGTAAAAATGTGTAGGCGATCTTTATCGGACGCGACTTGATCGCAAGGCTGTCGATGGAGTTGCATTGGCGAGGTTCGGTATCTTCGACTGTGGTCTTTTTGATTGAAGTCGGATTTTTGGTGAAATCGTGTCGGTTTTAGGGTGACGAAGCCGTGATTGGCACGGAAATTTCAATATTTAGGAACCATTTTTGAGCCACTGACGTCTAGCCGACAAGTATGGCTTAGAATTTGTAAAGCTGGGTTCTGTGCCGGTTTGGCGGGTTGTTTTATGGCCCAGCATGGCTTCTTTCGCTCCAGACCATTGCGTTTTACGGGTGAGACCTAAATTATGCTCCGCTTGTTTCACACAAGTTACTGCCGTTTGTTTTTAATCGCCATGCTAGGTTTCGCGCCGAAGGTAGCACAGGCGGAAGAGATTGGCTTTATCGAGACTTTTGCACTCGCGCGAGATCGAGCGGAAGTTCTCCCGCAATTGATCCCTGATACGGAAGATTACTTTTACTATCACGTTTTGTTTTATCAATCGGTGGGCAAGGTGGCAGATGCCCAAGCCATGCTGAGCCGCTGGGTGGATAAACTCGGTTGGAGTGACCTGGCTCGTCGAATGGAATCGCGTCAAATGATGCTCAACTACAGCACGAATCGTGAGCAGACGGTTCAATATCTTATTTCACAACTCAATGTAAACTTGTCGCACACCCCGCCTCAGCGCGATCGAGCCGCTTCGATGAGCACGAAGTTGGATGCGAGTTTAGTCGACTACGCTAACGTGCTGAAACGCGTTATCGAAGAGGATAGAAATTTGACAAACATCGAGGACATTGCACTTCTCGATGTGGTTTCACATCTGCAAGGTATTGAAGATCTTCGTGCGTGGTTATCCCGCCTGCGTCGAGTCGATATTGCGGGCTTGGGGGAATTGATCGTGAAGGAATTGGGGACGCAAGGTTCAGCCGGTTTTGGCTGGGCAGCCATCCATTGGCAACTCACTTTAGCACAACTTCAGGAGTTGGGCAAAGCGATGCCGGAGTTGTATGGTAACGACCGTTTTGTTCAGGTCTACCTACAGAGATTGAAGCCGGACGGCGATGTTTCCTTGGACGATCGGGCGGTGATGCGGGAATATTTGCAACGTTTAGAACAATTTGCTCTAGGTTTACCGGATAGTCAGCGCAATCTCGCCGCGGCAGTCTTGTATCGTCGCTTAGATTTTGAGCGACAGCAGGGCATTTTTGATCGAGAGCGTTTTGTTAAGTACTTACAGTATCCGCGCAATGTCTGGTACTACAACCCGGTTTATCTTCGCGAGCGCAACGGCGCAGGCCTGATTGATACTGCGGTAGATTTTCGTGGCGTTGTACCCGAATTGCCTCCGATCGGTGACGACAGCGCATTGATTCGTGAGTACTTAGGGTATTTCTTTCACGCAGATGCGAACGTTGATGCGTTCAAGCCCTGGATAGACTTGGGTTATTTGGAAACGGTGTTTGCAGAGACCAAAATTCTTTATGGTATCGGGGATTCCAGGCCTCATTACGCCAGACTAGGTCCAAGCCAACAGAAGGAGATTAAGGAACGCGTTGAGTTAAAATTCGCGAAGAATAATGCTCCCTATTATGAGCCGAGCCAAAGCGTTCAGTTCGAATTGGAGCTGAAAAATGTTCCCGAATTGACAATCAAAATCTATCGCCTCAATGCTCGCAATATCTTGAAGCAAAACAGTGGCGTGATATCGACCGATATCGACCTGGATGGACTGGTTGCCAATGAGCAAAAGTTATTCAGCTACTCGCTCCCCACGGATCGACGTCATAGGGAATCGATTGCGCTGCCGGAGTTGGAGGGACGCGGGATTTGGATCGTCGATTTCCTTGGGGGTGGCCAGCGATCTCGGGTTTTGGTGCAGAAGGGACAGTTGCGGTCGTTGCAACGGTACATGCCAGCCGGAATTGCGGTGCGGATCGTCAATGAGAGAGGTGAACATGTTCCCGAAGCGCATGCAGAGCTAGGAGATCGTGTTTACAAGCCTGATGAAAGCGGAAACATCTTCATTCCCTATGGCGAGCAAACGATCACGGCATACTTATTGTTGGTTGCAGAGAGATTTGCCAACTACGAGTTGATGGTCCATCCGGCCGAAGCTTACAAGCTGGAAAGTTCGTTTCTGACAGAGCCACAAGGTTTGTTGAGCGGTGCTAGGGCCAAAGTCGTGATCCGACCGCAGTTATTATGTAACCAGCAGCCTGTGCCTTTGAGTGAACTGGCAGAGGTTTCATTGAGCGTTGAAGCAGTGGATATCGATGGAATCACGACCACTCAAGTATTAGAGAACCAGAAGCTGGGAAATAACGAAGAGTTTGTTCATGAGTTTTTGGTGCCGCAGCGATTGTCGGGGATTTCCTTTACACTCAAAGGGAAGGTCCGCAATCGCAGTCTGGATATTCAGCAGGAGTTGACGTCAAGTTACCAGACCCAAGTCAATCAACTCAATCGTACTGCGCAGTTGGGGGACTTCTATTTACAGAAGCACGCAAGTGGCTTCATTTTGTATGCACTAGGACGCAACGGTGAGCCATTTCGACGCCTTCCGATTCGATTTCAGCTGAAGGTGCGTGGGGTTTCAAAACCGGTTTCAATAACCCTTGCGACCGACGAGAAAGGAGCATGTGATTTGGGGCGTTTAGCAGACGTCATTACGCTGAATGCTGAATGTGACTTTCTGAAAAATCGTAGCTTTCAGTTACTAGCGGTGACCCACGATTGGCCCGCCCGTTTGCATCAGCTAACGGAGGATTCGGTAGAAGTTCCCTTCGGTGGTTCTCAAATCGCTGGTCGAGTTTCGCTGCTGGAATATCGCGGCGGTCAAATTTATGAAGACCACACAATGTCTCTTGAGCTTCTCGCAGGCTCGCTGAGGATTAAGCCCCTGCGACGTGGCGATTATGTGTTGCACGATCATGTATCTGGGCAGATGATTTCTATCGCTGTGGCGGAGGGAAAAAAGTCGCAAGATATCTTGCAGGGTAATGGACGTTTCTTGGAACCACACCGCTACCGACCGTCGTTTATTCGTGAAGCGAAAGTGGAAGCGGGTAAGTTGCGAGTGAAATTGGCGGGAGCGGATGCTTGGACCCGCGTGCATATTATTGCGAGCGCATTTGACAATCGAGCGGGTTTGGCTGGTAGTATGCGACTATCGCACGCGACGCCCTACGTCCTAGCCCGTTCTCGCACGCCGACACTATTTGTCGAATCGTTGAGACTGGATGAAGAGTATCAATACATTATGGGGCGAAGCAAGCAGAGCTATTATCCAGGTGTTTTGCTGGCCCAGCCTTCGGTCTTATTAAATCCTTGGGATTTGTCGGCAACGGAGAATGATCGGCGCGATGCCAATGCGGGTGATCCGATGGCAGCGAAGGCGGCACCGGCACCTCCTGCTCCGGCCATGATGGAGGCCGAAAACGCTGCGGTCGAGTCGCGAGCGATCGAAAGCACATCGTATGAATTTTTAGCCGAGGGAGCGTTGGTAGCCACAAATCTTACGCCCAATCAGGAGGGATTGGTTGAACTCGATGTGAGCAAGCTTGATGGTCGAACTTCATTGCAGATATTGGTCGTTCATCCAACGGCTGTTGTATCCGCGGAGGCATTGCTTCCTCGTGCACAAAAAGATTCGGGGAGTGACTGGAGTTTGGCCGATCAGCGATTGAAGGAATCTTTTGGTGCGGATACGCATCGAGCGGAACGACAATCGATTCGCAAGCTGAACAGTGGAGAATGGGTCGATCTCGGCGACGCTCGCACGACTCGCGTGAAGACTTACAGTCGGTTGAGCGATTTGTACACGCTGTATGGAGTTGTATTGGGTGAGTCGTCAGAGAATTGGGAGAAATTCCGCGTTTTGACTCGTTGGGATGAGCTATCCGATAAGGAGAAGGGACAGGCCTATGAGGAACTTGCATCGCACGAGTTGCATCTGTTTTTGTATTTCAAAGATCGACCTTTTTTTGAGCGACTTGTCACCCCTTATCTTGTAAATAAATCAGACAAACAGATCGTCGATCAATGGTTGTTGGGCGAAGACATCAGTGAGTTCGGAGTTGTGTGGCGATTTGAGCGTCTCAATGCGTTAGAGAAAGTGTTGGTGAGTCGCGCGGTCGAGGCAAAGCGCGAAGCGGTCGAACGATTTTTAAAAGATTGGATTGAAGCGAATCCGGTGGACCCGCTGTGGCGCCGCGATCGATTCACCAGCGGCCTATTGAGCAGTGTGCTCGGCGGAGAAGATGCTGGTGTGATGATGCCGGAAGAGCTCGCGCGAAGCGAAAAGCGTAGGTCGCTGGGACGATTCGGAGGTGGCGGAGGTATGGGTGGCATCGGCGGTGGATTGGCTGGAGCCGAAGCTCTGGAAATGCCTGCCTCCGCAGCCGATGGTGAGGGTGGGAGCGGTGGTGCGAAGGACAAAACGGCAGGTCTCAGAAGGAAGCAGAGAGGTGCTACTGCAGATTATTTTGCTTTGGGCGTAGAGAACGCGGATGAAAAGAAGCAGTTAGCGGCTGACCGATTCTTTCAGTCGGTACAAGCGACCAAGAAGTGGGCAGAGTCGCATTATTTTCGTCGAGTGAAGGAGAGCGGGGCGGGTGGTGCTGTACCGAATAATGCGTTTTGGTTGGATTATTTGAAACATAAAGCGGAGGCTGGCGCATTCTTGTCGGATAATATCGATTTACCCGCAGCCACACTACACGAGGCGATGCTCGCTTTGGCGGTGACCGACCTGCCATTTCGAGCCAAGCCGGTGGAGTTATCGGTGGAAGGAGGTCGTTTACGAGCCAGAGCGGAGTCGGATAGTTTGGCCTTTGTGCAGGCGATAGAGATTCTGGAATCGAAGCAAGCGGATAGCTCTTTGCTAGTGGGACAGGACGTTTACCTGGGTGTTGGCAGCGAACCTTTAGAGAGGCCCGTGGCGAGCGATGCGATGGTGCAGGGGATTCATTACCAGTCGCGGATTGTGGTCACCAATCCAACGAATGTGGAGCGACGCGTGCAGGTGTTAGCGCAGATACCCCAAGGATCGATCGCGATATCTGGAGGTAAGACGAGTCGTAATTGGCCTGTTGTATTGGGACCTTACAGCAGTCAGCAGTTGGCCTTTGATTTTTATTTTCCGGAGGCTGGAAAGTTTGAATTCTATGGTGCGCAGATCAGCGATGAGAATGGTTTTATCTCTTCCGTTGCCTCGCGGAAAGCTGACGTATTGAGTGAGCCTAAGAATATTGACACGACCACTTGGGAGTATGTGTCCGATTGGGGAACAGATGAGGATGTTTTGACCTTTCTGAAATCGGCCAACCTTAGAAAAATCGACTTGAGTCGAATCGCATTTCGAATGCAGGATAAGTTATTTTATGAACGCACCCTGGAGTTGCTGAGCAATGCGGGAGTCTATCACGAAACGTTGTGGTCTTATTCGCTGAAACACTTTGATGATTCGCGAATTCGCGAGTATGTTGAGCAGCGTGACGATTTTATGCGCCGCCTTGGACCAAGTTTACCTCAGGGTTTAGTACAACTTGATCCGGTGAAGCGAACTTGGTTTGAACATCTTGATTTTCGCCCTTTGATCGTAGCCAGAGTGCATCAGCTGGGTAGCAAACGGGAAATATTGAATCAAGAGTTAATGAAACAGTATCGTGAGTTGCTTGGAATTATCTCGGGACAAGTTGGCCCAAGTTCGACTCAGAAATTAGAAATCGTGTACTACATGATCCTGCAGAATCGGATTGCCGAAGCGATCAAGTGGTTCGATTCCATTTCGAAAGCTGACGTGCCTACCAAGTTACAGTACGATTATTTTGACGCGTATTTATCGATGTGTCAGCGCGAATATGCAAAGGCGGCCGAAATCGCTCGTCGATACACTGAATACCCCGAACCGCGTTGGCAAAATCAGTTCGCAGAAATTGCATCGCAGGTGCAGCAACGACAAGAGTTGCTGGCGCAGGGCAATACGACCGTAAAAAATTTGGATAACGACCGAATCGATGCGAAACAAGAGGATCAGCGCATCTTAAATGAGAGTCGCGAACGGCAACAAAGCGAGTTAGCTAAGCGATTGCCAACATTGGATTTGCAGTGGAAGGGGGGAGAGTTAACGCTCAGCCATCGCAACCAGGATAAAGTTCGAGTGAACTATTATCTGATGGATATCGAGTTGTTGTTCAGCCGTAGTCCGTTTGTGCAGCAAGATAGTCGGCATTTGACGCTCATTGAACCGAATTACAGCGAGATATTGGATTTGAAGGGCAGGGGGGATGTGGTTTCTGTTACGATTCCCGAAAAGTTGAAAAATTCGAACATGTTAGTCGAAGTTGTCGGTGGCGGACTTGTGCGGACTCAATCGGTTTATGCAAACTCTCTGGAAGTGTTACCAAGTGAAACATTGGGACGCTTACAGGTGTTTCTCAGCGTCGGACGCAGTCCGCTGGATGGGACATATGTGAAGGTTTACGCAAGGCATAGTTCTGGAGAGGTACGTTTTTATAAAGATGGCTATACCGATTTGAGAGGTGAGTTCGATTATGCATCACTTAGTACCAACGATTTGATCACCGCACAGAGGTTTTCCATTTTGGTGATCCATCCAGAGCATGGAGCGTTGATCATGGAGGTCGATCCTCCGAAGCGATAAAGCTACATGGAGATGTTCGATCGAGAAGCGTAGATGCACGACTAACGGTTCAAGCAAAAGCCCAGCAGTCGAAGTATAACGTGTGCGACGATAACTGGAAAAATCAGTAAATTCCGGAGGAGTTGACCGGGCCAGAAAAAAGGCTCAGCCGGAGCGGTGAGGATGTCCTCTTCACCGTGCGGCCATTCGGCAAGTCGCGACGCAAGTTGCTCGTGCCATGACAAGTCGGCTGGCCAGTCGCGATACTGGGCAATGAGATGGTCGGGAATGGAATCTACCTGAGCCGATAGTCCGGTAAGGCCTCCGGTAATAGCGGCGACCGAATCGGTATCGCCACCAAGTCGAACGGCGCTATAAACGGCTTTCGCAAAATCATCGTGATAACGAAGCCAGCAATAAATTGCCATCGTAATAGTATGAGGCATGTATCCTGAGATGCCTTTGCTCCACCCGAAGCGTTTGGCAACACGTGAGGGGCCCATGTTGGCTTCGAGGCAAGGTTTAAGCTTTTCGAGAAGTGCGGTGATCTCATCATTGGTGCTGAGCTCAATCAATTGGTCTAGAACGCTGAGGCGTTTCGTGTCGTCCAGCTTTTCCATGATGGCAATCGCAGCAGCTCGACCGAGGAGAACAGCGCCTTGGGTGGCTTGGGGAGCTTTGTGGGTGAGCAGGGCCGAGAGTTGGCACCAGCGTTCGATACGCGATTCGACATCGGTGCCGACCAGCGTCGCTCCGATGACAAGCGATCGCACTGCAGGGCCATTACCGGCCGAACGACTGCCGGAGTCTTCGGGGTTAAAGCCGAACCAGAGTTTGAGGCACGCTTTGGCGGTACCCAAACCGATTCCCAGGGGAAGGCCGATAAACCACCAACGAAAGCTCCATGCCAGCGAATCGAGAAAGTTCTCCGACTTGCAGACGCTTCGCAGGACGGCTTGGCCTGTCATGCCCGCCATTTGGATCTCATCGCTGCCGAACCCGCGGCCGGGCAAAAGAGCATACTTGGGGGAGTGACGCCGCAGTTTTCGAAAAATTCTACGTCGGCTAAGTCCCTCATAGGCGAGTCCCAGCGCATCGCCTACCGCAATTCCGAAGAGTAATCCTTCGATCGATTTTCTTCGGCTGATCGAACTAATCATTCTACTGCTTACCTCATAAATGACTAGTCTATAATGGCTATGTCTTTATAGTTTGTTTTTTAGGCGGGTATTTATGGGAGGGGTCTGAATAGTATTGCAATGGAAAGTGCTCGTCAAGGGAATCGTTGAGTGAGAAGTGCGAATTGAGACTGGATCTTTCATCGCACGGTGGAAAAAGGCCGGTCAACGCCGCTGGAGAACCCGGCGGCCGCATACCTGGCCTCACGGCACACGGGTTAAACGATCTGCAGGGGTGTCATACTCGGGTGTCAGGCATACTCGGGTGTCAGGCACGTCG
>Ga0169931_10000166_pt1 | contig 100719 bp, 116 predicted proteins | sample Kivu_15m_20L_FD_129675 | JGI IMG/M metagenome (GOLD analysis project Ga0169931, IMG submission 129675) | Freshwater microbial communities from Lake Kivu, Western Province, Rwanda to study Microbial Dark Matter (Phase II) - Kivu_15m_20L... | ecosystem: Environmental > Aquatic > Freshwater >...
TCACGTGTTACTCACCCGTCCGCCACTAAGGCCAAAAGCCTTCGTACGACTTGCATGTGTTAAGCATACCGCCAGCGTTCATCCTGAGCCAGGATCAAACTCTCCATGATATCCTAAATTATAAATAATTCAGACAAAGACATTTCAAACCAACTCTATTAGAGCTGCAGCAGATGTATCAATCTCATCCTGTTAATACACTAGTCTGTGAGAGGGCTCCTTGTCAACCCTTAAAATTTAAATTTAGTTTTTCTAAATGTTCTGTAAATAAAAATCAATACACTTTTATATATTTAATATATATTTAATATATATTTAATAAATAATTAATATTTATTTAATATATATATTATATATATATATATATATATATATATATATATAGTGTATAGAGAACTATTTAATCTAAAAATATATACCTATCTAATTTTTTTACGTATCTACTCTAGGAGTTTGAACGATAGTTTTGTTTTTATAAGTACATTTTTCTTTTTAGACAAGTGTTTACACTACAGACAATGACAATATTTTTTTCTTCTATACTTTTTATACATTTTTACTTTATTGAACATATGTAACAAAAAATTATTTTATCTAAGAGAAAGAAGAAGAAAGATTTTTTTTTTAACAATCTCGTGCTTAAAAATTTTTTATTTTAGGTATTGTTTTTGGTTTTTCGGATGGCTCTTTGGGAAATTCTTTTTAAATAATTTATTGTCTATACTCTAATTTTATAGTATGAACTTTTTAATTAACACACCTGGTTAACTTATTTAATTATAGGGGAGATACAATTTGATGAGTGGTAATAAAGAAAAAATTTTAGTAGTTGATGATGAGATTAGTATCCGGCGTATCCTGGAAACACGACTATCTTTGTTGGGTTATGATGTTATTACAGCTGGAGATGGTGAAGAAGCCTTGTCAATTTATAGAAAAGAAAATCCTAAAATAATTATTCTTGACATTATGATGCCTAGACTTGATGGTTATGGAGTTTGTCAAGAAATTCGAAGAGAGTCAGATGTACCTATTTTGATGCTTACTGCTTTAGGGGATGTTGCAGATCGAATTACTGGTTTAGAATTAGGTGCTGATGACTACATGGTTAAACCTTTTTCACCTAAAGAATTAGAAGCTAGAGTAAAAGCAATCCTTCGTCGAGTAGATAGAGTATCGAATTCACATCAAATTTCTACTTCAGGGATCCTCTCGATGGGTCTTATAAAAATTGATACGAATAGAAGACAGGTTTATAAGCATAATGAAAAAATACGTTTAACTGGTATGGAATTTAGTCTTCTAGAGTTACTTATCAGTAAATCTGGTGAACCATTTTCAAGAGCTTCTATTTTACAGGAAGTTTGGGGATACACTCCTGAAAGACATGTAGATACTAGAGTTGTAGATGTCCATATTTCGAGACTTAGATCAAAGTTAGAGGAAGATCCTAGTAATCCAGATTTAATACTTACGGCTAGAGGGACCGGATATTTATTTCAAAAAATTACAGAAAGTTCTAGGTTTGATTAGTATTTTTTTATTTTAGATTTAAAGTAATTACTTTTTTTACAATTATAGCCTATAATAAAATACAGAAACTATAAAGATAAGTATTTTATCATTTACTTAAAAATATACAGCTTTGGAGAATTAATTATGACCATAGCAATTGGACAAGAAGAAGGTCGTGGGTGGTTTGACCTTGTAGATGACTGGTTAAAAAGAGACAGATTCGTATTTGTAGGCTGGTCTGGATTATTACTATTCCCAACATCTTATCTTTCTATAGGTGGATGGTTTACAGGAACAACATTCGTTACATCTTGGTACACACATGGTTTGGCGAGTTCTTATTTAGAAGGATGTAACTTTTTTACTGCTGCGGTATCTACTCCAGCTAACAGTATGGGTCATTCCCTTTTGTTATTATGGGGACCTGAAGCGCAGGGTGACTTTACTCGCTGGTGCCAAATTGGAGGATTATGGGCTTTCTGTGCTCTACATGGAGCATTTGGTCTAATAGGTTTTTGTTTAAGACAATTTGAAATAGCTCGTTTAGTAGGTATTAGACCCTACAATGCTATAGCTTTTTCTGGGCCTATCGCTATTTTCGTTTCTGTTTTCTTGATGTACCCTCTAGGACAAGCAAGTTGGTTCTTTGCTCCAAGTTTAGGAGTAGCAGCTATTTTTAGATTCTTGTTATTTATTCAAGGATTCCATAACTTTACTCTAAACCCTTTCCATATGATGGGAGTAGCGGGTATCTTGGGCGGGGCTTTACTATGTGCAATTCATGGGGCTACTGTACAAAACACTATTTTCGAAGATGGTGATGCAGCGAATACGTTTAGAGCATTTACTCCGACACAAGCCGAAGAAACATACTCCATGGTAACTGCTAACAGATTTTGGTCTCAAGTTTTTGGAGTGGCTTTCTCTAACAAGAGATGGTTACATTTCTTTATGCTATTTGTTCCTTTAGCAGGTTTATGGACTAGCGCTATTGGTATTGTTGGACTTGCATTAAACTTGAGAGCTTATGATTTTGTATCTCAAGAACTTCGAGCAGCTGAAGACCCAGAGTTCGAAACATTCTATACAAAAAATATACTTCTAAATGAAGGTATACGTTCTTGGATGGCTGCACAAGATCAGCCGCATGAAAACTTTATATTCCCTGAGGAGGTTTTACCACGTGGAAACGCCCTTTAATTCAAGCTTAAGTGTTGCAGGTCGTGATATTGAGTCTACTGGATTTGCTTGGTGGTCTGGAAATTCTCGTTTAATTAATGTTTCAGGAAAACTTCTTGGAGCTCATGTGGCTCATGCAGGTTTAATGGTATTTTGGTGCGGAGCTATGACGTTATTTGAAGTAGCACACTATATACCAGAAAAACCAATGTATGAGCAAGGCTTAATTTTACTTCAACATTTAGCAGTTTTAGGATGGGGAGTAGGGCCTGGTGGGGAGATTGTTGATATCTATCCATATTTTGTTGTTGGTGTTTTACACCTTATCTCTTCAGCAGTCTTGGGTTTTGGTGGTATCTATCACTCTTTAATCGGACCTGATACTTTAGAAGAATCTTTCCCAGCATTTGGTTATGATTGGCGTGACAAAAACAAAATCACAACAATTCTTGGTATTCACTTAGTTATTTTAGGTTTTGGAGCTCTTTTATTAGTTATAAAAGCTATGTACCTAGGTGGTGTTTATGATACATGGGCCCCTGGTGGAGGTGATGTTCGCATCATAGACAATCCAACTTTAAACCCTGTTGTTATTTTCGGTTATGTATTGAAATCTCCATGGGGTGGAGATGGATGGATTGTAAGTGTTAATAACTTAGAAGACATTATCGGTGGACATATTTGGATTGGTTTGACTTGTATTGTTGGAGGATTCTGGCATATCTTAACTAAACCTTTTGCTTGGGCACGTAGAGCTTATGTTTGGTCTGGAGAGGCATATTTATCGTACAGTCTGGTTGCTGTTTCTCTAATGGCTTTCACGGCGAGTCAGTATTCTTGGTATAATAACACAGCATACCCAAGTGAGTTTTATGGTCCGACTGGTCCTGAAGCCTCTCAAGCTCAAGCCTTTACTTTCTTAGTTCGAGATCAAAGATTAGGAGCGAACGTTGCTTCTGCTCAAGGTCCGACAGGTTTAGGTAAGTATTTAATGAGATCTCCAAGTGGTGAAATTATTCTTGGTGGAGAAACCCAAAGATTCTGGGATTTAAGAGCACCATGGATAGAGCCATTAAGAGGTCCTAATGGTTTAGATTTGAATAAAATCAAAAACGATATTCAACCTTGGCAAGAAAGAAGAGCTGCCGAATACATGACTCATGCTCCTTTAGGATCTTTAAATTCTGTAGGTGGTGTTGCTACTGAAATTAACTCTGTTAACTTTGTATCACCACGTAGCTGGTTGACATGCTCTCATTTCTTCTTAGGTTTTGCTTTTTACATAGGACACTTATGGCATGCAGGTCGAGCTAGAGCTGCGGCTGCTGGTTTTGAGAAGGGGATTAATCGTGAAAATGAACCAACTCTTTCCCTAAGACCTATTGATTAGTTTATTAAGAAAAGGTTTATGCTTTTAAAGCATAAACTTTTTTTATAGTACGCCTATGTAATGTAGTACTCCTTTCCCACTTATAAATTCAATAATCAGTGTAAAAAGAAATCCTAGCATAGCCAGTCTCCCGTTCCAATTTTCTGCAGAATTTGTGAAGCCCCAGTTCCAAGATAAAATATTTGTTTCTTTTTCCATAATGTCTATAAAAGAAATATTTTTAGTTACACAAATAATAATATTATTATAACTTTATAATAACTGTGTTGTAAAAATAACTATTTATTATAATCTGAATAAAGAATAGTGCTCATGACAAACTCTGTAACCTTACTTTTTTCGTCTTTTTTAGGTTTTTTACAGATCTATTTAATTTTGTTATTAATTAGGGTATCTTTGACTTGGTTTCCGAATGTTAATTGGTATGGACAGCCCTTTTATTCATTGAGTAGATTAACGGATCCGTATTTAAGAATGTTTAGAGGAATTGTTCCTCCATTAGTGGGAATAGATATATCCCCAATTCTTGGTTTTATCTTGTTGCAATGTGTTATGCAAATTGCAAGTAATATAGGTTTAACAAATGGCTAAATACAAATTTGTAGCTTTCTGTGTAGCGATTATTTTTATTGTTTAAAGTGTAATAGACGTTAAATGAATTGGAGTTTTAAGAATTATGATAAAGTTGAGACTAAAAAAATACGGGCGTAAAGGTCAGATTAGTTATAGATTAGTAGTTATGCCCTCTACTAGTAAAAGAGATGGCAGAGCTATAGAAGAATTAGGTTTTTACAATCCTAGAACTAAAGAAACCAATATAAACATTTCCAGAGTTAAAGCTAGATTAGAACAAGGTGCACAGCCTACTATGACTGTGAAATACTTAATTAAAAAAATAGAATTTGTTAGTAATAATAAATAAACTTTTAGTAGATAATATGCCAAAATTTGCGTTAAAGGTCCTTTGGTTAGAAAATAATGTAGCATTATCTGTGGATCAAATTGTTGGTTCTACAACAAGTCCGTTAACTTGTTATTTCTTTTGGCCTAGAAATGATGCGTGGGAGCAGATCAAATTAGAGTTAGGATCAAAACCATGGATATCTGAAAAAGATACTGTTGAATTGCTTAATAAGACTACCGAAATTATAAATTATTGGCAAGAACAAGATAAAAAATCTTCTTTTCTGGAAGTTCAGTCGAAGTTTCCGGATATTATTTTCGCGGGCAGTAGTTAAATATATTTTATCAAAAAGATACCGTAACAGGTATCTTTTAAGGTTCCTAAGGAGTGTAAATGCATACAGATATTTTAGTTTTTAATAGTTTGTTTGAGATTCAAATCAAGTTCAAGATTTTATATCTTTACAGTGATTTTCCAAAAGAGAACGACGTCTTAATTCAAAGAGTTAGACCTACTATGATAAGAATCTTCTTAAAGATACTATCTTTATTAGAGATGAAAGAAGTCTTTACTGGGAAATTTAAGAATCGATTATTTTCTAATTATTTCAAAAGCGTTAACTCCGAATATGCAAAACTTTCAATTTTGGAAAATAATATTTTACTTTTGGATTCAACATATTCCTCTACAATGGCTATAAGTGATATTTATCGTATTTTTACTAAAAAATAAAATTGTAGATCTTATATTATGTATCTTTTCGGTGACTTTTTTTGTAAAAGTAATTTTTTTGATCTTGAGGAAAATTTAAATAAAAAGTTTTTGGGCTTGGAGAAAAAAGTCATGAAGGATTTGTTATACAAAAGAGTTATTAATCTTCTTTATTTTGATTCGAAGAGTACTAATCTAATTTATATAGATAAAGAATCGAAAATTCTGGGTTATAAAAAAAACTGCTATTGCACTCAACAAAGACTTTTTTTGACTTTTTCCAAAGATAAAAAGTTTTTGAAGAGTACTGTTTTTGGGGCAATTAAATTTGTAAATGACTAATCTATTTTAATCCATTAAGATTGTTTGTCCACAACTATACATTCAGTTGTTAAAATCATACTGGCAATGGATGCTGCATTTTGAAGAGCAGATCTAGTAACCTTAGCCGGGTCTATTATGCCCTCTTGATACATATCTACAATTACACCACTGGAAGCATTATAACCTATATTAAATTCACTATTTTTAATTTCTTCTATTATTACGGCAGGATTTACTCCAGTATTTTCTATAATTCTTCTTAGTGGGTATGAAAGAGATTTTTCTACTATTAAGGCTCCAATCAACTCTTCTTCTGACAAATTTTCTTTTGACCAGTATTCTAAATCTTTAGAGATGTGTGTAAGTGTAGCACCTCCACCAGGTACGATACCTTCTTCGACGGCAGCCTTTGTAGCATTTATAGCATCTTCTAATCGTAGTTTTCGATCTTTCATTTCTGTTTCAGTAGCCGCTCCGACCTTTATGACCGCGACTCCTCCAGCTAATTTAGCTAGTCTTTCTTGTAACTTTTCTTTTTCATATGAAGAGTCACTGCTATCTATTTGACGTCTGATTTGCTCACATCTAGCTTTTACCTCACGTTCATTTCCTTCAGCTATGATCGTTGTTCCTTCTTTTGTTATTGTAATTCGCCTAGCTTGACCTAGCAGTTCAATCTGAAGAGTTTCTAAACTGAATCCCGCATCCTCGGATATCACTTCCCCTCCCGTAAGAATAGCTATATCGTCAAGCATTGCTTTTCTTCGATCTCCGAAACCAGGTGCTCTCACTGCTGCTACATTTAAGATTCCTCTTATTTTGTTTACAACCAAAGTGGCAAGCGCTTCTTTTTCTACATCTTCAGCTATAATAAGAAGAGGTCGACCTGTTTTTGCCACAAGTTCCAAAACGGGTATTAACTCTTGCTGAACGAGAGTTATTTTTTTGTCAGTGAGAAGAATATATGGATTTTCTTGAATAATTTCCATTCTATCTGTATCTGTTACCATATAAGGTGATATATATCCTTTTTCAAAAAACATACCCTCGGTCATTTCTAGCTCAGTGATTGTAGATTTTCCTTCTTCTAAGGAGATTACACCTTCTCGTCCAACTTTATCTATTGCATTAGCAATCATTTGACCTACTTCTTCATCATTTCCAGAAGATATCGTAGCAACTTGAGTAATAGATTTTGTATCCTCTACTGGTCTAGAGTATTCAGATATTTGACTTACAACAAATTGAGTAGCCTTCTCGATGCCTCGTTTTAGAGCGATTGGATTTGCACCTGCGGCAACGTTTCGCATGCCTTGTTTTACCATAGCGTGTGCAAGAACAGTTGCAGTAGTCGTTCCATCTCCGGCTACGTCATTTGTTTTAGAAGCGGCTTGACGTATCAAAGCTACACCTGTATTTTCGATGTGGTCTTCGAGTTCTATTTCTTTTGCTATTGTAACGCCGTCGTTAACAATTTGTGGAGCTCCATACTTTCTTTCAAGTACAACATTACGACCCTTGGGACCAAGTGTTACAGATACTGCTTCTGCTAGAATATCCATCCCTCTTTCAAGAGCTCGTCTTGCATTTTCTTGATATAAGATAACTTTACTCATATTTTAGTAATCTCCAATTAACATACTTAATTCTAAAATGACTTTCAAACTTTAATAATAGAGATAATTATACGATATAAATTGAAATTTTAGCCTTTCCATTTTTATAAACCCTATGTGCGGTATGAACTAATTTAAGTTGTTGATAATAATTGATTGAATATGCTATTGTTAATTTAATATGAGAAGTGCTTGTAGCTCAGTGGACTAGAGCACGTGGCTACGAACCACGGTGTCGGGGGTTCGAATCCCTCCTTGCACAGGTATTAAAATAGAAAAGAAAGAATAGTTGACAGTCTTATTCATAATGATAATATAAAGTTATTATTAATTATGGGGTGTCGCCAAGTGGTAAGGCAGCGGACTTTGACTCCGCCACCCGTAGGTTCGAATCCTCCCACCCCAGTATTACTAGAAGATATTTGGTACTTATACTCAATTTTTACATGGTGCTATAATAATAGTAAGATTATAAATTTAGAATAGGGTATGGCTGTAATACAATTTATTCAAGGTCTCAATGAAGATGTAGTTCCAGATGTTAGGTTAACGAGGTCCAGAGATGGCAGTACCGGTACTGCCACATTTAGGTTTTCAAATCCTAAAGTTTTGGAAAGCAGCACTAGTCAGAAAGGAACTATTACTGGCATGTATTTGATTGATGAAGAAGGACAGATAATCACAAGAGATGTCAATGCAAGGTTTGTTAATGGAAAGCCTCAGGGTATAGAAGCGATTCATATAATGCAAACTAAAGAGTCATGGGATAGGTTTATGAGATTTATGGAGAGGTATTCGGAAGATAATGGCTTAACCTTTACAAAATCAGGTAGTTTTGAGTCTTAGTCTAGATCTGGTTTATTTTTAAAAAGTAAAATATTTAGGAAATAAGTTTTATATAATTTGTTATTACTTGTTTTCTAAATTTTTTATTTCTTTTATTTTTTTTTAGATAATTTTTGTGCTAGTATAAATAGATAAGAAAGGCGAGTGTAGCCAAGTGGTTAAGGCAATGGGTTGTGGCTCCATTATTCGCGGGTTCGATTCCCGTTATTCGCCCTTATTATATTAAGGTCCAAGGAAGAATTTTTAGCTCTTTATTATTTTTTGTTTGGGTTTTATCAAGAAGTTTTGTGATAGATTTCTCGATAGTCCTCGTATGGATTTTCAACTTTTTGGCTATGAACGCAATATTTTTATTAATTAGTAGATAGCTAAGAACTAATTCTTCTTTAGGCGTTAAAAAAATATTTGAATTTTCTTTAAAAGAGTTTTTATATTTTTTTATTATGTTGAATCTAAGTTTTCTCAACAAGAAATAATTAGCAATTAATTTTTTTGTTAATAAATTTTTTTTATCTACTAGATTTATTATCATGCAATAAAGCTCTACAGGATCGAATGGTTTTGATAAATAAGCTGCACAGCCTGATTTATAACCTTCCAAACGATCTTTTACAAAACCTCTTGAAGTTAAGATTATAAAAGGGATATGTTGCAGTTTTGGATCATTTTTTGATTTTTGAATAAATTTAAAACTCTGATTATTAGACATGGAGGTATCAATAATTAAACAATCAATATATTTTTTTTTCAGCTGAGTTTCAGCACTAGATACGCTTTTTGCAATTATGATATTAATATTGTTCGATAAAAAATAACTTTTTGTGATTTTAAGTACTTTTTCTTCACTATCTAATAATAGTACATTTATAAGTCTATTTGAAAGATAATTTTTGTACATCAGATAATCTGCTTTTACTGTTTTAGTATGATATAATTTAGATCTAGAGATGAATAGATATATTAATTTAGTTTAATAAAATTTTTTAATCGATTTTTACGAATACTATTCTTATGGGTAAAGTTTACGACTGGTTTGAAGAAAGATTGGAAATTCAAGCAATAGCGGATGATATTACTAGTAAATACGTCCCACCTCATGTAAATATTTTTTATTGCATCGGAGGTATAACATTCACATGTTTTATCATTCAAGTTGCAACGGGATTTGCAATGACTTTTTACTATAGACCCACTGTTGCTGAAGCGTTTGCTTCTGTTGAGTTTATTATGACTGAAGTCAATTACGGTTGGCTTTTTAGATCTATGCATCGTTGGTCTGCGAGTATGATGGTTCTTATGATGATCCTACATATTTTCCGAGTATATTTAACAGGGGGATTTAAAAAGCCAAGAGAGTTAACTTGGGTTACTGGGGTAACATTAGCTGTAGTCACAGTTTCTTTTGGAGTTACGGGATATTCTCTTCCTTGGGACCAGGTTGGATATTGGGCCTGTAAGATTGTAACAGGTGTACCAGAGGCTATTCCTGTTGTGGGAAGTCTTCTCGTGGAACTTCTTCGTGGTAGTGTCAGTGTAGGACAAGCTACATTAACAAGATTCTATAGCGCACATACTTTTGTTTTACCTGTTGCTGCAGCTGTTTTGATGCTTACACACTTTTTGATGATCCGAAAACAAGGAATTTCTGGACCATTATAAATTTAAGTTTATAATTTTTTATTAGGAGTAATTTTATGTCAGTATTGAAAAAACCTGATTTGACGGATCCAAAGTTACGTGCAAAATTAGCAAAAGGTATGGGTCATAATTATTATGGTGAACCCGCTTGGCCTAATGATCTTTTATATATGTTCCCTGTTGTTATTTTAGGAACTCTAGGATGTATGGTTGGATTATCTGTTTTATCACCATCACCTATTGGTGAAAAGGCAGATCCATTTGCTACTCCTTTGGAAATCTTACCTGAGTGGTATTTCTTCCCTACATTTAATTTGCTTAGAGTTATTCCAAATAAGTTACTTGGAGTTTTATCTATGGCAGCTGTTCCATTAGGACTGATCACAGTTCCTTTTATTGAGAGCGTAAATAAGTTTCAAAACCCTTTCCGCAGACCTTTTGCAATGGTTTTATTTTTATTTAGCATTGTAGTTGCAATTTGGCTAGGGATTGGTGCATGTTTACCAATAAACCAAGCATTAACATTGGGTTTATTTTAGTTTTAGCTAGGTATTAAAATAATAAAATAAAAATTTCGAAGCTTATTCAAGCTTCGAAATTTTTATTTTATTTTTACTTTTGCTCCAGCTTCTTCTAATTGTTTTTTCGCAGATTCAACTTCATCTTTTGAAGCGCCTTCTTTAAGATTTTTAGGAGTTGATTCTACTAGGTCTTTTGCTTCTTTAAGGCCTAATCCTGTGATAGTTCGCACAACTTTAAGAACAGCGATTTTCTTATCTGCTGGTACATCTTCTAAAATTAGATCAAATTCTGTTTTTTCTTCTGTTTCTTGAGCTCCACCCGCAGAAACTGGTGCTGCAATTGCAATAGATCCTACAGATGCAGAGGCACTAACGTTAAATGTTTCTTCTATTTGCTTAACGAGTTCAGCTGCTTCTAGCAATGTAAGTGATTTTAATTGTTCTAGAATTTCATTTACTTTTGTCATATTTTGAACATTTGGTTTTTTGCTTAAGAATTAAAGGAGTAACTGTTTGATAATTAAGTAAATAATTTGTCTCTAAAATTATTTATATCGATCATGATAGAAGGACCCATTGTACTACAGATGTAAAAGCTTTTCCAGTACCTACCCTTTGCACCTGAGGGTCTATTTTTATCTATAGATTCTTGAACAACCTCTAAGTTTATTAAGAGGTCTTCTAAGGAAAAATCTGTTTTTCCAAAAGGAATATGAACAATTCCACTTTTATCTGCTCTATATTCTAGCTTTCCTTTTTTGAATTCTTCTATCGCAGATTTAACATCCGCGGTAACCGTTCCCGATTTCGGAGAGGGCATTAAACCTCTTGGGCCTAATATTTTACCAAGTTTTGCAATGGACGGCATCATATCTGGAGTGGCAATTAATCGATCAAAATTTATAATTCCCTTCATTATATCTTGAATAAGTTCTTCACCTCCAGCAATATCAGCCCCTGCGGATAATGATTCAGTAACTTTATCTCCTTGTGCTATTACTCCTATTCTTACCTTTTTTCCAGTTCCTTTAGGAAGAACTACAGTAGTTCGTAATTGTTGATCTGCATACTTTGTATCTAATCGTAAACTTATATGGGCTTCGGCAGTTTCTGTGAACTTTGCGGTTGCTGTTTCTTTTAGTAAGCTTAATGCTTCGATACCTTTATATCCTCTATTTTCAACTTTTGATTGAATTTTTTTAGTTCTTTGTGAAATTTTTGCCATTGATCTATTATTATTAGTCTTTTATTGTTATCCCCATATTTTTAGCAGTTCCAAGAATAATTCTCATGGCTGCTTCCTTATTTTTCGTATTAAGATCGGGTAGTTTTGTTTCTGCAATCTCTTCAAGTTGTCTTTTGGAAATAGATCCTACTTTTTTTTTCTGTGGGTCACCAGATCCTTTTGATATGCCTGCTGCTTTACTTAACAATACTGAAGCAGGTGGAGTTTTTAGGATGAAAGTATAACTTCGATCGTCATATACAGTAATTTCAACAGGTATGACGAAACCTATTTTATCTGATGTCTTTGCATTATATTCCTTACAAAACATTACTATATTAACACCTCTTTGACCTAGGGCTGGTCCTACTGGAGGGGCTGGCGTAGCTTTTCCGGCATCCAGAGCAAGTTTTACAATTGCAACAACTTTTTTAGCCATATTTTTTTTATCTTCTTTTTGTGAAAAGTTTTTAGTCTGTTTTTTACTAAATGTAATTTAGTATCTATCATTATTATATAGTATAATAAATTTTTTTTTTTTACCACAAAGTTTATCTTAACACGCCCTGAAGGACTTGAACCCTCGACATCAGGTTTTGGAGACCTGCGTTCTACCAACTGAACTAAGGACGCTTTTTTATATAGCTGTAATATACAATGTTTTTTATTTAGACGTCAACTTCAATAAAGTATCCAGGAGAGAGAGGGATTCGAACCCTCGTTAGAACAAATTCCAAACAGCATTTCCAGTGCTGCGCCTTAAACCACTCGGCCATCTCTCCTGACCCGACATATTATAGCAAAAAATAATCACTTGATATATAAAAAGATAAATTTAATTTTCAATTTATATTTTATGAATGCCAGGAACCAGGTTTGAACTGGTGACACGTGGATTTTCAATCCACTGCTCTACCAACTGAGCTATCCCGGCTATTAAAAATGATCATACAGTACTTTTCTTTTTTTGACAATGAATTTTCTATTGAGTTCCACTGAGACTAATCTTTCCAAACGAAAACTCAATGGATTAGTCTCAGTTCTAAGGTTAAACCTTTGCTAGTTCAAGTTTTTCCCCTAATAAAACTTGAACTTTGCCGTCGGTATCAACATCTACTACAGCTGTATCACCTTCTTTAATCTTTTCCGATAGAAATTCTTCCGATAATGTATCTTCCAAAAGCCTCATAACTGCCCTTCTGAGAGGCCGTGCACCATAAATAGGATTATAACCTTCGTCAATCAGATGACTTTTAAACCTTGCAGTTACTTCAAGTTGAATTCCTTTTTCTGAAATTCTTGTAAAAACTTCTTTCAACATTATTTCTGCAATTTCTCCAACTTCATCTTTCGTTAATTGTCGGAACACAATGATTTCGTCTAATCTATTTAAAAATTCTGGTCTAAAATATTGTTTTAATTCTTCATTAACTAGGCTTTTGATTCTATTATAATGTGTTTCTGTCGCATTCTCAGAGAGTTCAAATCCTAACCCTCCACCGCCTTTTTCTATTACTTTTGAACCAACGTTTGAGGTAAGTATTAAAAGAGTATTTTTGAAATCTACAGTCCTTCCTTTTGAATCAGTTAATCTACCATCTTCTAAAATTTGAAGTAACAAGTTGAAGACGTCTGGATGTCCTTTTTCAATTTCGTCAAATAACACAACTGTATAAGGTCTTCGTCTTACAGCTTCAGTTAGTTGCCCACCTTCATTATAGCCCACGTAACCAGGGGGAGAACCTATAAGTTTTGACACTGTATGTCTCTCCATATATTCAGACATATCAAGCCTCACCATAGCTTCTTCAGAACCGAAAAAATAAGAGGCCAAAGCTTTAGTTAATTCTGTTTTTCCTACGCCTGTAGGACCAGAGAATATAAAACTTGCTATAGGTCTGTTAGGGTTTTTTAACCCTACTCTAGCTCGTCTGATTGCCCTGGAGACGGCTACTACAGCTTCATCTTGACCTATAATTCTTCCATGTAAAGTTTCTTCCATTTGGAGTAGTTTTTCGGATTCACTTCTTGTCATTTTGTTAACAGGTATTCCGGTCCAAGCTGCAACAATTTGCGCTATATCTTCTTCTGTCACAACTGAAACTTCTTTGGAAGGTTCATTTTCTCCTTTTTTACTCTGTGCTATAGCCGCAATTTGAGCTTTTATTTCCATTTCTCGGTCTCTAAGTTGGCCTGCTGTTTCAAAATCTTGACCGCGTACTGCTTCATCTTTCTGTTTTAAGACTTCGCGAAGTTCTTTATCTAACTCCTTAGCTGCTGGTGGAAGTTGAGAATGCAACAATCTAACTCTTGATCCTGCTTCATCGATCAAATCTATTGCTTTATCTGGAAGAAATCGATCAGCTATGTATTGATCTGCAAACTTAGCAGCTGCGGTAAGAGCTTCATCAGAAATAACAAGTTTATGATGTTTTTCATATCTGTCTCTTAATCCATATAAGATTTCAATGGTCTCTTCAACACTAGGTTCACCTACTATAACAGGCTGGAATCTTCTTTCTAAAGCTGGGTCTTTCTCAATGTGCTTTCGATACTCTTCCAAAGTAGTTGCACCTATACATTGCATTTCACCCCTTGCTAAAGCTGGCTTAAGAATATTAGCAGCATCTATAGCTCCTTCCGCCGCTCCCGCTCCTATCAATGTATGAACTTCGTCGATCACTAAAATTACATTATTTGCGACACGGATTTCATCTATAATTTTTTTCAGTCGTTCCTCGAATTCTCCGCGGTATTTTGTTCCTGCCACTAATAAACCTATATCAAGAGTTACTACTCTTTTGTCCTCTAAAATATCTGGTACATCACGATTAGTTATTCTTTGAGCTAAACCTTCTGCAATAGCGGTCTTACCCACACCAGGCTCACCTATTAAGATAGGATTATTTTTTGTTCTTCGACCTAATATCTGTATAACCCTTTCGATTTCTTTTTGTCGCCCTATGACTGGGTCTAGTTTACCTTCTGAAGCTTTTTGTGTTAGGTTGCTTCCAAATTCTTCCAAAGTTGGAGTTTTTCCTTTATTTTGAGGAGCTCCGGTTGTTGATTCAGCAGTATCTCCAAGAAGTCGGATTACTTGTGTTCGAATTTTTGTTAAATCTAAAGCTAAATTTTCTAGAACTCGCGCTGCGACCCCTTCACCTTCCCTTATTAAGCCTAATAAAAGGTGTTCTGTCCCAATATAGTTGTGCCCTAGTTGACGCGCCTCTTCTAAAGATAGTTCGAGAACTCTTTTTGCTCTAGGAGTAAATGGAATTTCTACAGCAACAAAACCTGACCCCCGTCCAATAATTTTTTCAACTTCCACCCGAGCGTCTTTTAAGTTAACACCCATTGATTTCAGAACTTTTGCTGCAATACCTGTCCCCTCTCCAATAAGTCCAAGTAAAATTTGTTCCGTTCCTACAAAATTATGACCTAGCCTTCTAGCTTCTTCTTGAGCTAGCATGATAACTTTTATTGCTTTCTCAGTAAAACGTTCAAACATATTAGTATAGTTCTACTATTTTTATTTATCATTGATAGTATAATCTTAGTATTTGAATTTAAAAGGATTTAAGTAGTAAAAATTAATAAAGATAAATTTGCTAATAAAAATTCTTAAGACTATAGGTACTTTTTTCGAAATAGACTAGTATTATGGAATAGTAATGTATTATTTTAAATCATTAAGAAATGACTATACAACTAAGAGACTTTAAAGTAGAACTTGAAGAGAAATTTTTTAATAAAGATGTTCCTATTATTAAAGTAGGGGATACCATTAAACTTGGAGTATCTATAACTGAAGGTAATAAAGAAAGAATTCAGTTCACAGAGGGTGTCATCATAGCGAAGAAAGGCTCTGGATTAAATGCCACTATAACATTACGAAGAATTATGCAAGGAGTTGGAGTTGAGCGTGTTTATTTAGTGCATTCTCCTAAATTGAAGAGTTTAGAGGTATTAAGAAGCTCTAGAGTAAGAAGGGCAAAGTTATATTATTTAAGATCGAGATTTGGAAAGGCAACTAGGCTACAACAAAAGTTTAATTAGAGGAAAGGTACATTTCTAAAATAAAATGAATAACTAACTAGTTATTCATCTTTATTAATTTCTTGTATTGTTATACTTTCTATGTTATATATAAATTATATGATTCTGAATAAAAGGGTCGGTGCCCGAGAGGTTAAAGGGGGCGGACTGTAAATCCGCTGGCTACGCCTACGTTGGTTCAAATCCAACCCGGCCCATTTATTATTTTAGCAGTCTACAAATCTATAGTTTATACTCCTATCATTTGTGCATTACTCTTACCTGGTGCTACCATTGGATAACAATTCGCATCTGATATTACTTGGAAGTCTACTAAGATAGGACCATCATACTCTAGGATTGATTTTATTGAGTTATTTAGATCCTCTCGGTTTTTTATTAGGACCCCTTTAATACCAAAGGATTCAGCCAATTGAATAAAATTTGGAGCTCCTTTTTCCATATTTGAATGGGCATAACGTTCTCCATAAAACGCTTGCTGCCATTGTCTTACCATGCCTTGCCATCTGTTATTAATTACTAATATCTTTATTGGAAGGCTATATTGAGCAACGGTTCCTAATTCTTGCATATTCATCTGAAAACTTGCATCGCCAGAAATGCAAATAACTTGGGAGTTAGGATGTGCAATTTGAACTCCTATAGCAGCTGGTAATCCGTAACCCATCGTTCCTAATCCAGCGCTCGTAATCCACTTTCTTTGGCTTGTTCGGACAAACTGAGCAGCCCACATTTGATGTTGGCCAACATCTGTAGTCCAATAAGCATTAGGTGATTGTTTACTAACTTCAGATATAACTTCTTGAGGAGATAAACTTTGTGTATTTTTCGGTATTAAAAGTGGATATTCATTTTTCCATCGATTAAGTCTCTTTCTCCAAGGTTGTGTTTGTTCGTGGTTAACTTTAAAGTTTTCTTTTACATATTGCAGTAGTTCAGAAATAACTTCTTTAACTTCTCCTACTATTCCTACTTGTGGTGACCTATTTTTTCCAACTTCAGCAGGATCTATATCAACGTGAATAACTTGAGCGTGACATGCAAATTCATCTAGTTTACCCGTATCTCTATCATCGAATCTAGCTCCTAAAGCTATAAGCAAATCGCACTCACTAACTGCGTAGTTTGCATACACTGTACCATGCATGCCTAACATTCCTAAAGACAGTTGGTGATTTTCATTGATAATACCTTTACCCATTAACGTTGTTGCAACTGGTATCTGAAGATACGTGGCTAATTCTGTTATTTCTTCATGTGCTCCAGAAATAATAGCGCCTCCCCCAATATAAAGAAGAGGTTGATTCGCTTGTTGGATTAGGTTTGCTGCTTGTTCGATTCGTTTTTTGTTGTGATTTATCAATGGTGGACAACCTAATAAATTAATATCCCCTGGGCTAACCTCTTTATATTCAAATGCCTCTAGGCCTACATCTTTTGGTACATCAATTAAAACTGGTCCTGGTCTTCCATATTTTGCAATAAAGAAAGATGCAGCTACGATCCTACCCATGTCTTTTGTATCTCTTACAACATATGAATGTTTAACAATGGGTAATGTTATTCCAAAAATATCTATTTCTTGAAACGCATCTGTTCCTATAAAAGATCTTCCTACCTGTCCCGTAACCACAACCAGCGGTACTGAATCCATATGTGCAGTTGCAATTCCAGTAACTAAGTTAGTAGCTCCAGGCCCTGATGTAGCAAAGCACACACCTACTTTTCCAGTTGATCTTGCATAAGCATCACTTGCATGGGCAGCTCCTTGTTCGTGTCTAACCAGTATATGTTCAATAAACCCTTCTTTTTCCCATGCATACAATTCGTCATATATTGGTAGTATAGCTCCTCCCGGATAACCAAAAATGTGTTTGACGCCATGTCTTACTAGACTATCGATAAGAGCGAAAGCACCTGTAGTTTCTCTTGTTGTTATAGTTTTTGAAAGCATATTTTTAAGTTTTTTAGTAAGAAATTTTTTCTTAGTCGTTATTTAAATCAAGCATTGCTTCTAGTGTTAAAATTAGAAACCCAACACTCATTATTGTTATTACAATTAAAACCCAAGTACTTTTGGGATTACGTAATAGATTAAAGAAAGGACCTAGTATTGTTAATATTAATCCAAGTATAGAGGAAATGAGAAATCTTGGAAATCTTAAGAGGTTTTCCCAGAAATCAGGCATAAATAATCATGAATTATTAATTTGTTGATATTTGTTGAAAACTTACAAGACTAGATGTTTATTTCCAACGTATTTTATTTTCTAATTATTGAAGTAATTTATGTTAATCGTTATAAGTTCTAGTATTCTAGAATTATAGTTCTGAAAGAAATCTTCTAAAATTATGACGTGAATAAAAAGCTTAAATTTTATAATTGATGCCACCTTTTATGTTAAGTATCATTATATAGTATACATACTAAAAATAAGCTTTTTACTGGTATTTTACTAAAAATATAAATTAAATTTTTTTATTGAATCCCCTTTAAAAAAGTGATACTATAAAATTAATAGGCTTAGTAGCTCAGTGGCTAGAGCAGGGGACTCATAAGCCCAAGGTCGCAGGTTCAAACCCCGCCTAAGTCACTACTATAAGTTTAAAATGCTAAAATGCAAATTTATTCTTACGCTTAAAGTATTTGGCCTGGGGTTATGATTTGTTCTGGAGAGGTGGCTGAGTGGTCGAAAGCGTCGGATTGCTAATCCGATGTATGATTTCATCATACCGAGAGTTCAAATCTCTTCCTCTCCTAGACTCATTTTATACTCATTAAGAGTAGTGTGTATAGTCTTTTAAGTTTGGGATCGTAGTTCAATTGGTTAGAGCACCGCCCTGTCACGGCGGAAGTTGCGGGTTCGAGCCCCGTCGATCCCGATATTCTTAGGAAGTTTATAATTGGGTTGCAAGAACATTTTTTTCAGGAATTTCCGTATACTCTGAGACAATACTTCTAAATTCATCTCCTGTTATAGTTTCTTTTTCTATTAGAATATCTACAAGTTTATCTATTACGACTCTGTTTTCTGCAATTAACTGAATTGCTTCATTATGACAGTGTTGAATTATGGTTCTTATTTGCATATCAATTCTAGAGGCGATGTCTTCTGAATATTCTGAACTAGATCCCATACTACGACCAAGGAATGGGTCTGAAGTTTGATTTTCTAATGCTAATGGACCTATATTTGACATGCCAAATCTTGTAACCATTTGCCTTGCCATAGATGTTACTTGTTGTAGGTCATTACCAGCACCAGTTGTGACCTCTGGATAACCAAATACGACTTCTTCTGCAACTCTTCCACCCAAAGCTCCCATAATTCTAGCTAATATTTGAGCTCTAGAAATTAAAGATTGATCTTCTGATGGAGTAAACCATGTTAAACCTTTAGCTTGGCCTCTCGGTATTAAAGTAACCTTTTGAACAGGATCATGATGAGGAAGAAGAGTTCCAATTATTGCATGACCAACCTCGTGATATGCAATTAGTCTTTTTGTTTTACTATCTGTAAGAATGTTACCTTCCATACCTGCGATAACTCGATCTATAGCTGCATCAACTTCAGATAAAGTTATGGCCTCTTTTCTTCTTCTTGCTGTAAGTATAGCACTCTCATTTAGTAAGTTTGCTAAGTCTGCACCAGAGAATCCGGGAGTCCTACGTGCAATAACCTCTAAAGATATTTCTTCAGAAAGTTTTTTATTTCTAGCATGAACATTTAATATTTCCAAACGTCCTTTGACATCAGGTACATTTACTGTCACTTGTCTGTCGAATCGACCAGGGCGGAGTAAAGCAGCATCTAAAACATCTACTCTATTAGTGGCGGCGATAACGATTATTCCTGTATTTCCTTCAAATCCATCCATTTCTGTCAAAAGTTGATTTAGGGTTTGTTCTCGTTCGTCATTTCCCCCACCTATACCGGTTCCTCTTTGACGACCCACAGCATCAATTTCATCAATGAATATTATACATGGAGAGTTTTCTTTTGCTTTTTTAAACAAGTCACGAACTCTAGAAGCTCCCACCCCAACAAACATTTCTACAAATTCAGAACCAGAAATACTAAAAAATGGTACGCCTGCCTCGCCAGCAATTGCTTTTGCTAGCAAAGTCTTTCCAGTTCCTGGAGGTCCCACGAGCATAACTCCCTTAGGTATTTTTGCACCTACGGCTGTGAAACGCTCTGGCCTTTTCAGGAATGAAACAACTTCTTGAAACTCTTCCTTAGCTTCATCAACTCCTGCTACGTCATCAAAGTTAACTCCAGTTTTTGCTTCCATTGAGAATCGAGCTTTTGATTTACCAAAGCTCATAGCTTGGCCAGGACCCCCTTGTATATTGCCTGAACGTCGAAAAAGAAAAGCTAATCCAGCAATAAGTAAAAGTGGAAATATTAGATTTCCTAAAATTCCCCAGCTAGATGAAGTTTCACTAGAAGGATGAGCATCAATGTCTACATTTGCTCTGCGTAATTTTGTAATAAGTTCAGGAGCTGTAGTAGGAAGCTCAACTCGAATTCTTTGTATTCTATTTCCTAGCTCTGGTCCGATCGCTTCTACAATGCCTGTATGGCCATCATCGTATAAGTCTATACGCTTTATCCATCCCATATCTAGGTATTCTAAAAACCTACCATAAGTCATTCGAGAGCTTGCAACATTTTTTCCAAAATCTGGAGTATTAGAGTTAATAAATCCTTGCCATATAAAAAATACTATAAGAAAGGCTGGAAGCCCCCATAGAAAAAGATTTTTCCAAGAAAATTTCATGATTTTACGTGAGTTAAATTTTAGTTAGATAAATTATAGAAATATATACATTTTTTATGGAATATAATTTTTTACACTTTAGTCTGTTTTTGTAAAAAATATTTTTTTAGTAAGAAAGTATGTTTTTTGGACATAAAACTTAATTTACAAAATCACAAATTTAAAATATCTATAATTTATTATATAGTAACAATTAAAAAGAATTCTAAAGGGAGGTCTATGGTAAAAAGAGGTTCTCAAGTTCGAATTTTGAGAAAAGAGTCTTATTGGTATCAGGATGTAGGTACCGTTGCGACTATTGATACAAGTGGTATCCGATATCCTGTGGTTGTGAGATTTGAAAAGGTTAGCTATAGTGGAGTTAACACGAATAATTTTTCACTTGATGAAGTCGTTGAAGTTATTAAATCAAAATAGTTCAGTAAAAAGGATAGAAACAATTTCATCCTTTTTATTGAACTATTTTCTTTTTGTATTTTGTTAATTGATAATTAACCACCAAGACTAGCCCAGTCTACATCTACGTTTTCTAGAATTAAAGAAGAATTGTAAATTTGAAGGATAATTAATAAGAACACAAAAAACAATAACATAACGAATCCCATAATCGGAGTTGTACCCCAACCTGGAGAAACTTTACCATATTCAGAGTTAAGAGGTCTCAAAAGTTCACCTAATCTTGTTCTTAATGCCATTGTATACTTAGTAACGAAATTTTTTGTTTTTACAGTACTATAACTAATAGTATTATAAAAAATAACGGATTTCAATGTTAGATGTATATGGAAACTGCAACAGTTCTTATTATTTTCATAGCGAGTTTGCTTCTTGGTGTGACGGGTTACTCTATGTATACAGCATTTGGACCAGGTTCTAAAGACCTTAGAGATCCATTTGAAGATCATGGTGCGATTTGTTCTCAACTGAAACTTTTATTTGCATAAGTTGGGGTGAAAATAAAATTTTCATAACTGTAGTTTAATGTAGGTGAGATTTAATCAAGTCCTACTGTTAAGGGGAGAAACTAGTGCGAATATACCCACACGATTTAGTTTCGTGATAGCTGGGAAATATAGCTTAATCAGATCATCTCTGTGTGGTGAACACTGGAGCGTCGTAAGTTAATAGGTCAGATTTTATGAAAATATCTAATTCAAAGGTACAATACACAGACAAATTTTAATTTGTATCTCAACTCAAATTTTCTTGCATTACTTTCATGATGGTAAATGCCTCCCTAAGAATTGAGTAGGTATTATAGATTATGACTAAGTTAACAAAACAATTAATCTACGGAACAAATAAAAACAATTTATCAATCATGCATATATAATGTGTTTTTGTTAATTGGGTAGGATGAGGGGTAATTCCCTACAGGTTAATGAGGTATATTTTACAGATTTGGAGTATGGAACAAGACACTTTATGTATTTCCTGGAAAAGTCTGCCTTGGAGTTTGTTTAAAAGAAAAGTTTTCCACTTACAATGTAAAATATATGAAGCAAAAAAGAGGGGCAACTATAAACTAATAAAAAGACTGCAAGCACTTTTGATAAGTAGTAAATCTGCTCATTTTATTGCGACAAATTTACTGGTTAGTTCAGTTGAGAGAGATAAGCTTTCTGATTATGAAAAATACACTTTAGCTTGCAGTATTAAACAGAGTTTGAAAGGAGAGTTGGATTCAAATAAATTTCGATTCTTTGGATATTACAAAAATCCAGAGTTTAGAAAAATATTAGTTATTCAATATATTTTGAGGTTAGCTTTAGAGCCTATTCATTATAAAAGATTTTATTGGATTCTATATGGAAAGGGCGAGAAACTCTTTAACTTGATTAAAATAGTAAGTCCTCGTATTAAAAGGCTATCTAATTTTGGATGGAAAAAGGTTCTACGATTTCAGGTAAGTCCTTCTTTAACAGATGCTTACTACAACTTATTGGTTAAACAGATTAATTTGTCATTGAAGTATAGATTATTTATTCATAAAAGTTTAATGATGAGTCATCATAATAATTCTAGCCTCGAAAATGGATTAGTTAATTTTTTACAAAGCCTTTTAATTGACGGTATAAATAGTTCTCTAGATAAAACCTCCTTAATATATGAAAACAGATCTAAGGTAGGTAAATTTTCATTTACATATTTGAATACTGTTATCTATTTTCTTAGGCAAGAAGACAATTTGTACGATTTTGTCGACAAATTAAAAAGTTTTCTGATCAGAAGCGGATTGGTAATAGAATTATCATCTATAAGTATATCGACTCTATATGAGGGTTTCGATTTTTTTGGTTGGTTTTTCAAGAAGCCAAGTACTAGAAAAATTTTTATCTATGTCAGTCGAAGTAGTTGGTTTTTATATAAAAAGCTTTTTAAATCAGTTTTAAATAAATCTTATTCTTCTGGTTTTAAAGTGACAAAAATAAACTTACTGCACATGAAGTGGATACAAAAGTATCAGTATATTTCTAAATCTTTATTAAGGAGTAAATTTTATTTTATTAAAAGGTCAGTTTTTAAATATACTAAAAATTTGAGATCTCTTGAGAAAAAAATTCTATTTGAGTCTTTTAGATTCAAATTATTTAGGAATGTTTAAGTTGTTTAATATATACCCACTCTGATCGATTGTTAAATTATCAAATTAATAATTCTATCTTGTTGATGACAGAAATTTGGGAAGAAAACTAATATTATAATTAGTAATGTCACAAGTGTTATTGTTTTAAACAATATTAACCAAGGAGCTGTATGAGGTGAAAATCTCACGTACAGTTTTGAAAAAAAGGCATCATTAATGTCGATTTTAACAGGATTAAGTATATAGATTAAATAATAAAGGAATGAAATTTCACTCAAATTTCATTCCTTTATTATTCATGAATTTATTTTTTTGCAATTCGTGGTGGGTCTCTAAAGAAGACTGAGAAGAAGATAACCCCTAAAGTTCCAGCAAGTAGAAAAACGTATACTAATGTTTCCATAAAGATTATTTTATGTTTTTATGTCTAATTTATACTGCTCCTTGTTTTTTAGTACTTCTGTCACCAAGTTTTTGGAATGCACCAAATTCTACTTGCTCAGTAATTTCGGCACCAATACCACTAAATACATCTCTGAATAAAGTTCTAGATCCATGCCATAAATGACCAAGGAAGAACAATAGAGCGAAGTTTGCATGACCGAATGTATACCATCCTCGAGGGCTGCTTCTGAAGACACCGTCGGATTCAAGTGTTGTTCTGTCAAATTCAAGTACTTCACCTAGTTGTGCTTTTCTTGCGTATTTTTTTACAGTTGGAGCATCTGTATAAACTTGTCCATTTAATTTGCCACCATAGAAGCTTACAGTTACTCCTACCTGCTCTATACTATATTTGGACTCGGCCCTTCTGAATGGAATATCTGCTCTAATAATTCCATCTTTATCAACAAGAACTACTGGGAAAGTCTCAAAGAATGCAGGCATTCTTCTAACAGTAAGTTCTCTTCCATCTTTATCTTGGAATATTGGATGACCTAACCATGCTTCAGCAATTCCATCGCCTTTGTTCATAGGACCAGCTCGGAATAGTCCTCCTTTAGCAGGGTTATTACCTACATAATCATAAAAAGCTAATTTATCTGGAATTTTAGACCAAGCTTCGCTTAGAGAAAGACCTTCATTAAGTGAGTTTTCAACTCTTCTTTCAATTTCTTGTTGGAAGTATCCACTGTCCCATTGATATCTAGTTGGTCCAAATAATTCGATGGGTGTTGTTGCACTTCCATACCACATTGTTCCAGTTACTACAAATGCTGACCAAAATACTGCAGCGATACTACTTGAAAGTACGGTTTCAATATTACCCATTCTAAGAGCCCGGTAAAGCCTTTGTGGAGGTCGAACTGCAATATGGAAAATACCTGCTATAAACCCTAAGATACCGGCTGCTATATGATGAGAAGCTACGCCACTTGGATTAAAAGGGTTGAAACCTTCAGGTCCCCAAGCAGGAGCAACTGGCTGGACTTTTCCTGTGATTCCATAAGCATCTGAAACCCATATTCCTGGCCCCCAAGCTCCTGTTACATGAAAGGCTCCAAATCCAAAACATAAGACTCCTGAAAGTAAAAGATGAATACCAAAAATTTTTGGTAGATCTAGTGCCGGGTTTCCTGTACGAGGATCTCTGAATAATTCTAAATCCCAATAAACCCAATGCCATATCGCAGCAAGGAATAATAGGCCTGATAAACCAATATGAGCCAGTGCAACTCCTTCAAAGCTCCAGAATCCTGGATTAGAAATACTTTCTCCAGTGATACTCCAACCTCCCCAAGAATCTGTGACACCTATACGTGCCATAAATGGCATAACAAACATTCCCTGTCTCCACATTGGATTGAGAACAGGATCAGATGGATCAAATACTGCTAGTTCATATAAAGCCATAGATCCAGCCCAGCCTGCTACAAGAGCGGTGTGCATTAAGTGAACAGCAATTAGCCTTCCGGGGTCATTTAAAACTACTGTATGAACTCTGTACCAAGGTAATCCCATTGAATACATTCCTCCTTTAAAATTTATATTGTAACTTTCTTACATAAATTGGTAATTTTTATTTTACCTAATTAAAAATTATATATTGAAATTTTGATAATAAGATAGTTATTTACAGAAGTAATTTTTTTCAAGATTGATTTTATTGTTCTCGTGTAGTATATTAATGCGGATTATAACTTTTAAGAGTCTATAATTTTTGATGAGCAATAGAATCAAGTAGTAAAAAAAAAAAAACATAACCGCACTGGAATTGCGCACATGATGGTGTTTTAGCCTACAAAGTGTTTTTAATTTTTTAGCTTGAAATTCACATTACTTTACAATTTTAAGGAGTTTTACCATGGCAACATATAAAGTTAAACTGACAGGTTCTGGAGTAGATACAACTATTAACTGTCCAGATGATCAATATATATTAGATGCAGCTGAAGAACAAGGAATTGATTTACCATATTCTTGTAGAGCTGGTGCATGTTCTACATGTGCGGGTAAAGTAGCATCTGGTACTGTGGATCAGTCTGATCAATCATTTTTAGATGATAGCCAAATTGCTGCTGGATTTGTACTAACTTGTGTTGCATACCCTACGTCCAATGCAACAATTTTGACTCATCAAGAAGAGTCTTTATATTAAAAAATAAACGATCTAGATTGGTAATCTAGATCGTTTATTTTTTATATTTTTACTTCAATGTGAACACCTGAAGGTAAATCTAGCTTCATCAACGAGTCTATCGTTTTCGAAGAGGGTTCGTAGATGTCTATGATCCTTTTATGAACGCGTGTTTCAAAGTGCTCTCGTGAATCTTTATTCACATGTGGTGATCTGAGTACACAATAAATCCTTCTTTTTGTTGGCATGGGAATTGGTCCCATTGTAAGGGATTCAGTCCTATGAGCTGTATCTATAATTTTCTCGCAGGAAGAATTTAGTAGAGATATTTCGTAACCTTTTAACCTGATTCGTATCTTTTGTTTTTTCATAATACAATTTATATTGGGGATAAATTTTTATTATTCAATAATTTTTGATACAACTCCTGCTCCTACTGTCCGACCACCTTCTCTAATAGCGAACCTCATACCTTTTTCAATTGCTATAGGATGAATTAATTGAGCGGTCATTTTTATTCTATCACCTGGCATTACCATTTCTGCTGCAGTTCCATCATCGCTTGTAAATTGTGTAATTGTTCCTGTAACGTCTGTTGTACGAACATAAAATTGAGGTCTGTACCCGGTAAAGAAAGGTGTATGTCTCCCACCTTCCTCTTTTGTCAATACATACACTTCTCCTTCAAATTTTGTATGTGGGGTTATAGATCCAGGTTTTGACAACACCATTCCTCTTTCTATGTCGACTTTTTGAATGCCTCTAAGCAATATTCCAACATTATCTCCTGCCATGGCTTCATCTAAACTCTTTTGAAACATTTCTAAACCAGTAATTGTAGTGTTTCTAGTTTCTCGTAAACCTACAATTTCTATAGTGTCCCCGACCTTTACAACTCCTCGTTCTACACGACCAGTTGCTACAGTTCCTCGACCTGTAATTGAAAAAACATCCTCAACAGCCATTAAGAAACTCTTGTCAACCTCTCTCTCAGGTGTAGGTATATACGAATCTACCTTATCCATTAGACTATAAATAGTATCTACCCATTTATCTTGGCCACGCGTTATTTTTGGATTTTTTGTTAGTGCTTCAAGAGCTAAAAGAGCTGATCCGGACACAAATGGTATTTCATCTCCCGGAAAGTCATATTTTGATAGAAGTTCTTGCACTTCTAATTGAACTAGTTCTAAAAGTTCAGCATCATCTACCATATCTGCTTTATTTAGAAATACTACGATATGAGGAACTCCTACTTGTTTAGCAAGTAGAATGTGCTCTCTTGTTTGAGGCATTGGACCGTCGGCGGCTGAGCATACTAAGATTGCTCCGTCCATTTGAGCTGCTCCTGTAATCATATTTTTTACATAGTCAGCGTGGCCTGGACAATCCACATGTGCGTAATGTCGTTTTTCTGTTTCATATTCAATGTGTGCTGTATTGATAGTAATACCTCTTGCTCTTTCTTCAGGAGCGGAATCAATTTCATCGAACTTTTTTGTAATGCCTGTGTACACGGCTAGGGTTGCTGAAATCGCAGCCGTTAGAGTCGTCTTTCCATGGTCAACATGACCAATAGTCCCTATATTTACATGCGGTTTAGATCTTTCAAATTTAGCTCTTGCCATACTTATGAATAAAATTTAACGTTTGATTTACAGTCTCATTGCTTTTGTTTACATTGTATAACTATCTAGTTAAAATCTGTAATGTGCAAAAGCTTTATTTGCTTCCGCCATTCTATGAGTTTCTTCCCTTTTTCGAATAGAATTGCCTGTTTCATTTGCTGAATCCATTAATTCACTAGCGAGTTTTGTAGCCATATTTTTACCAGATCTTTCTCGAGAAAACCTAGTTATCCATCGTAGAGCCAAATTTGTCCCTCTAAAAGCTCTGACTTCCATTGGAACTTGATATGTAGATCCACCAATTCTCTTTGCTTTTACCTCAACAAGAGGCGTTACTTTTCTAACTGCAGTTTCAAGTACTTGTAATGGCTCTTCACCTGTTTTTTCTTTTATTAATTCTAAAGCATCATAGATAATTCGCTGAGCTAAATTTTTTTTACCTTCTTGTAAAATTCTGACTGTAAGCATAGTAACAAGTCTACTATTATAGATTGGATCGGGTAGGGCTAATCGTTTTTTTGCTGTAGTACGTCTAGACATAATAATTTTGTTTAGTTATAAAGAGTGTAATTATTTTGGTTTTTTTGCTCCATATTTAGAACGGCTTTGTTTTCTATCTTTCACTCCAGAAGCGTCTAGAGTTCCTCTAATAATGTGGTATCTTACTCCAGGTAAATCCTTTACTCTTCCACCTCTTATTAATACTACGGAGTGTTCTTGAATATTATGACCAATTCCTGGAATATAAGCCGTTACTTCAAATCCAGAAGTTAGTCGGACGCGAGCAACTTTTCTAAGAGCAGAATTGGGTTTTTTAGGCGTTGTCGTGTAGACTCTGGTGCAAACCCCCCTGCGTTGAGGACAGCTCTTCAGTGCTGGAGATTTTGTCTTTTTCTTAATTTGCTCTCTCTCGGATCGAACTAATTGTTGAATTGTTGGCATGATAGTTTTAAGTGGTTCGTTAAGAACCTGAAATTGGTGTATTTAGTTTATATTTTTTTAAGAATCGTTCGACTCTTCCTTCTGTATCTAAAAGTCTTTGAGACCCTGTGTAAAACGGGTGATTTCCAGACCAAATATCGACGTTTAGTTCTGGTCTAGTAGATCCTACGGTCATAATTAATTGTCCGTCACAGTAGACTTTACTTTCTGGGTACCATTTGGGGTGAATATTTTTTTTAGGCATATTTAATTTAGAAGGTGAATAGGCGTTAACGTTTGGAGAATTGTGGAGCTTTTCTGGCTTTTCGAAGTCCATATTTTTTGCGTTCTTTACATCTTGAATCTCGAGTTAAGTATCCTTCAAATTTCAAGGCAATCCTATTTTCTGGGTTTAGTTTGCATAAAGCTCTAGATAGTCCTAAACGAATTGCTTCTGTTTGACCAGTTAAACCTCCACCTTCTGCATTTATCTGAAGATCATATTTATTTTCCAGACCTAGACTTGATAAAGGTGATTTTGTAACTTGTAGATAATTTGGACTGTATTGTAAGTACGAATCACCATCTACTCCATTTATTGTAAGTTTTCCTGATCCTGGAGTTAAACGTACTCTTGCAATAGAATTTTTTCTATGACCTGTACCTATATAGATAACTTGACTCATAATTAAATATTTAGTGTATAGTGATTTTTTTTGGACTCTGTGCTGCATGGGGATGAGTAGATCCTGTGTAAATTTTTAATTTTGTGAATAATTCACGTCCTAGAGACCCTTTTGGTAACATTCCTTTGACTGATTTCTCAATTATTCTAGAAGGAAGTCGGTTTTGTAATTCCTTAAATGTTTCTATAGTTAAACCACCTGGTGTACCTGAATGGCGGTAATAAAATTTGTCGGTTTCTTTTTTTCCAGTTACAATAATTTTTTCTGCATTGATTACAATAACACCTTGTTGAATATTTTGACTTGGGTTATAGTGAGGGTTGTTTTTTCCTAATAGAATTTTACTAATCTCACTGGATAAACGACCTAAAGTTGCACAATTCGCATCGATTAAAAACCAATCATAGTCATGTTTTTCTTTAATAGAGAGTGTAGTTTTATTCATATAGTAGATTTTTTACTTTTCGTATTGTTATTTCCAGTTTTATTTATTATTCAGATTTATCTTTTCCTTTGGCAAATTTATACCTAATCGTTTCTGCAAAGCATCAATGACCTCTTCTGCAGATTTCTGACCAAAATTTTTTATTTCCAGTAAATCTTCTTGGGAATAGTCTAATAAATCTGCAACAGAGTGAATCTGCGCTCTTTTTAGGCAGTTATAAGCTCTTACGGAAAGAAGAAGTTCTTCGATTAAAATTTGATTAATTCTAGTTCCCTCTGGTAAAATTTTTTCTTCTTCAGATTTGAAGTGAATAGTCTTTAAAGGAGCAAATAGATTGCTTAAAATGGTAGAACTTTTACCGACAGCTTCTTGAGGTGAAATACTTCCATTTGTCCAAATCTCTAAAGTTAGTTTATCTTTTAACGCATAGGAGTTATGACGTATTTCTTCAACTGTGTAATTAACTTTTTTTACTGGCATAAATATAGCATCCACCCGAAGGAAATCTACTGATGTATCATCAATAAATTTTTCTGTGAGATGATAGCCTCTACCAGAGTCTATCTTAAATTCCATTTCTAGTATATTGTTACTGCATATTGTAGCTATATATTGTTTTGAGTCTACAATCTCTATATCGGAGGGTAACTCAAAGTTAGCTGTTGTAACTATGGCAGGTCCTTGAACTCGTAAGCGTCCTATGCCTGGTTCTTTGGTATGGGTTTTGAGAACAACTTCTTTGAGGTTTAGTAAAATTTCTAAAACATCTTCACGTACTCCTGGTAGGGTTGAAAATTCATGATTTATACCCGCTATGCGAACTGCAACAATAGAAGACCCCTCAAGGTCTGAAAGTAAAACGCGTCTAAGTGCATTTCCAACTGTAATCCCCTGACCAGGATCCAAAGGTTCTAATATAAATTTTCCATAATAATCACGGGGATTATCGGTTTTTGACTCTACACACTCTATTCCAAATTGAACCATATGAATTTATAAAATTTAATGGTTGTTAGATAATTAAATCCGTCGCTTTTTAGGAGGTCGACAGCCATTGTGAGGTACTGGTGTTATATCTTTTATGAGACTTATTTCTAGCCCTGCTGCTTGTAAAGCCCTAACAGCTGTTTCTCTACCTGCACCGGGACCACATATCAGTACGTCGGCTTTTTTTAGGCCTTGATTAAGAGCTTCTTTTGTAGCTTTTTCAGCTGCAATCTGAGCTGCAAAAGGCGTTCCTTTTTTTGCTCCTTTAAAACCTATAGCTCCAGCGGATGCCCATGAAATTGTTTCACCACTCTGACTTGTAATTGTTATAATGGTGTTATTAAATGTTGATTGTATATGTGCGACTCCATTTGGAGCAGCTTTTTTATTTTTTTTTACAGTCGATTTTTTTAATTGTGTTGCCATAAGTATTCAGTCTTTGATAATTGTTAATGGATATTTCGATTACTTATTTAGTAATTTTCTTTTTACCTGCAACAGTTTTCTTACTACCTCGCCTAGTTCTAGCATTAGTCCGGGTTCTTTGACCTCGAAGAGGGAGACCTACTCTATGTCGACGACCCCGAATACAATTAATCTCCATTAATCGTTTTATATTCACAGACTCTATTCTTCTTGCAGCACCCTCGACTTGGTATTCTCGATCAATAATCTCTCGTATAGTACTTATGTCCTGATCACTTAAATCTTTACATCGAATATTTGCATCAACATTAGCTTTAGATAAAATAGTTTGTGAACTTGATAATCCTATTCCATATATGTATGTTAAACCAATTTCGATTCTTTTGTTTCTAGGAAGATCTACTCCCGCTATACGTGCCACTTTTTTTCTCCTATAGAATAGTTAGTATTAAATTATTTACGTTTCATTTTGGCACCACCCTGTCTTACCTTTAATCGGGGGTCTGTTTTACTGATTACATATAAACGTCCTCTTCTTCTAACGACTTGACAGTCTTTACTTCGTCCTTTCAGGCTACCTATAGAGCTTACAACTTTCATGGGTGTTGGTTATATTGGATTTAAAGTACATATAATAAGAGTTGAATATAAAATTTTGTGCAGTAAAAATTTATCTAGAAGCTTTTTATTATGAATATTACCTCATTATATTTTCGTAGTTTTTAGATATCAAATAAGTCTGAATTTGTTTAGCGGTATCTATGGCGACACCCACTAATATCAGTAAAGATGTAGCTCCCAATCCTTTAAATGTTGATATTTCTGTTATATTTTCGATAATACTTGGAATTACTGCTATAAATGCCAAAAATAAAGCCCCTAAAAATGTTAGTCTATTCAATGTTTTTTGTAAATAATCAGTTGTAGCTTTTCCAGGCCTCACTCCAGGAATACTGGATTCCATTTTTTTTAAGTTTTTTGATATGTCGGAAGGATTTAGTATCAAAGATGCGTAAAAGTAGCTAAAGAATAAGATAAGTGAAAAGTAGAATAATAAATAAATAGTTTTGTTTCCTCCATTTGGTGATAGTGATAATACTAAACTTAAAATTTGTCTATTAGTAGTTATTTGGCTTATATAACCTGGTAGTACAAGAAACGCCGATGCAAATATAATTGGCATCACACCTCCTTGATTGAGACGTAGAGGTAAGTAACTTGTTTTATTTTGAGATTGGCCTTTACTTAATTGTCTGGCTGATACAATTGGTATCCGTCTTGTTCCTTCCTGAACAAAGATGATCCCTAAAATCATTACAAGAAATATTAAGGCAAGTAAAATTAGTTGGTAAAAGCTAGAAGATGCATTAGAAGAGTAAGACGTTTGTTGTAAAAGTTTTGGTAAACCAGATATTATGTTTACAAAAATTAGTATAGATGCGCCATTTCCAATTCCTTTTTCAGTAATTTGTTCTGAAATCCACATGATTAACATAGAACCCGTAGTTAATGCTGTTGACATCTCTACAATAAACTGTAGATTCCAATCAAATACGTAAGGTCGAACCCAAAAAGCTATTCCTAAGCTTTGGATAATTGACCAGATTAAGGCTAGATATCGAGTTAATTGAGAAATCTTTTGTCGCCCTGCCTCACCCTCTTCTTTTTGTAGTTTTTCTAAACTTGGAATAGAAGTTGTTGCGAGTTGAACAACAATTGAAGCATTAATATAGGGTACTATTCCTAGAGCAAAAATACCTATTGAAGCAAATCCTCCACCTGAAAAGATATTTAGAAAACTAACCAGTGGATTTGTTGAGATACTTTGATAAAAAGCATCGTGATCTACTCCTGGAATGGGTACAAATGTGCCAAATCTCGACAAAATAAGAAGGCTAAGTGTTGTTATAAATCGCGGTTGAATATCATTGGTATTCTTTTTTATTTTATACATTCTAATTAAAGTAATGAGGTTGAAAGAAAGTTTAATTTTTATTAATGCTTAGATTTAGATAATTTTTTATCTAAATCTAGTTTTAACATAATAATTCTTTTTTCTTACTATAGATTTCTATCGTTATGAATCTGAGAAAAGGTTTTTAATTGCAACAACGCATTTGTAGCAGCACGTGCATTATTTAATGGGTTACCAGATCCTAGTTGTTTTGCTAAAATATTTTTCACTCCGGCGAGTTCAAGAATTGTACGGACGGAGCCACCAGCTATAACTCCAGATCCGGGAGCTGATGGTCGGATTATTACCTTTGCGGCTCCGGACTGACCAGTTATAATATGTGGTATAGAATTGTTTTTTGTTACTGGAACATTGACTATATGCTTTTTACTATCCGTAACAGCTTTCTTTACAGCTCCAATAACGTCACTTGCTTTTCCAACTCCAACTCCAACTTGTCCTTTCTCATTTCCAATAATTAGAATGGCTCGGAAACTCAATTTTTTACCCCCTTTTACAACTTTAGTAACCCTTCTTACTTGAACTATTCTTTCTTGCCAATCTGTTTCTTTTTCTTTTAGTTTATTTGTTTTTTTACGATTAGACATATAGTTTATTGTTTATTAAAATTTAAGTCCTGCTTCTCGTGCAGCCTCTGCTAGAGCTTTAACTCGCCCATGATATATGCGACCCCCTCGATCGAAAACAACTTTTTCAATTTTTGCTTCAAGAGATTTTTTTGCTATTAACTTTCCCACTAAGATTGATGCTTCACAAGTATTCGAAGAAGATATTTCAGAAGAGATAGATTTTTCTATTGTCGAACTAGATAAAATTGTTCGTCCTTGCACATCATCAATTAATTGTGCATATATGTGATTATTAGATCTAAATACAGATAGTCTAGGTTTTTCAGAGGTTCCTTTGATTTTTTGGCGAATTCGACGTTTTGCTTTTTCTAAAGATTTATTTGTCATAATGGGTATTAGTTATTTTTTGCCTGCTTTTCCTATTTTCTTACGGACATATTCACCTTGATAACGTATACCCTTTCCTTTATATGGTTCAGGAGGTCTAACTGATCTGATATTGGCTGCGATTTGACCAACTAATTCTTTATCAGATCCTGAAATTATTATGTTTGTATTATTTTCTACTAATAGCTTAATTCCATCAGGAGAAATGATTTTTACTTGATGGCTATATCCTACGTTTAAGATTAAGTTTTTTCCATCTATTTGAGACCTATACCCCACTCCTTGTAACTCAAGCTTTTTTTGAAATCCTTGAGTAACACCTTGGATCATATTATTTATAAGACTACGATAAGTCCCATACAATTGTCTTCCAGCAGATATAGATTCTGATGGTAACACTTGAATCATTGCATTACTTTGGATAATTTTAATGGAATTGGGAATGTTTTTTGAAAGTTCACCTTTAGGGCCTTTTACTATTATTTTGTTGGGACTTATTGTTATAGATACTTTATCTGGTACATTAATTGAAAGTTTACCTATTCGAGACATATTTGATTATATATTTTTTACCATACGTAGCATAAAACTTCACCACCTAATCCTTGGTGTCGAGCTTTGTTATCCGTCATTACTCCTTGAGAGGTTGAGATTACTGCAATTCCTAATCCTCCTAATACTCGAGGAAGTTCTTTTCTATTTGCATATACTCGTAAACCTGGTTTACTGATACGTTTTAGAGCTGTTATTATAGGTTCTCTTCTTTTTCCTTTATATTTTAAAGACAGTAAGAGTTGGCTTCTACTGGTTTCGCTAATTTCTTCGAAACTTTGTATAAATCCTTCCTCTAACAAAATATTTGCTATATTTCGTGTCATCTTCGTTGCTGGAACTTCCACTATTTGATGTTTTGCTAAATTGGCATTACGTAGGCGAGTAAGCATATCCGATATTGTATCGTTGACCACAAAATCTCCTGATATTTTATAATAGTTTTGGTTGTTTAATTATCGTTAAAAGGCATTCCTAGAGCTTTTAGTAAGGCTATTCCTTCTTGTTGAGTTTTGGCTGTAGTTGTTATACATATATCCATACCTCTGATTTGATCAACTTTATCATATTCTATTTCGGGAAATATAAGTTGTTCTTTTATGCCTAAATTATAATTTCCTCGACCATCAAAACCTCTTATACTAACACCCTTAAAATCCCTTATTCTTGGAAGTGATAGGTGAATAAATCTTTCTAGGAATGAATACATTAACTGTTTTCTCAAAGTAACTGCGATACCTACTGGCATACCATCTCGAATTTTAAATCCTGCAATAGATTTACGGGCTTTAGTAATAATTGGTTGTTGGCCCGTTATGGTCGATAGTTCTTGTATACTTATTTCTAATGCTTTATTATTCTTAGAAGCTTCACCTAGACCTCTGTTAATTGTTATTTTGAGAATTTTTGGAACCTCATGTACATTCTTATATTTAAATTGATCTAGAAGTAAAGGAATAACTTTTTCTTTGTAATACTTTCTTAAAGTTTGATTCATAGATTTTTATTTTAAAGAAGTTTTTTTAATACTCTTGTTTTTTTTCCACCTGGGTCTACTTGTATAGAAATTCGACTTGCTAATTGTTTTTCCGTGCTATACAGCATGACATTAGATCTATCTATAGGAGCTTCGAATTGAGAGATCCGACCTACTTCTCCTTCTTTTTTTGGTTTAATATGTTTCTTCTTGATATTTACATTTTTTACAACAACTTGGTTTGTATTTCGTAAAATTTGAATAATTTCACCTATTTTACCTTTGTCTCTGCCTGAAATTACTTTAATTGTGTCTCCTTTTTTGACTTGAAGAGTATATTTTCTAGTCATTACAATACCTCCGGAGCAAGTGAAACAATTTTACTGAAATCTTTATCTCTGAGTTCTCGGGCTATGGGTCCAAATACCCTAGTACCACGTGGGTTATTCTCTTTATTTATTATTACTGCAGCATTGTCATCGAACCTTATGGACATCCCATCGCTTCTACGTATAGTTTTTTTTGTTCGTAAAACTACAGCCCGGACTACATCAGATCTTTTTACAGGCATATTCGGAGATGCATCTTTTACGACAGCTATTATGACATCACCTATATTGGCGTAACGTCTATTACTTCCTAGAACTTTTATGCACATTATTTTTTTTGCTCCACTATTATCAGCTACATTTAAATAGGTTTGAGTTTGAATCATAATTTTATTCTCCCATCGTAGAAATATTTATTCTGGATGATTTTTGTTTTATTAGTTTTAAATTCCAGCGTTTTGTCTTACTTAGTGGTCTTGTCTCAATAATAGTAACGATATCTCCTATTTGACATTGATTTGTTTCGTCATGAACTTTGTATTTTTTAGTTTTAGCTATGACTTTCCCATATTTTTTATGTGTCACTCTATTTTCTATGGATACAACAATAGTTTTTTCCATCTTGTCACTGACTACAATCCCAGTTCTTTCTTTTATAGGCATGATCGTTTATTTTATAGTTTGCTTTTTTTGAGACTCTATCGTTAATAGTTGAGCTATTCTTCTTTTTTGATGCTTAAATAAATGTGGTTTAAAAGATTGCCTAGTTGCTTTTTTCAATCTAAGATTGAATAAACTTTTTTTTGTATCTACGACCTCTTTGGATAGAGTCTCTAGATTTATATTTTTTAAATCACTAAAAGATTCAAAAGCCATACGATATTTACTCCTTAGATATAAATTTAGTTTTTATTGGAAGTTTATAAGACGCGTTTTTTAAAGCTTGGTATGCAAGTGATTGAGGTACACCATTCATTTCAAATAATATGTGACCTGGCTTTATTACTGCAACCCAGTAATCTGGAGCTCCTTTACCTGATCCCATACGAGTTTCTGGTGGTTTTGAGGAGATAGATTTGTCTGGAAAAACTCGAATCCAAAGCTTACCGGTTCTTTTCACATATCTAGTAATTGTTCTTCGGGTAGCTTCAATTTGTCTAGATGTTAGCCAAACTGGCTCCAAAGCTTGAAGACCATATTCTCCAAACACTATGGTGTTACCTTTACTTGCTACACCACCTAATCTTCCTCTGTGTGGTTTACGAAATTTTGTTCTTTTAGGACTAAGCATATGATAAATTCAGACTGACTGTTTAATATTTGATTATTTATGATTCTATAGTATTTTTTTGTATGGACCTAAGCTTAGGACTAACTTCACCATTAAATACCCACACCTTTACGCCAAGTACTCCATATGTCGTTTGAGCTCGTTTAGTGGAGTAATCTATATCTGCACGAAGAGTTTGTAAAGGAACTCTCCCTTCTCTAACCCACTCACTTCGTGCGATTTCAGCACCATTCAGTCTGCCTGAAACTTGAACTTTTATCCCTTGAACATTCAGTCGCTGAGCTTTTTGGATTGCTTGTCTTGTAGCTCTACGGAAAGCTACACGTTTTTCAAGTTGTTGAGCGATAAATTCTGCAATCAAGGAAGCATCAGAATCTGCTTTGGATAGCTCACTTACATTTATTCTTAATTGATTAGATATAGTTACAGATTTAGAGAGTTCTTCTTTTAGTTTTTCAATACCAGATCCTGATTTTCCAACTATTATTCCTGGTCTTGATGTATGTATATTCAACTCTATTTGATTAGATTTACGGTGAATCTCAATTTTTGATATTCCTGCACTAGAGAGGTTAGACTCGATATAGTTTCTTATACGATAATCCTCTTCTAAATTTGAAGAGTAATTTTCTTTTAATTCAAACCACGAAGATCTATGTTGTTGTGTAATCCCTAGTCTAAATCCTAAAGGATGTGTTTTTTGACCCATTAATTACCTCTTTTTTCTATAAATATTTTTCTAGTATGAATTTATTTTAAGCTTGTTAGACTAACTCGGATATGGCATGTAGGTTTCTGTATTTTATATCCTCGTCCTTGAGCTCGGGGTCTGAAACGTTTCAGTATAGGACCTGGATCCGCACATGCTTCACTTATAGAAAGATCAGATTTTTTTAAGCCTTCATTATTTTCTGCATTTGCACCAGCGGATTGTAAAACTTGAAGTATAGGTTTACAAGCTGCGTAAGGCATAAATTCAAGGATCATAACCGCTTCTTTATATGATTTTCCTCTTATTTGATTTAAGACCCGTCGAATCTTGTTTGGTGCCATTCTAATATACTTGGCTATTGCTTTTGACATTTTAAACCCTCTTTTTTGTAATTATTTTTTTGCTTTTTTATCACTCTTTACATGAGATCTAAAATTACGTGTGGGAGAAAACTCTCCAAGTTTGTGACCAACCATTTGATCATTTACGTACACTGGAACATGTTGCTTCCCGTTATAGACGGCTATTGTATGACCAACCATTGAAGGTAAGATTGTAGAGGAACGGGACCAGGTTTTTATTATATCTTTCTTTCCTGTTGTGTTTAATAGTTCTATTTTTTTTGACAAAGATGCATTAATAAAGGGGCCTTTGGATAGTGAACGGGTCATGATGTACCTTATAGTTAGTTTATCGATTGGTGTACTAAAAACTATTGAGAATTAATTATTTTCTTCCCCTGATTATATAGAAGTCACTATATTTTGTTTTTACTCTGGTTTTAACTCCTAACGCTGGTTTACCCCATGGTGTTACAGGACGAGCTCGACCGATTGGAGATCTCCCCTCTCCACCACCATGTGGATGATCGCAAGGATTCATTACAACACCACGCACAGTTGGTCTAATCCCTAACCATCTGCTTCGACCTGCTTTTCCAGATGTTATGTTACTGTGATCTAAGTTTCCGATTTGTCCTATTGTTGCATAACATTCTTTTCTTACCATTCTTACCTCGCTAGATGGAAGTTTTAGCGTAATGAAGCTACCATCCTTTGCTACAATTTGAGCAGAAGTTCCTGCCGACCGAACTATTTGCCCACCCCGACCAGGTATTAATTCAATATTATGAACGTCTGTACCAAGAGGTATTGCTTTAAGAGGTAAGGAGTTTCCAATTTCTAGCGGGGAGTTTTCACCTGAATAAACTGTATCGCCTACAGCTAGAGATTTAGGATGCAATATATATCTTTTTTCTCCATCTTTATAATGTAGAAGAGCTATTCGTGAATTTCGATTAGGATCATATTCGATTGTAGCCACTACAGCGCTTATGTTTATTTTGTTTCGCTTGAAGTCAACCAATCTATATCTTTGTTTATGTCCTCCACCTCTGTGCCTTGTGGTCACAACTCCTCGATTATTTCTTCCAAAGTTAGAAGCTTTCTTTCTTAACAGTGTTTTTTCAGGATTTGAGGAAGTTATTTCTGAAAAGTCGGAAACAGATCGGTTCCGTGTCCCAGCTGTGTAGGGTCTGTATATTCGTATAGGCATAAGAAATTATTTTAATTATGAGTATTTAATTTTCTGAAAATAGGTTTATAGAATTCCCTTCATATAAAGTGATAATTGCTTTTTTATAATGGGATTTAGTACCTGAAAATTTTCCAAGTCTTCTTTGTCTAACAGGTAGATTAGACGTATTGACAGATCTAATCTTGACATCGAATAGATATTCTATCGCAGTTTTGATCTCAGGTTTACTTGCTTTGGGATTAACAGCAAAACTATATTGATTTGATTCTAATAATTTCGTGGCTTTATCTGAAATAATGGGATATTTTATGTAGTCAACTAATTTTTGTAAATTCATGTCTTTTAGAATTATTATTTACTTAGTGAGAAATATTTTAAAGCGTTTTCTGTAATTAAAACTTCTTTTGATAAAAGTAAATCTCGTAAGTTTAAACTACTTGGTTGTGATAGTTGGATATTAGGTAAATTTCGTGTTGCGAGTTTTATGTTTTTGTTTGGAGTATCAGTTATAATAAGAAGTCTTTTGTTTCGATCTAAGGAGGTAATCTTATTTATCTTGTCTGAAAAGTTTTTTGTTGAGGCAGTCTCTAAATTTTGAAAAGAGTCTTCTAAAACTTTTGTTTTAGAACTGCTGTTAAATAAAGTTGTTCGTAGAGCGAGCTGTTTTTCTTTAAAATTAATTTTTTTATTATAAATTTTAGGCTTTGGACCAAAAGCAACTCCTCCCCCTTTCCATAAAGGAGAATTACTAGAACCTGCACGAGCTCGCCCTGTTCCTTTTTGTTTCCATGGTTTTTTGCCACCACCCTTAACTTCACTTCTTGTTTTACAGGAAGCTGTACCTTGTCTTCTGTTTGTATCTTGAATAACTAAAGATCTTTGAATAAGATATTTTGATGTACAATCGTCTATCCTTAGAGATATAGAAGTATCGGATGATTTATTACCATTGCTATCCAAGACGTTATATGTAAGTTCTTTTATTAGAGTCATTATAAATAATTTTTGTAAGTTATGATTAGAATAGTTTTTTTATACTTAAAATGTTCCCTATTTTACCAGGAACTGCTCCCTTAACTACAATTAAGTTATTTTCAGGATTGACCAATAAGATTTGAAGATTTTTTATCGTTGCTTTTTTACCACCCATTCGACCAGCCATTCGTTTGCCAGGATATACTCTTCCTGGAGTTGTTCCCATACCAATTGAACCCGGTTCTCTGTGGTTTTTGGACCCATGAGTCATAGGACCTCTTGTGAAATTATGTCTTCGTATTGTGCCTGCAAATCCTTTTCCGATCGTTTTGCCTGTAATTGAAACTTTATCCCCAACAGTAAACTTATCTACACATACCTTTGTACCCAAGATTTCATCATTTGTAGAGCTTACTTTATATTCTTTTAAGTATTTTAAGGGTAGATCTACCTTTTTTAGATGACCCAATTTAGGTTTGTTAAGTAGATTAGGTTTAATTTCAGAGTAACCTAGTTGAATCGCGCTATACCCATCATTAGAGAGAGTTTTTATTTGTGTTATTACACACGGGCCTGCTTTAATAATTGTAACTGGAATCGCTAGACCAAAATCATCAAATATTTGTGTCATTCCTAGTTTTGTACCTAGAATACCTATATTCATAAAAATTTGTTAGTAAAAAGTTTTCTACAGATGACGGTACAGTTAAATTTTATATCTGTACACTAAAATACCATACTAATATTCCCTTAAAACTCTTTCAATATATTTTAAAGTTCCCCCAATCTATTTTTACTTTCTTTTTTTTCGGGGGGTCGGTAATGCCTACTTGCACTACTTATTTTTAGATGAGATATTAAAATCATATTAATTTTAAAAATTTTTAAGTAGTATTATTCGTCGTCATATGGGAAAAGTTGTAGGAATAGATTTAGGAACAACAAATTCTGTAGTAGCCGTTATGGAGGGTGGAAAACCTACCGTTATACCCAATGCAGAAGGTTTTAGAACTACCCCTTCTGTAATAGCATATACAAAAAATGGAGATCGCTTGGTGGGTCAAATTGCAAAAAGACAGGCGGTTATTAATCCAGATAACACATTCTACTCGGTAAAACGGTTTATTGGTCGAAAGTCTGAAGAAGTATCCGAAGAGTTAAAACAAGTATCTTACATCGTTAAATCGGATTCTCAAGGAAACATTAAGTTAGAATGTCCCGCTCTTAAAAAAGATTTTGCAGCGGAAGAGATGTCCGCTGAAGTATTGAGAAAATTAGTTGATGATGCTAGCAAATATTTAGGAGAACAAGTCAAGCAAGCTGTCATAACGGTTCCGGCATATTTTAATGATTCACAAAGACAAGCAACAAAAGATTCTGGTAAAATTGCAGGCTTAGAGGTTCTTAGAATTATAAATGAACCTACAGCTGCATCTCTAGCTTATGGATTAGATAAAAAAAATAATGAAACGATCTTAGTATTTGATTTGGGGGGTGGAACGTTTGATGTGTCTGTATTAGAAGTTGGCGATGGAGTTTTTGAAGTTTTATCTACAGCAGGTGATACACATCTAGGTGGTGATGACTTTGATGATAAAATCGTAAAATGGCTTTTATCTGAGTTTAAGTCTGAAAGTAGTATCGATTTAAAAAATGATCGTCAAGCTCTTCAAAGGTTAACTGAGGCTTCTGAAAAAGCTAAAGTAGATCTTTCAAGTTTGACGCAAACTGAAATTAATTTGCCATTTATTACTGCAACAGACACAGGTCCTAAACATTTAGAAAGGGTTTTAACGAGAGCCAAGTTTGAAGAATTATGCTCTACTTTAATTAGTAGAGCTAGAACTCCTGTTGATAATGCCTTAAAAGATGCAAAGTTAGATTCAAGTAAAATCGATGAAGTTGTATTGGTAGGAGGATCTACAAGAATACCAGCTGTCAAAGAACTTGTTAAAAAGATTTTAGGTAAAGATCCAAATCAAACTGTAAATCCTGATGAGGTTGTTGCTGTAGGGGCAGCTGTACAAGCAGGCGTATTAGCGGGTGAAGTAAAAGATATTTTGTTGTTAGATGTAACACCTTTGTCACTGGGTGTAGAGACATTAGGAGGTGTTACGACTCGTATTATTTCTAGAAATACGACCATACCGACTAAGAAGTCAGAGGTTTTTTCCACTGCTGTTGATAATCAGCCTAATGTAGAAATTCACGTTTTACAGGGAGAAAGAGAGTTTGCTCGAGATAATAAAAGTTTAGGAACATTTCGCTTAGACGGCATTTTACCTGCTCCTAGGGGTATTCCTCAAATCGAAGTAACTTTTGATATTGATGCTAATGGAATATTATCTGTAACAGCGAAAGATAAAGGTAGTGGTAAAGAGCAGTCTATTACGATTACTGGAGCTTCTACCTTACCAACAGAAGAAGTTGAAAGAATGGTAAGAGAATCTGAACAAAGTGCTGCGACGGATAAAGAGAGAAGAGAAAAAATTGATTTGAAAAATCAAGCCGACTCATTATGTTATCAGTCTGAAAGACAGATTGAAGAGTTAAAAGAAAAAATTGACTCCAAGGATAAAGAAAATGCAATGACTAACGTAAGTGAACTTAGATCAGCTATACAGAATGATGATTACGAAAAAATTAAGTCTTTAAGCAAAACCTTGCAAGAGAATTTAATGTCACTTGGAAAAAAAGTATATAGTCAAAATAATTCTTCTTCACAAGAATCAAAGTCGACAAATGATTCTGTAATTGATGCTGATTTCTCCGAGACGAAATAAAATATTGAGTATAATTTATTGTAAGTCTATAGATATTCAGATACTCTATAGATTTACATTTACATATGTTCGATATCGTGATTAGTTTATCCAACTAATGATTCTTTTGCTTGGTACATTATTTTGAGTGTAATTTTTTTTATGTTATGTTTTTTTGCAAATATCTCTGTATTTTTTTTTACCTTTTTACGTACAAAACCAGGAATTTGTTGTAATTCTGAATATGCTTCATCAGACCATAAATCATCTTCTCTATTGGTGATTTTTAAATGGTTTTTATCTGGAAGATCATGACCTCCAAATAATTCGAGCAAATGATCTTCCATTCCTAAAGTAAAAGAATGATATATTAAATCTGCGATTTGGTTAGCACCTTCATATCCTAGGAAAGGCTTGTATCCAAGAGGAAAATCCTGTATATGGCAAGGAGAAGATATTATCCCACAGGGTATTCCAAGTCTTTTTCCTATATGTTTTTCCATTTGTGTTCCAAATATAGCGGAGGGGTTACTTTTTAATATTAATTCTTTTACCAACTGGTGGTCTTCTGTGATAATTATATTATCACATAGACCTTCAACTTGACTTCTAAACCATGACTCGTCATGTTTGCAGTAAGTTCCTGCCCATAAAACCTGAATACCCATTTCTCGAGTTAATATTTTTGTTATGGAGGCTGAGTGTGTTGCATCTCCAAATACGATAGCTCTCTTTCCAGTTAAATTTTGGCAGTCTATAGATTTTGAAAACCATGAAGAACTTGAGATGAATTTGGTCTGCGAATATATATAAGGTTCTACTTGTAAATCATAGTTTTGAAGTTTGAGACTGTGTTGAATCTTTCTTATAAAATTTGCAGTTTCCATGACTCCAATTGGTGGTATAGCTACGTATGGTATGCCAAATTCTTTATATAAATATTCTCCAGTACGTAGTCCAATCTCTCGATATGGAATAATATTTATCCATGCTTGAGGCAAGTATTTTATATCATTAACATTTGTTTCGTTTGGGATACACATGTTAATATCGAGATTCAAATCTTTACATAGTTTAATTAGCTCAGATAAGTCATGTTGGTTATGAAATCCTAATGAACATGTTCCAATTATGTTGACAGAAGGGTGGATTGTTTTTTCTTCTTTCAATAGGTTATACTTCTTTGCCTTGGTTATGTAAAAGTCTATAATTTGTTCTAAAGTTCGATCGGCAGCTTGTAATTCGTTAATCCTATAATGATTAACGTCCGCTAATAATATATCAGCTTTGGATTCAAGAGAAGCTTTTATTACAAAATTCTGAAGGTCCTCCTGAAGAATACTTGAGGTACAAGTAGGAGTTAACACAATTAGGTCGGGATGTTCTTCACGATCTTTTCGTGTTATGTTAGATATAACTTTTTCTTGTGATCCTTTAGAAAGAACATGCCGATCTACTATACTTGTCGTAATTGGTGTAAACTCACGATCACGTTCGAGCATAGACTTCATAACGTTAAAATAGTCATCCCCTAAAGGTGCATGCATTATAGATAGTACATTTCGAAATGAACTGGCTACACGTAGTGTTCCTATGTGAGCAGGACCTGAATACATCCAATAGGCAAGTTTCATATCTAGCCTCCAGTAGAATTAATTTTTGAAACTGATTAAAATTTATTATACTACTCTTTTATACCATGATAGTTATTTCTTATTTAAATCCAGTGATAAAATCGATTCGAAAATTTCATTTTTTTATGAATTTACCTACTTTCGACTCGAAAGTAGGTTTAAGTTATGCTGCAACTTTTTGTCGAATAAAGTCAACCGCTTGTTGCATGTTAGAAATTTGTTCAGCAGTTTCATCAGGTATTTCTATATTGAATGCTTCTTCCATAGCCATAACTAATTCAACAGTGTCTAGAGAGTCAGCCCCTAGGTCATTTGCAAAGTTTGCCTCTTTTGTAACTTGACTTTTTTCTACGCCTAATTGTTCTGCAATAATACTTTGCACTTTGTTGAATATTTCTTGTTCAGTCATAAGTTTGTATTTTATTTATAACTATTTATATTCATAAAGAGTAGTAGAGAGTTCATTTTTATTCAATTTTTATAAATACTATTACAATCTAATTCCCATTTATATTTTCGTTGTGTTAAGAATGTTTAAATTCGGTTATAAGAAGTACTTCGAAAGATTCCTTAATAATGCTATTATAGAAATAGCAAAAATAAAAACTTACTTAACTTATAAATTACCTAAGTAAAGTTATAAGTTTTAACATTTAAGTGAGAGTTTTTAGTTTCTTGTCTCAGAAGAGGAGAACTTCAATGACAATTAGCTCAACAGAGCAAGAGGCAAAAAAAGTTTCGATCGCAGTAGATAGAAATCCAGTTCCTACATCATTTGAAAAATGGTCTCAGCCTGGTCATTTCTCTCGAACATTAGCTAAAGGACCTAAAACTACTACGTGGATTTGGAATTTACACGCTGATGCACATGATTTTGATAGTCATACTAGTTCCTTAGAAGATATATCCCGTAAAATTTTTAGTGCTCATTTTGGACAGTTGTCTGTTATATTCCTATGGTTAAGTGGAATGTACTTTCACGGTGCTAGATTTTCTAACTATTCAGCATGGTTAAGTAATCCAACAGCAGTTAAGCCTAGTGCTCAAGTTGTGTGGCCAATAGTGGGTCAAGAAATTTTGAATGGTGACGTTGGTGGTGGTTTCCAAGGTGTACAAGTTACTTCCGGATTTTTCCAGATTTGGAGAGCTTCGGGTATTACTAATGAAGTAGAACTGTATTGGTCTGCGGTTGCTGGCCTAATTATGTCTGGTTTAATGATTTTTGCAGGTTGGTTTCATTACCACAAAGCAGCTCCTAAGTTGGAATGGTTTCAGAATGCTGAGTCCATGCTAAATCACCATTTGTCTGGATTGCTTGGACTTGGGTGCCTTTCTTGGGCAGGTCATCAGATACATGTATCACTTCCTATCAATAAACTTCTTGATGCAGGAGTGGCACCTCAAGAGATTCCCCTTCCGCATGAGTTTGTGGTTAATAGGGATTTGATTGCCCAACTCTATCCTAGTTTTGGTAAAGGCTTAGTTCCATTTTTTACTTTAAATTGGTCTGAATATTCAGATTTCTTAACGTTTAAAGGTGGATTAAATCCTGTTACTGGTGGATTATGGTTGAGTGATACAGCTCATCACCATCTTGCTTTAGCAGTATTATTCATTGTTGCAGGGCACATGTACAGAACGAACTGGGGTATAGGGCATAGTATGAAAGAGCTTTTAGAAGCACATAAAGGACCTTTTACTGGTGAAGGTCATAAAGGCTTGTATGAAATTCTAATTACTTCTTGGCATGCTCAGTTAGCTATAAATCTAGCTATGATGGGATCTCTTAGTATAATAGTGGCTCACCATATGTATGCTATGCCGCCATATCCTTACATAGCAACAGACTACCCAACTCAACTATCTATCTTCACGCATCATATGTGGATAGGAGGGTTCTGCGTAACCGGAGCAGCTGCTCATGCTGGTATTTTTATGGTAAGGGATTATAATCCAGCGCAAAATTATAATAATTTATTAGACAGGGTTATTAGACATCGAGATGCGATTATTTCTCATTTGAATTGGGTTTGTATATTTTTAGGTTTCCATAGTTTTGGATTATACATTCATAATGACACAATGAGAGCCCTAGGTCGAACACAAGATATGTTCTCAGATACTGCGATTCAATTGAAACCTGTTTTTGCTCAGTGGGTTCAAAACATCCATACATTAGCACCAGGCAATACAACTCCAAATGCATTATCTACAGCTAGCTATGCTTTTGGAGGTGACATTGTTGCAGTAGGAAATAAAGTAGCCATGATGCCTATTAGTTTAGGAACTGCTGACTTTATGGTACATCATATTCATGCATTTACTATTCATGTAACTGTTCTTATTCTACTTAAAGGAGTACTTTTCTCAAGAAATTCCCGTTTGATACCAGATAAAGCGAATTTAGGTTTTAGATTCCCTTGTGATGGACCTGGTCGGGGTGGTACTTGCCAGAGCTCTGCATGGGATTCTGTATTTTTAGGACTTTTCTGGATGTATAACTGTATTTCTGTTGTAATTTTCCACTTTAGCTGGAAAATGCAATCTGACGTTTGGGGTACTGTAGGAACGAATGGTGATGTGACTCACATTACTGGAGGTAATTTTGCGCAAAGTGCTATAACAATTAATGGATGGTTAAGAGACTTTCTTTGGGCTCAGGCATCACAAGTTATACAATCTTATGGATCTGCATTATCTGCTTATGGATTAATCTTTTTAGGGGCGCATTTTATTTGGGCTTTTAGTTTGATGTTCTTATTTAGCGGTCGTGGATATTGGCAAGAACTTATTGAATCAGTTGTTTGGGCTCACAATAAATTACATTTAGCTCCAGCTATTCAGCCAAGAGCATTGAGTATTACACAGGGTCGTGCCGTAGGTCTTGCACATTATCTTTTAGGAGGTATAGGTACAACTTGGGCATTTTTCCTGGCTCGAATTATTTCTGTAGGATAATAGAAATTAGTATTTAAGGGAGAATTATGGTAACAAAGTTTCCTAAGTTTAGTCAGGCTCTTGCTCAGGACCCTGCTACTAGAAGGATTTGGTATGGGTTAGCGACAGCACACGATTTTGAAAGTCATGATGGTATGACAGAAGAAAATCTTTATCAAAAGATTTTTGCGTCCCATTTTGGACATTTAGCAATCATATTTTTATGGACATCTGGTAACCTCTTCCATGTTGCATGGCAAGGTAATTTTGAACAGTGGGTTTTAAATCCTCTAAAAGTTAAACCTATTGCTCATGCAATTTGGGACCCACATTTTGGACAACCAGCAGTTAAAGCTTTTACCAAAGGTGGTGTTTCATATCCTGTAAATATATCTACTTCGGGGGTCTACCACTGGTGGTACACTGTTGGTATGCGAAATAACAATGACCTGTATGCTGGATCAGTATTCTTGTTATTTTTATCTGCAATTTTGTTATTTGCAGGTTGGCTTCACTTACAACCTAAGTTTAGACCTGGTTTATCGTGGTTTAAAAATAACGAATCTAGGTTAAATCACCATTTATCAGGTTTATTTGGTTTTAGCTCTTTAGCGTGGGCAGGTCACCTTGTTCATGTTGCAATTCCAGAATCTAGGGGCCAACATGTTGGATGGGATAACTTTACGAAAGTATTACCTCATCCGGCTGGATTAACACCCTTCTTCACCGGCAATTGGAGTACCTATGCATCCTCTCCAGATACAACAAATCATATCTTCGGGACAAGCGATGGCGCTGGTACTGCTATTTTAACATTTGTAGGCGGATTCCATCCACAAACTCAGGCACTTTGGTTATCTGATATTGCACATCACCACTTAGCTATAGGTGTTGTGTTTATATTTGCAGGACACATGTATCGTACAAACTGGGGAATTGGCCATAGTTTAAAAGAAATTTTAGATGCTCATAGACCACCAGGAGGTAGACTTGGTGCTGGGCATAAAGGTTTATTTGAGACTTTAACAAATTCATTACATTTCCAACTAGGTTTGGCATTAGCATCTTTAGGTGTGATAACATCGTTGGTTGCACAGCACATGTACGCTTTACCATCATATGCTTTCATAGCAAAAGATTATGTAACTCAAGCAGCTCTTTATACTCATCATCAGTATATAGCAGGTTTCTTAATGGTGGGAGCTTTTGCACATGGTGCAATTTTCTTTGTTCGAGACTATGATCCTGAACAAAATAAGAATAATGTTTTAGCTAGAATTTTAGATCATAAAGAAGCAATTATATCTCATTTGAGCTGGGTTTCTTTATTCTTAGGATTCCATACATTAGGTTTATATGTTCATAACGATGTAGTTGTAGCTTTCGGACAACCTGAAAAACAAATTTTAGTTGAACCTGTCTTCGCACAATGGATACAAGCTTCTTCAGGGAAAGCTCTCTATGGATTCGATGTTTTATTATCATCATCTGGTAGTTTAGCTTCTAGTGCGAGTAATAATATTTGGTTACCAGGCTGGTTAAGTGCAATTAATGACGGTAAAAATTCTTTATTCTTACCGATTGGGCCGGGTGACTTTTTAGTTCATCATGCTATTGCTTTAGCTTTACACACAACAACGTTAATTTTGGTAAAAGGAGCATTAGATGCGAGAGGATCTAAATTGATGCCAGATAAAAAAGATTTCGGATATAGCTTCCCATGTGATGGTCCAGGAAGAGGAGGCACGTGTGATATTTCTGCTTGGGATGCTTTTTATCTGTCTATGTTCTGGATGTTAAATACGATAGGTTGGGTAACTTTTTATTGGCATTGGAAACATGTGACAATTTGGCAAGGAAACCCTGGTCAGTTTAATGAGTCTTCAACGTATATTATGGGGTGGTTACGTGACTATTTATGGTTAAACTCTTCTCCTCTTATTAATGGGTATAATCCTTATGGAATGAATAGTTTATCTGTATGGGCCTGGATGTTCTTATTCGGTCACTTAATTTGGGCAACAGGATTTATGTTCCTTATTTCATGGAGAGGGTATTGGCAAGAACTTATTGAAACTCTAGTATGGGCTCATGAAAGAACGCCTTTAGCTAATCTTGTAAGATGGAGAGATAAGCCTGTCGCTTTATCTATTGTTCAAGCGAGACTTGTTGGATTAATACATTTTACCGTTGGTTATATTTTTACTTATGCTGCATTTGTTATAGCATCTACAACTGGTAAGTTTGGTTAAACTAGCTCTAAAGTAACAACTACTAAGGTAGTGGTTACTTTATTTTTTATTCTAAATAATTTCTAATTTTTGATTATATCTGAAGAATATCTGCTATTCTTAATTTTAAGGGAATAAAAAATAGCTTAAAAATATGGCAAAAAAGAATATGATAGAGCGTGAAAAAAAGCGCCAGAGATTAGTTATTAAATACAGTAAAAAAAGAATAGATATTAAAGATGCTATAAAAGACGCTTCCAATTTTCAAGAAAAGATTCAGCTCTACGGTAAATTTCAATCATTACCTAGAAATTGTTTTCCATCCAGGCTTAGAAATAGATGTTGGATGACTGGTCGTAGTCGTGGTTATTATAGATATTTTGGGGTATCTCGACATGTTTTACGAGAGATGGCTCATACATGCCTTCTACCCGGAGTAGTGAAATCAAGTTGGTAAAAATAAAAAAAGTAGCAATCTAAAAACTAGAATTGCTACTTTTTTTATTCAATGTACAGATATGAATTTATAAACCAAATTGGTTTCCTCGTCTATACTGAAGGTAAGCTGCTACAAATAAACCTGCTAGAGTTACAGGAATTAATCCAAGTACTATTCCAAATAATAAGGGTTCTATCATTTTATTATCTTTATAATAAATTTATGTATGTGTAAGTCGAGTAAATTGATTTACATTAGAGAATCTAATATCTCTATTTTATTATGCTTTTTTATTAACTAATGCTACTACTTTGTTAAGTAGCTTTTATTACTCAGGTTCTACACTCGTTTTATTTATCTAAACCCAACCGCTGCTTGCCAAACAAAAGCTAGAAGAAGAAAAAATACTGGGATTACAGGAGCTACATCTATTATAGGTTTGAATATAGCGTAAGCTTCAGGTAATTTAGCTAAGAATAGAATTTCTGTCATATTTGGGACCTCTTTACTCAGAAAAGTATAGTTTGTAAAGACTGAATAAAAAATCATTTAAAGTATACAAATTTTTTATTCATCTGTTATATAGTTTACAATATAGCTTAATTTAAGGGTAATTAAGTACATAGAATAATTTTTAAAATTTACCTAACAACTTGTTTTTTTAAGTTCTATTTTATTTATGAAATAATCGTCACAAATAGAAAATGATAGTATAACATGTATGAGAACAATCTTTTTTTATAGATTCTTGTCATAATAAAAGATTTCTTTGAAATGTGAATTTTATTTCTGAGGAAAAAGGATATGGTAGTTATTTTACAATTGCTTGTTAGTGTTCTGATACTTTTGTCTTTTGCTCTTGTTGTAGGTGTGCCTGTAATTCTAGTTTCACCTGGAGAATGGGAAAAATCTAAAGGACTCGTTTATACTGGGGCAGGTCTGTGGTTTGGCTTAGTTGTAGTAACAGCAGCATTTAATTCGTTTATTATTTAAGTATTATTTATAATCATTTAGATTAGATTTACATTTCTTATATAGATTTAGTCTAATCTAAATATTTTTTGATTGTGTCAAATCTTAATTGACAAACGATAGGTACGTAAGTAATAATATAACCATCCCATTAGATAAAAATCTTATGCGGGTGTAGCTCAGTGGTAGAGCGCAACCTTGCCAAGGTTGATGTCGCGCGTTCGAATCGCGTCACCCGCTTATTCTAAAAAGATGTCTAAGTTTTTCATTATCAATCACAGTTGCTCTCATATTTTTGAATTTTGTTATAGGAGAGAGTGGGATTCGAACCCACGGAAACCGCAAAGTCTCTTCTGATTTCAAATCAGACGCATTCGACCAACTCTGCCACCTCTCCAAATAAAGAGCTATAATAAATTATAGCATTTTTATTATAGCCGAGACAATATTAGTTAATACTTTTATTTGTAAACTTAACTTGCGCAGGGTTCAAGTTTTTTCCTATAGAATGAGAAACATTACCAACTCCGATTCGTCCTGGATTAACTTTTTCTGGGAATACTCCATCCTTTGGATGCAAGTATTGTACTTCCCCACTCGGGAATATACGATAGATTTTATAATCTGTAATTTTGAATGATATTTTAATTTGAGTGGCTAAAGCTAAGCACTGTTCTTTACGAGCTAAGTATAAAAGATTTTCGCCTTTTCTCATAATGGCTGCACCACCAGTAGGCATTTCAAATACCTGTTCCTTTGGACTTGTCCAAGTAATTGCATATTTTTCTTCTGTTTCCGCTGCTCTTAACCATCCACCTGTACTTCCTTCAAATGTTGGAGATGGAATCTGTAAATTTAATGTTTCGCTCATAAAATATATTGTGTATTTATTATTTAATATAATAGCATTTTTCTTACTCATTAAATTACTGAATTAATACTCATGTATAAAATTTATAGCGGGGAATGGATTTGAACCATTGACCTTCGGGTTATGAGCCCGACGAGCTACCAGACTGCTCTACCCCGCGTACAATATCTTTTATTATAGCATGAATTTTTTTTACGTGTAAGTTTTTAATTAAGTACATAAACAAATAAATTTATTCCTAAAATACTTGTAAAAGAATAGAGTACAGTTTCTAATCTTATGATTATTGGTCTTAGTTCGTACAACCCTAGTAGTCGGTCTTGTACGAGTACTTCTTTTGATTTAACCCACGTCTGCCCATCATACCATCCGGATTCTTCATAAGTGACAACAGACATCATTAAACGTTTATATACGTATAGGCATGCTAAATAACTTTGTAAAAGATATGTTATTGATAACACTGATGTTATTAAAAAAAGTTCGGCAATAGACTTTAAATTTATAAAAGCATTTTTATGATCCATATTCAAAGTTATTACATATGCTATAAGATAATTGATTGCAATAGACTTCATAAGAGATTTATAAAAGTTTTTTGAGCTTTGAAAAGTCCAACTAAATTTAAAGGAGTTTTTTATGTTGTTGTATTCATTTGAGGGTCTTTGACTGTACGGGATAGGACATAATCGAACTGAATTCATATTTAATTATAATAATTTATTTGCTGATGACAGATACATAGCAAGTATGAAGAATATACATGTTAAAAACCAGGTAATTTTAGTCATATTTTCTTCAGCCGTTCGGCTAATCCCAAACATCTGATTTTGAGTTCCTAATCCTTGAGATTTAGGATTATGCATAATGATAAAAAAGATAAGCAGAATTGAAGATGTAATCCAAAGATTATGAAGCATATTATGTAGAAAGCTAGTGTGAGATTTATGAAGGAATTTAAGAATTCCTTCAATCTATTTTATTCGCCTTGTAGTTTTAGTAGCGCAAAACCTAAGGCTAAACCTATTAAAGTAATTGCAAAACTGATAGATGCAGCTGATATTATTTCATTTCCCATATGTTCTCCTTAAAAATCATGTTTTAGTAATTCTATAGTTTAGAAACCATTTCGGCCCCAGACTACAAGGGCTAATGAGAAAGTGAACATTACCATTAAAGAAGACCAGCCTAAGCTTATTATATCCATAGATGAGTTTTTGTTGATAATCAGTATATGTATCTGGTAAAAAGAAACCAATATGACTAACTTAACATTATACTATAGAAAATTTGTTTTATTGATTTGAGCTTTAGTCATTTTCTTTAAGTTTTTAGTTCTTTTGCTTCTCCTCGTGGTTTCTTGTCTACGATAGTAATTTAGTGTTATCTTATTAGATAATTAAATTTTTGGTTGGAATGTCAACAATCATTTCATTTTGTAACAAAAATCAGCTTTTGACATTATCCTATAGGTAAAAACATTACGCAAAAGGTACACATGACAAGCAATTTAGCGAATCAGTTACGTGAGGGAACAAGTAAATCACATAGTATGGCAGAGAACGTAAGTTTTGTGAAATCTTTTTTAGGTGGAGTCGTTGATAAAGATTCTTATCGAAAATTAGTCTCTAATCTTTATTTTGTTTATTCGGCAATGGAAGAAGCTATGGAAAGAAATAAAGAGAATTCTCTTATTTCACCTATTTATTTTAGAGAATTAAACCGACGGAAAAATTTGGAGAGAGACTTGGAGTATTTTTACGGAGAGAATTGGAAAACTTATATATCTATTTCTAATGCAACCCAGCTATATGTTGACCGGATTAATTTGATTAGTTCTGATAGACCTGAGTTATTGATTGCTCATGCCTATACTAGATATTTGGGTGATTTATCGGGTGGACAAATTTTGAAAAAAATTGCACAACGAGCTATGAATTTACCCGATGGTAAAGGACTATCATTTTATGAATTTGAGGAAGTCACTGATGAACAAGAATTCAAGCAAAAGTATAAAAGAGCTCTAGATTCATTAGGATTGGATTTGCAATTGGCTGATCAGGTTGTAGCTGAAGCAAATTTATCGTTTACTATGAATATGAAAATGTTTCAAGAATTAGATACTAATTTTACAAAGGTTTTAATGAAATTAATCATAAGTTTCTTTTCTTCAGTATTTCCAGTAGTTAAACACTAAGTCACTATTGTGAAAAAGATGTAAAAAAATCTCTTGGCTTTATTTACATCTTTTTCATTAGATAATATTATTATCCTATTATCATTAGAAAGTAAATAATATTTTATTCATGTACAAACTAAAAACTAGACATTCTGCCAAAAAAAGGTTTCGTAAAACGGTCACAGGTAAGTTTATTAGAAGGCGAGCATTTAAAGGTCATCTTTTAGAGAAAAAGTCATCTAGACGAAAAACAAGTCTTTCGCGTCTTATGGTAGTTTCCTTTGGAGACTCTATTGCTTTAAGAAGTATGCTTCCGTATCTTTAAAATTTAAGCTATAAATAAAAATAAAATGGTAAGAGTAAAAAGAGGTAATGTTGCTAGAAATCGGCGAAATAAAATTTTAAAAATTGCTAAAGGGTTCAGAGGAACACATTCAAAACTTTTTCGAATGGCTAATCAACAAGTTATGAAAGCTCTTCGTTATGCATATGTTGGTAGGAAAAGAAGAAAACGAGAATTTAGAAGCCTTTGGATAGTAAGAATTAATGCTTCTGTCAGAGAAAGAGGTTTTACATACAGTTCTTTTATAAGAAAACTGAAAAACTCTAATGTTGGAATTAACAGAAAAATGCTAGCACAAATCGCTGTTTTGGATCATATGTGTTTTGATCAGATTGTAAAAGCTATAACTACAGAGTAATATCTAAGAAAGACATGTGTAAAAAGGATTTTTACACATGTTGATTTAGAAATTCATTTCTGCCAACTGTACTTTTTCGAATTGTTTTTTCTTAAGAACTAATAAAATCTGAGCTAATATTATTGTAAAGAAGAATGCAATCATTCCTTTTACTCTAGCTGGGCTTTGAAGTACAATTTCAGTTTCTGTCTGACCAAACCCCCCTACGTTAGGGTCTATTGTCAAAGCTTGATCTATTCCAACAGATTGTCCTTCTTTTACTAAAAGATCAGGTCCAGCTGGGATAGAAACAACAATATTATCGCTTCTTTTAGATTTTATTGTCACATCGTAGCCTCCTTGACTTAACTTATCTACTTTTGTAATCTGTCCTTCAGTTGGTGATGTGTAAAGTGTATTGTTAGTTTTAGTACCTGTTGGGTTTACTTGTCCCCTTCCTCGATTTGCACCTACATAAATCGGGTATTTTATGAAGTGAACATTTTTGTTTTCAGCTGGGTTAGGCGATAAAATGGGGAAAACGATTTTTTGATGCTTGTCTCCAGGAATTGGGCCTACAACTAAAATATTTGGTTTTGAAACGCTGTACGTAGAGATCGTTACATCTTTAGTTTCCTCTTTTATTTTTGAGGATATTCTATCTTTTGGAGCTAACGTGAAACCATCAGGTAAAATTAAAACTGCTCCTACGTTTAAGGATCCTCTTGATCCATCTCCAGTAACTTGTTTAACAGATAGATCATACGGTATGTTTACTTCTGCTTCGAATACAGTGTCTGGTAAAACTCCTTGAGGTACTTCGATCTCAACTGGTTTCTGTGCTAGATGACAGTTTGCACAAACAATTCTCCCTGTTGCTTCTCGAGGATTTTCATATGCTTGTTGAGCAAATATAGGAAAAGCATTCGACAAGCTAGGTATAGCTGTTATGAATAACATAGCTATGAATAGTGATTTTTGTCTTACACTTTTAATTAAATTAAATAGATAGTTATTTTTCATTAGTCTCCAAACTGTTTCTTAAAATACATAATTTTTATCAACAATTAATTTTATAAGTAATAAAACTAATTTGTTGAGACTAGGTTCGTAAATTACTGTTACAACCTAATTTGAATTAGGTTGTCATAAAGCAATTTACATTAAGTCTTATCTTACCATTAGAATGATTTAAAATTTGTTCATTCTATGTAGTTATATTTTTATAAGACTATTGATTTTATTATCATAACTTAAAAATTAGTCTTATAATCAATATTTCTTCTACTTTTTTCTACAAGAAGTACTATTCCTGCACCTGAGAAGTATAAAATAATAACTATTGATGACATCAGAATTTGTGTTAAGGGATCCACAGAGGGCGTTAGAACAGCTCCTAAAATTGTTGAGGCTAGAATTACATATCTCCACGCCGTAATCATTGTTTCTCCTGAAATTATTCGAAATAAACCTAACATAATTTGTATTACGGGAAGTTGAAACGCCAGACCTGTACTAAACAAAAGTATAAGAATAAATTCAAAATATTGTTCAAAAGACCAAAATGGCTCAACAACTTCTGAACCGTAGTTTATAAAGAAGTTTAGAGCCGCCGGAACAAGTATAAAATATCCAAAAAGTAAACCTAGAAGGAAAAGGCTCACTGCACCTAATATTATTGGAATAATGATTTTCCGTTCATTTTTTGTCATTCCAGGTAATACAAATAAAATAATTTGATATATAAAGAAAGGGCTACTTATTAGTAATCCAGTATATGCTGCTACTTTAATTGATGCAAAAAAATATTCCCCAGGAGCGAACTGGAGAAATTTGATTCCAAGAGCTGGTTCTTGAAGTATCTTTACAATATTTTTTACACTGAAGATTGCTAAAAAGATAGCAGTCAGGACTGTAGATACAGACCAAAATGCTCTTTGACGCAACTCTTCAAGATGATCTGATAGTGACATCTCAGCATCGATTTGCCTAATATCTAAATCATAGGGAATTAATGAAATACTTGCTTTTTTCATATTCATTGTTGACTTTAAGCTATTGAAGTAAATAGGAATACAGGTATATAAAACTTTATATACCTGTAATAGTATTCTTACAATGTAGAAGCTTGTACACGAGCTCTTGCTTTACGCAAGTTTTGAGTTGCTTCTATTTTCTCTTTACTCGTTTGGGCTTCATTAAAACGAATTGTCATTTGCTCTAAATTTTTTTGAGCTTCATCCGAATTAATTTTAGATCCTTCTTCTGCTCCATTAACTAAAATTGTTAATTCATCGTTTTCAACTTCAGCAAATCCACCCATCAAAACAATAGGAATCCAATCTTTTTCGATTCGTACTCTCATTACTCCGATATCTAGTGCAGTTAAAAGAGGTGCATGACCTTTTAGAATTCCCAGCTGACCTGTACTACTTGGCAGTATTACTTCTTCTGCATTTGCGTCCCAGACGTTACGGTCTGGTGCTATGATGCTAACATGTAAAGACATTTTTTACCCCTTCAAGCTTTTTGCTTTGTTAATTGCTTCATCTATGTTACCTACAAGATAAAAAGCCTGCTCTGGTAGTTCATCCATTTCACCTTTTAGTATCATATTGAATCCTTTAATACTGTCTGATAAAGAAACGTATTTACCTGGAGATCCAGTAAATACTTCTGCTACGAAGAACGGTTGAGATAAGAAGCGTTCAATTTTTCGAGCACGAGCAACTGTTAATCTATCTTCTTCAGATAATTCATCTAGCCCTAAAATGGCAATAATGTCTTGAAGCTCTTTATATCTTTGTAGGGTTTGTTTTACCGCTTGAGCCGTTGAGTAATGCTCTTTTCCAACAATGTCCAATTGTAACATAGTAGAGGTAGAATCTAAAGGATCTACAGCAGGATAAATTCCTTTAGCTGCCAGATTTCGAGAAAGAACTGTAGTTGCATCTAAGTGAGAGAATGTTGTTGCTGGTGCAGGGTCAGTTAAGTCATCTGCTGGAACATAGACAGCTTGAATTGATGTTATTGAGCCTTCTGTTGTAGAGGTAATTCTTTCTTGAAGTGCCCCCATTTCAGTTGCTAAAGTCGGTTGGTAACCTACCGCAGAAGGCATACGGCCTAGTAGTGCGGATACTTCTGAGCCTGCTTGTACGAATCTGAAAATGTTATCAATAAATAATAAAACATCTTGTTTGTTAACGTCTCTGAAATATTCTGCCATTGTTAGAGCTGTTAAGCCAACTCTCATACGAGCCCCTGGAGGTTCATTCATTTGACCGTATACAAGTGCAACTTTTGATTCGCCTAAGTTTTCTTCATTAATAACTTTAGACTCTTTCATTTCCATATAAAGGTCGTTTCCTTCACGAGTTCGTTCTCCTACTCCACCAAATACAGAAACGCCTCCATGTGCTTTAGCAATATTATTAATAAGTTCCATAATTAGAACAGTTTTTCCTACACCGGCACCACCGAATAAACCTATTTTACCTCCACGTCTATATGGAGCAAGTAAGTCTACAACCTTAATACCTGTTTCAAATATGGAAGGTTTTGTTTCTAATTCAATGAAAGAAGGAGATGATCTATGGATAGGTAGAGTTTTATCGATTTTTAGGTCACCCATGCTATCTACAGCTTGACCTAAAACGTTAAAAATACGGCCTAAAGTTGGCTTTCCAACAGGAACACTTATAGCACTTCCTGTATCTGAAACAGACATGCCTCTTTTTAATCCATCTGTAGATGTCATAGATACAGCTCTAACTCGGTTATTACCTAATAACTGCTGAACCTCACATGTTACAGCGGATTCACCTTCACCAATTATAATCGCGTTATAAATTTTCGGAAGTTTTCCATTAGGGAATTCCGCATCTACTACAGGGCCTATGATCTGAGTTATAAAACCAGTACTTGTTGCAGTTTTAACCATATTACTTTTGTTTTCTCCAATAAGAATGTGAAATAATTGTTTCGTAATAATCTTCTATTGTATGATACTTAATCTGCAAAAATTAAGAATAAATTATTTTTACTAATAAGAGACTCCATAAAGTTTTATTTCATAGAACTAAGTGTGACGGATCATGGTGTTTCTTTATAAAGTGTTTTTGTTTGAATCACTTAAAAGCTTTTGAAACCTAGTAAAGATTATCAGATGACATTCGACCTGTTGTTTTAAGCCAGTTTTGTGCTTCAATATAATTATTTGGAGCAAGACGAATTGCTTGCTTCCAGTATTCAGCTGCTTTGTCAAACATTGCCCTAGCTGTTTCAAGATCTTTCCTCTCGGATGCTTTGACTCCTTGATAATGGTATATAACTGCTATGTTATTCATTGCTGGAGGGAGCTTTGAGTTTAAATCTAAAGCTTGGTGATAATACTCTAGGGCCTTGACATATTCTCCATTACTTGCGTAAATTAATCCTATGTTATATAAAATATAACTTCGATCATAAGGATCTTCTTCTAGTCTTAAAGCTTCATAATAATTTTCTAATGCTTCTGCGTATTCTCCCTCGGACTGAGCTGACATACCGTCTCTATAATATGAGAATGCTTCTTTTTCCTGTCGACTTGCAGGCAGTATCTTTAATACGAGATCCGCAAGAACTGTGAATGTCTTATCAATAAAGTTATCATTTTTTTGAAATCTAGGCATTTGATATTTAAAATTTAGCTATTTTTCATCTAAACTTATCTTACTTTTTTTTCAGAAAGATGATTAGGTTTCTAAGAACTTTATGCATTTTTGAATGGATTTCTTAAAAACAAAAATATTTTTAAATTTATGGAATTATCTCAGTAAGAGAGTTTAGAATTGGTGTAGTTTTTTACTTAAATAAAACAATATTTTTACAACAGAATATGGTTTTCTAATTGAAAAAACTTTTTTACATACATAGTTTTTATTTCGTTATTAAAAGATTATCTTTACAGTTCCATGAAACTATATATCATTGTAAAGTTAGTAATTCAATTGTTTACGTAGGAGGAAGATTTTGTTTATAAAGAATTATGGATTTTTTATGCATTCACAGAGTAATTTTCATTTTTTCAGAAAAAGTTCATTTTCGATTTTTGATTTTGAGCATTCAAGAAATTGTGTTTTAAGAAAATTATGTACTCAATCTAAAAATGATTTGGATGACGTACTTCTTTTGTCGGGTCCTCTCCTTTTGATACAACTAAAAAATGGGCAAGAGTCCATCCTTTTACCGTCTTTAGATGATTCTAACCATAATCGTTTAGGTGATTTAGGTTCTAGACCAATCTTAAAACTAGATAAAAAAGTTAAGAAAAATGATAAGGATGATGAGAGAGAAATTGAAAAGTTAAAGCTTAAAGTAAAGAAAAAGCTTAGATCAAAAGTAAATTTTGATGAAGAATACGATTCAGTAAATGAGTTGTTTGAAAGTCCTGAACTTTCATCCACTCTGTCATTACTACCCCTAGCTAGACCGCAAAAACCATCATCTTTTGGGGTTAATCAGTCACCAGTAAAACAAAAAACTATTGCCGTACCAAAAAAAAGACTTTCCAATTTTGAACAGAAAAAAATAGATACCCCCGATATTAATGTAAAACCAGAAAAAGTTTTTCTGAAAGGATCCTTAACGGTTCAAGGATTATCGGATATTTTTAGGGTTCCAACAACAGATATTATTAAATCTTTGTTCTTAAAAGGTATTCCAGTAACAGTAAACCAGCTTGTTGATTTACCAATAGCCCAGAAATTAGCTGAAGAATTTGATATTTTGGTCGAAACTGAGGTTGATTCAAATTTAAGCCAAAAAGTTTTGAAGAGAGATGTAAATCGAATTTCTCAAGGTTCAGAATTAAGGTCACCTATAGTTACAATTATGGGTCATGTAGATCATGGAAAAACAACCTTGCTTGACAAAATTCGGAATACACAAGTGGCTCAGAAGGAAGCGGGGGGAATCACACAGAGAATAGGAGCTTACGAAGTTTTAATTCGTATTGCTGGAGAAAATAGAAAAATAATTTTCTTGGATACTCCTGGTCACGAAGCTTTCTCTGGAATGAGATCGAGAGGAGTTTCTATTAGCGATATTGTTATTTTAGTTGTTGCCGCAGATGACGGGGTAAAACCACAAACAGTTGAAGCTATTAAGTGTGCTCAATTCTATAATATACCTATTATAGTCGCAATAAACAAGATAGATAAAGAAAATGCCAATATAGAGTTGATTAAACGAGAATTAAGTCAGTTTAATTTAGTGGCAGAGGATTGGGGAGGGGATATATTGATGATTCCAATAAGTGCTATTCAAGAAACAAATCTTGATAATTTATTGGAAATGGTTATTTTAGTATCAGATGTTTTAAATTTGACAGCGGATTCAAGGAGATTCGCAGAAGGTACTATTTTAGAATCCCATCTAGACCGGGCTAGAGGTCCTATAGCGTCCATCCTTATTCAAAATGGTACCTTGCGTATTGGGGATATAGTAGTATTTGGTAATCATCTGGGAAGGGTTCGAGGTATGATGAATAGTCTATCGGAAAATATTAAGGAAGCTGGTCCTTCTTCACCGATTATCGTATGGGGTTTATCCAGTGTTCCTTTAGTAGGAGAGAAGTTTTTTTCATTTAAAGATGAAAAAGAAGCAAAAGTTTTTATTGCATCTATGGGTGTATCCTCCCAAATAGATGTTTTTACACAGCAGTCTATTCTAGATACTTCATCTATGTCTGTTCCAGAAGGAAGAAAGAAATTAAATTTGATTATTAAAACAGATAGTCAAGGTTCTACGGAGGCTATTAACTCTATGTTAACTAAACTCGATGGTTCTGACATACAACTTCGAATACTTTACTCTTATCCAGGTGAGGTTACAGAGACCGATATAGAGTTTGCATCTACGAGCAATGCAATTATTTTGGCATTCAATACTACTTCTGCAAGTGGAGCTAAAAAACTAGCAAAAAGTTCTTCGATAAAGATTCAAGAGTTTGATGTAGTTTATGATCTATTTGACTATATTCAGGTTTTGATTGATGAATTAATAGGGCCTCAGTATGATGAAAAATTAATCGGTAAAGCTATTGTTAAAACACTATTCCCTCTAGCGAAAACTTTTGTTGCAGGCTCATTAATTTTAGAGGGTAAAATTACAAGTGGATCATCTGTTGAAGTTGTACGAGATGATAAGGTTCTTTATAGAGGTATTATAACCTCTTTGAGAAGATTAAAAGAAAATGTAGATGAGGTTTCTTCAGGGTTTGAATGTGGTATTTTTATTGAAGCATTTGATGCTTGGAAACCTGATGACACTATACAAGTTTTTGAAAGGGTCCCTAAGAAAAAAAATACATTCTAAAATTTAAATACAATTTCAGAATGTTTCTCTCTAATTTTCTCGATTAATAAATGGTAATAGAGATAGAAGTCTGGCTTTTTTTATAGCTTTTGTTAATCGAGTCTGTTGTTTAGTAGTCAGACCAGTTACTCTCCTAGGAAGAATTTTACCTTGTTCTGTAAGAAACTTGCCTAGTAATTCAATATTTTTATAATCAATAGGTTCATTTGTCTTTAGGGGGGAAAGTTTTCTACGGTATACAGCCATAACAGAGGATTATTATTTTATTTCTTTAAAAGTTTCGTGCTTTTTTGATATAGGACAGTATTTTTTGATCTCTAATCTATTTGGAGTATTACGTCGATTTTTTGTTGTTGTATATCGATACACTCCTTCTGGTATTTTACATTCTAAAGTAATAACAATTCTTGCACCTTTGCTTTTTGCCATCTTTTTTCTAAACTATATTTTTTTATTTATTATAAAAATTCATCAGATGAAAGTATTGTACTGCAATTTTGAAAGGAAGGGTACTATTAATTTAATAAATTATAATTTTAAGCACTATTATTTTTTATTGTCAAACTATCTAAAAAGTCTTATCTATTAATTTGTATGGTCTCTTTTTTTAATTTAGAAGAAAATTCATAATATAAACGAATCAAGTTAAGTCAATTAAGCAAATTTTTTCTTGGTGATAATGTTGTATGCTATAATCCCTACCTGTACGATACATTTATTAGAGAAATGATTTAAATATTATATACTAAAATCTAGGGCATAGTAATGGCAAATACAAAATCATCTTATAAGAGAATAGAGATTGCAGAGCGGAATAGATTGCGTAACAAGGCATATAAGTCTACTGTAAAAACATTGATAAAGAAAAGTCTTATCGCCATAGATGGCCGTAACGGTGACAATGTACTCTCAGTTAAGAACCTACTTTCTTTGACATTTAGTAAAATTGATAAAGCTGTACAAAAAGGTGTTCTTCATTCCAATAATGGGGATTCCAAGAAATCCGCATTGGCAAAAGCTTTTAAGAGGTCTGAACTTTTACAAAAAAAATAATTTAATAGATCGATTATTTTTGTTCTCGTGAGACTGAGGTCAGTGAGGGAATCACTGATTTCTTTCTAGTTTTAATTATACTTTCTATCTTTCGATGTTTTTTTTCAAACTTTATTTATGTAATAAGGAAGTTTATTTGACGGGTTTTTTGTGCCAGATTTTACCATTTAAAAATTAATTATTTGGGAGATAAGATTTTTATGATTAGCACCAAACTTTCTACTTTTGTCTTACCGGATTTAGTAGAAATTCAACGTGCAAGTTTCTGTTGGTTTTTAGAGGAAGGACTTATTGAGGAAATAAAAAATTTTTCACCTATAACCGATTATACAGGAAACTTGGAACTACATTTTCTTGGAGAACAATATAAATTAAGATACCCTAAGTATACAATTTTAGAGTGCAAACGTCGTGATTCAACTTACTCAGTACAAGTGTATGTTCCTGCTAGACTAATTAATAAAGATACTGGTGTAATTAAGGAACAAGAAGTTTTTATTGGAGATCTTCCCCTTATGACAGATAGGGGTACTTTTATTATAAATGGAGCGGAAAGAGTCATCGTAAATCAAATTGTAAGAAGTCCAGGCATATACTATAAATCTGACACTGATAAACAAGGTCGTAGAACTTATAGTGGTAGTTTAATATCTAATCGAGGGGCATGGGTTAAATTCGAAACAGATCGTAATGATTTGGTATGGGTAAGAGTGGATAAAACTCGTAAAATTCCAGCACATGTTTTTCTTAAAGCGATGGGACTTAGCGATAATGATATTTACAATGGGTTGCGACATCCCGAGTATTTAAAAAAAACATTTCGTGTTGAGGGAAATTACAGTACTGAAGAAGCTCTAATTCAAATGTATGCAAAATTACGACCAGGTGAACCTTCCACTGTAAACGGAGGCCAACAAATTTTGTATTCAAGGTTTTTTGATCCTAAAAGATATGATTTAGGAAAAGTTGGTAGGTATAAATTAAATAAAAAACTTCATTTAAACGTTCCAGAAAACATTCGAGTTTTAACACCACAAGACACTCTAGCAGCAATAGATTATTTAATAAATTTAAAGTTTGATATAGGTGAGATTGATGATATTGATCACCTTGGAAACCGTCGAGTTAGGTCTGTTGGAGAATTATTGCAAAACCAGGTTAGGATTGGTTTAAATCGATTAGAGCGTATTATCAAAGAGAGAATGACAATTTGTGAAACGTCATCTCTCACCCCAAATACCTTAGTAAATCCTAAACCTATTATAGCATCGATACGTGAGTTTTTTGGTTCAAGTCAACTCTCTCAGTTTATGGATCAAACAAATCCACTAGCAGAGCTAACTCATAAGCGTAGAATAAGTGCCTTGGGACCAGGAGGTTTAAGTCGTGATAGAGCTGGATTTGCCGTTAGAGATATCCATCCAAGTCATTATGGGCGTATTTGTCCAATTGAGACTCCAGAAGGTCCAAATGCGGGTTTAATAGGTGTTTTAGCTACTCATGCTCGTATAAACTCATATGGATTTATAGAGACACCTTTTTACAAAGTTCAAAACGGTAAAGTGCTTTTCAGCTTAGAGGCAACCTATTTAACAGCTGACCAAGAAGATGACTCCAGAATCGCACCAGGTGATACTTCTATAACTTCAGAAGGATTTTTACAAGATGAGAATATACCGGTAAGATATAAACAAGAATTTACAAATAGTTCCGCAAATAAGGTTGATTATAGAGCTGTGTCTCCAATTCAAGTCATATCAATTGCAACTTCACTTATACCTTTTTTAGAACACGATGACGCAAATCGAGCCTTAATGGGTTCAAATATGCAGAGACAAGCTGTACCTTTATTGTACCCCGAAAGTCCTTTGATTGGGACAGGCTTGGAGGCACAAGCGGCACGAGACTCTGGTATGGTTATTGTTAGTTTAGGGTCAGGTGTAGTTACTTACGTTTCAGCAGATAAGATTTGTGTCGAAGATTCTGAACAAAAAGAAATAGTTTATTTTTTACAGAAATATCAAAGATCTAACCAGGATACATGTATTAATCAAAGACCGTGTGTATGGTTGGGGGAATCTATTAATCCAGGGCAAGTCATAGCTGATGGAGCAGCGACAGAGGGAGGAGAATTAGCATTGGGACAAAATATTTTAGTCGCTTACGTACCCTGGGAAGGCTATAACTATGAAGATGCTTTTCTAATCAGTGAAAGACTAGTTTATAATGATGTCTATACATCAGTCCATGTAGAGAAGTATGAAATAGAGGCTAGACAAACAAAATTAGGTTCAGAAGAAATAACTCGAGAACTTCCTAATATAAATGATTATTCTTTACGTAAGTTAGATGATAACGGAATTATCCTCATAGGATCCTGGGTAGAGTCTGGTGATATTTTGATTGGGAAAGTTACACCAAAAGGTGAATCTGATCAACCACCTGAAGGGAAGTTGTTACGAGCTATTTTTGGAGAAAAAACTCGAGATGTTAGAGATAGCTCACTTAGAGTTCCAAACGGTGGTAAGGGTCGTGTATTAGATGTCAGGATTTTCACACGAGAAAAAGGAGATGAATTACCTACTGGAGCAAATATAGTTATTCGTGTTTACTTAGCACAGACAAGAAAAATTCAAGTGGGAGACAAAATGGCTGGACGACACGGAAATAAAGGAATTATATCTAAAATACTTCCCCGACAAGATATGCCGTACTTGCCTGATGGTACGCCTGTTGATTTAGTTCTTAACCCACTAGGAGTTCCCTCTCGGATGAATGTTGGACAGATTTTTGAATGCCTTTTGGGTTTAGCCGCGGAAAATTTAAACAAACGGTTTAAGATTATACCATTTGATGAAATGCATGGAGCTGAAGCTTCTCGTGTTCTCATTAACGATAGTTTAGTAAAAGCAAAACTAAAAGCAAATAAAGAATGGATATTTAACTATGATTATCCAGGAAAAATGGAAATCTTCGATGGACGAACTGGAGAGAAATTTGATAATCCGGTCACAGTTGGAATCTCTTATATGCTAAAACTAGTTCACTTAGTAGATGATAAAATTCACGCGAGATCAACTGGGCCTTATTCTTTAGTAACACAACAACCTTTAGGTGGCAAAGCTCAACACGGTGGACAAAGATTAGGTGAAATGGAAGTCTGGGCGTTAGAAGCTTTTGGAGCTTCTTACACTTTACAAGAACTTTTAACAGTTAAATCGGATGATATGCAAGGACGGAATGAAACTTTAAATGCTATCGTCAAAGGTAAGCCTATCCCTAGACCAGGAACGCCAGAATCTTTTAAAGTTTTGATGAGAGAGCTTCAGTCTTTAGGTTTAGACATAGGTGCTTACAAAATTGAGAATTTACCAGATGGGCAAACAAGAGGTATTGAAGTAGATTTAATGTCAAACTTTAATGTAAAACGTAACTTCTCTCGACCAATCTACGAATCCATTCTCAGAGAAAACTTAGAAAATTCATTTTTATAATTTTGGTGATAGTAATAAAAATAAAGTATGGAGAAAATCATTTTATGCCAAAATTAGAACAATATTTTGACTATGTCAAAATAAACCTTGCTTCCCCAGAAAGAATAAGAAAATGGGGAGAAAGAACTTTACCAAATGGTCAAGCGGTTGGAGAAGTAACAAAACCTGAAACCATTAATTATAGAACTTTAAAACCTGAAATGGATGGATTATTTTGTGAGCGAATTTTTGGTCCCGTAAAAGATTGGGAATGTCACTGTGGAAAATATAAAAGAGTTCGATACAAGGGAATAATCTGTGAGCGATGTGGTGTAGAAGTTGCGGAATCAAAGGTAAGACGACACAGAATGGGTTATGTAGATTTAGCCGCACCCGTTACACATGTTTGGTATTTAAAGGGAACACCCAGTTATATGTCTCTTTTACTGGATATCCCGTTGAAAGATGTAGAACAAATTGTATACTTTAATTCTTATGTTGTTACAAGGCCTGGAAATTGCACCACTTTAACATACAAAAAACTTCTCAGCGAAGATGAATGGATAGAAATTGAAGATCAACTTTACCAAGAAGATTCCGATTTATATAATGTAGAAGTTGGGATTGGAGCAGAGGCCATTCAAAGGCTTTTAAAAGATATTGATCTGGAAGTTGAGGCTGAGAGCCTCCGGGAGGAGGTACTATCAGCAAAAGGGAATAGAAAAGATAAGGCTATAAAAAGATTAAGAGTCTTAGATAATTTCATCGCCACGAGATCAGACCCATCCTGGATGGTATTAACAGTTTTACCCATAATACCTCCAGATTTAAGACCAATGGTTCAGTTAGACGGTGGTAGATTTGCAACCTCAGATTTAAATGATTTGTATAGAAGAGTAATTAATCGTAATAATCGATTACGTAGATTACAAGAGATCTTAGCACCTGAGATCATCATACGTAATGAAAAGAGAATGTTGCAAGAATCTGTGGATGCCCTTATCGATAATGGTAGACGAGGACGGGTAGTTGTAGGTGCAAATAATAGACCGTTGAAATCTTTATCAGATATAATCGAGGGAAAGCAAGGCAGGTTTAGACAAAACTTACTTGGAAAAAGAGTCGATTACTCCGGACGTTCTGTTATAGTTGTAGGACCCCAATTACAGTTAAATCAGTGTGGGTTACCAAGAGAAATGGCATTAGAACTATTTCAACCCTTTGTTATACATAGGTTAATTCAGCAAGGTTTAGTGAACAATATCAAAGCCGCAAAAAAGATGATTCAAAAAAATGACATCACTGTTTGGAATGTTTTAGAAGAAGTTATACAAGGGCATCCTGTGCTACTAAATAGAGCTCCAACTTTACATCGATTAGGTATTCAGGCATTTGAGCCAATTTTAGTAGAAGGTAGAGCTATTAAACTACATCCCCTAGTATGTCCTGCATTTAATGCCGATTTTGATGGTGATCAAATGGCTGTACATATCCCTTTATCTTTAGAAGCTCAGTCTGAAGCTAGATTGCTTATGTTAGCTCCTTATAACTTCTTGTCACCAGCTACGGGTGAACCTATTATTACTCCAAGCCAAGACATGGTGTTAGGGTGCTATTATTTAACAACTCATAATTCTTCCCAGCAACCTGAAAACCCACATTATTTTTCTAACTTAGATGATTGCTTAATGGCTTATAGTCAAAAACAAATTCCATTGCATGGATATGCCTGGATACGTTTTAATGAAACGGTTGATGATGATTCAAATTTTATTGAATCAATCTTAATCTCAGAGGATGTTAAAATTGAACTATTTTCAAGTCGCCTTATAAAAAAGAGTAGAGATGGAAAACTTATCACTCAATATATCCTTACTACCCCAGGCCGAATTCTACTAAATAAAGTCTTACAAGATTCCTTAACTTTTTCTATATAAAACAGTTCAAATAGGTTATACCCAAAAAATGAAAGAAAAGTATTTATTCTCGCCACCAAAACCGAAATTTACCAATAGAATTATTGATAAAAAAGAATTAAAAAGATTAATGGCTTGGGCATTTAGTAATTACGGAACCGGGCGAGCATCTTACATGGCAGATAAGTTAAAAGAGTTAGGTTTTCATTATGCTACTCGAGCGGGTATATCCATAAGTGTGGAAGATTTACGTGTTCCACCTACTAAAAGAGATTTATTGTCTAGAACAAATGAAGAAATAAAACTTACTGAACAACGTTACGATCGAGGAGAAATTACAGCTGTAGAAAGGTTTCAAAAAGTTATTGACACCTGGAATAATTCTAGTGAATCTTTGAAAGATGAAGTTATTAAATATTTTAGAGAAACAGACCCATTAAATCCTGTTTATATAATGGCATTTTCCGGTGCACGGGGCAATATATCTCAAGTAAGACAACTTGTAGGAATGAGAGGATTGATGTCTGATCCACAAGGACAAATTATAGATTTACCTATTAAGAGTAATTTTAGAGAGGGCTTAACTGTAACTGAATATGTCATTTCATGCTATGGGGCAAGAAAAGGTTTGGTCGACACTGCTTTAAGAACTGCAGATTCAGGGTATTTAACAAGAAGGTTAGTGGATGTTGCTCAAGATATCATCATACGAGAAGTCGATTGTGGGACTACACGAGGAATTCTTTTAAAAGATATGATAGATAAAAATAAAATTATGATCCCTTTAGAAAATCGTCTACTAGGTCGAGTTTTATTTGAAACAATTTATCAGCCAGATAATGCAGAAATCATTGCACATATTAATCAAGATATTGATTCCATAATCTCTAAACAACTTATTCAAGCAGGAATAAAGTCTATACTGGTGAGATCTCCTTTAACATGTGATTCATCAAGATCTGTATGCCAGTTTTGTTATGGATGGAGTTTAGCACATGGGTCTTTAGTTGATTTGGGAGAAGCAGTCGGTATTATTGCAGCTCAATCGATAGGAGAACCCGGCACACAATTAACAATGAGAACTTTTCATACAGGCGGAGTATTTACGGGGGAATTAGCTGAACAAATCAAATCATCTTTTGATGGAATACTTAGACTACCTAAATCCGTAAAAGCTAGATTAACTCGTACCCGACATGGTGAAGAAGCATTAATTATAGAAGAAAGTATAAAACTAGATCTTTACAATCACGATAATCTCAAATCAAAAATAGAATTTAAACAGGGAACAACTCTATTTTTAAGTGACAATGAACAGTTTAAAAAAAACCAGATTATAGGGGAAATTAGCGCCAGGGGTACTCTTATAACCGAAAAAGTTACAAAAGATTTGTCAAGTACTGTCTCAGGAGAAGTTCATTTTTCTCATCTATTAATTGAAGAAAAAATGGACCGACAAGGGAATATTACCCTAACCAGTATTGAGGGAGGATTACTATGGATTTTAGAAGGAGATGTTTATAACTTATCGCTGAACTCAGAGGTAATGGTTTCAAAAGACCAATATATAACTAAAAATAATGTTATAGCAACAACTGAAGTGACTAGTGATTATGGAGGAACAGTTCGTTTATCCAATTCACAAGATGAAATTCATATAATTACTGCTTCAACTTCTATAGATAATGGAGTTATTATAGGAAATAATGACCAAATATCCACCGATACACCTTATTTTCTAAAATTAGAAGATGGGACTCAATTTTTAATGCATTGTTCTCCGGGGAATAAAATAAGTAATTCTCAAATAATTGCAGAATTAATTGATGATTCTTATTATACAAATACAGGTGGTTTTCTTAAATATTCAAATGTTGATGGATGTAAATTGACAAAAAATAAAAGAGGTTATGAAGTCACGGATAATTTAACTTTATATTGGATCCCCGAAGAAACTCATGAAATTAATAAAGATACTTCTTTATTAATGGTGAGCCAGGGTCAGACTGTCGAGGCTAAACAAGAGTTGTTGAAAGATTTATATAGTAATACTTCTGGGATTCTTTTTATCACTGAAGATAATGGAATTGTACAAGAAATTGCAATTAAACCTGGTTATCTTCATAAAACTGGTTCTTGTAAAGATAGCCACATAGAGTATGTAGAATCTAAAATCTATGAACCTGATGAAGAAATCACTAGGAACTTAGATATAAAACAGACTTGTTTTATAGAAACGATCATTATTAATGAAGAACAGTTTTTATTTATTCGACCTGTTTTTAAATACCCTATTACGCAGAAACATTCATCAATAAAACAAACACTAACTAACGACACACATACAAACTTACATGTAGAGACAGTACAGCGAATACTTTATAAAGATGGAGAAAAGATTAAATCTTCTTCTTCAATTAACTTATTAAAAACCTATCTTGTATTAAATGTTATCTCTGAGCTTTCCCACTTATCAGCAGATATAGAATTTAATACCATTTCTGGCAAAGATTATTGTCAATTAAAGCTTATCATACTAGAAAGTCTATATATTAGAAAAGATACTTTTGGGGAAATGTATAAAGACTTTACAGTGAGTGAACTTACTGTGAAAGATGGAGACAAAATTATAGCAGGCACAAGAGTTGCCCAAACTAAACTTTTATGTAAAAGTAATGGACAAGTTAAAGAAATATGTACGAATACCAAATCTACAAAAAGTATTCTGATACTTACACCAGCAAATCAAAATATAATTGATATCTCAGACAAAACTCCTCAAGTATCTGAAGGAGACCTTGTTCGATATGGAGACCAAATTGCAAAAGGGGTTACAGCCCCTAACTCAGGACAAATAATAAAATTAAATAAAAATGAGATAATCATTCGATCTGGAAAACCATATCTTATATCTTCAGGAGCAATTTTGCAAGTGAATCATAATGATTTAATACAACATGGTGATACTTTGGCTATTCTAGTATTTGAAAGATCGAAGACTGGAGATATTGTACAGGGCTTACCAAGGATAGAAGAAATTCTAGAAGCTCGTAAACCGAAGGAGCCATGTAAATTATCCCAAAAGCCTGGTCGACTTAAACTTTACCAAAACTCAGATGATATAAATACGTTAAAAATAACAGAAACTAATGGGTATATAAGCGAATACACAATAAACTCACTCCAAAAATTCATTGTTTCCAATGGTGATTGGATATCCCTCGCAGATCCTCTTACAGAGGGTTCTCCAAATCCTCATGAAATGCTGAGTATATTTTTTAACTTCTATAAAAATTTATTAAGCTTATATGATGCTGCTAGATTAAGTCTACAAAAAGTTCAAAGTTATCTAGTCGATGAAGTTCAGAATGTTTACCAATCTCAAAATGTCGATATTTCTGATAAACATATTGAAGTTATTGTAAGACAAATGACATCTAAGGTACGAGTAGAAGATGGGGGAGATACAACGTTACTCCCAGGCGAACTTGTAGAGCTGCAACAGATTGAAAATATAAATGATGCAATGCTATTAACAAAAGGTTTACCGGCAACCTATTTCCCAGTATTACTTGGCATTACTAAATCCTCTCTTAACACAGATAGTTTTATCTCTGCCGCAAGCTTCCAGGAAACAACACGTGTGTTAACAGAAGCAGCTATAGAAGGAAAAGCCGACTGGTTACGAGGATTAAAAGAAAATGTAATAATAGGACGATTGATTCCAGCAGGTACTGGATTCAACTCATACAATGAAAGTATTAAAACTCTTCAGTTTGATAATTCCTCTGGATCTCTTGATAATTATTACTTCCACTCTAATGATGGAGAATTAAAACCTTCAATACAAAATCTAATTATCGATGATGTAGTAGCAAGAAATTACTCATTTACAGAGAATGACAATAATAATCGACAAGGAGATACTATAAACTAGCCTACAAATGTATCATCTATATTTTGTGCAACCTAAAAAATTTAAAAGGAGTTTAATATGGCGGTTGTGAGTCTAGCCGAGTTATTAGAAGCAGGTGTTCACTTTGGGCATCAATCCAGACGATGGAATCCAAAAATGTTCCCTTACATATACGCAGAACGAAATGGTATTCACATAATAGATTTAGTACAAACATCTCAATTATTAACTAACGCATGTGAATTTGTAAGGAAGTCTTCTCAAGAGGGTAAAAAGTTTTTATTCGTTGGAACTAAAAGGCAAGCAGCAAGTGTTGTCTGCCAGGAGGCAGAACGATGCGGAGCATATTATATAAATCAAAGGTGGTTAGGTGGAATTTTGACAAATTGGTTTACTATAAAAACTCGTGTTGAAAGATTAAAGAATTTAGAACAACAAGAAGAAAATGGTTATTTAGATCAACTTCCAAAAAAGGAGGCAGCATCTTTAAGAAGAGAACTTGAAAAACTACGTAAGAACTTAAACGGTATTAAAAATATGAAACGTTTACCAGATTTGGTCGTAATTATTGATCAAAAGAGAGAAAGCACCGCGGTACAAGAATGTATAAAACTAAATATACCTGTAATTTCAATTTTAGATACAAATTGTGATCCTGATCTTACAGATATTCCAATCCCAGGTAATGACGATGCTATTAGATCTATTAAACTAATACTTAGTAAAGTAGCAGACTCGATTTATGAGGGTAACAATGGAAATATAAAATCTGATGAAGGTTAAAATTCAATTTTAATAAGGTAATACACAAACATATAGGAGATATAATATGGCAGTTGAAATTTCTGCACAAGTTGTAAAAGAATTACGTGAAAAGACATCTGCTGGAATGATGGATTGTAAAAAAGCACTTCAAGAAGCAAATGGAGATATTGAGAAAGCTATGGAAACCTTACGCCAAAAAGGTTTAGCTTCTGCTAATAAAAAATCTAGTCGAATCGCAACTGAAGGAGTTATAGAGTCATACATTCATATGGGAGGAAAACTTGGAGTAATAGTTGAAGTAAACTGTGAAACAGATTTTGTCGCTCGACGACCTGAGTTTCAAGAATTAGCAAAAAATATAGCAATGCAAATTGCTGCATGTCCATCAGTAGAATATGTAACCACATCTTCTATACCATTAGATATAATTCAAAAGGAAAAAGACACAGAAGCTGGAAAAGAAGATTTAGCAAAAAAACCACAAGAAATAAGAGAAAAAATTGTAGAGGGTAGAATTCAAAAACGTCTAAAAGAAATAAGTTTAATGGACCAATACTTTATACGAGATTCCTCTATAACAGTTGAAGAACTAGTCAAACAGAATATAGCGAAACTAGGTGAAAATATACAGATAAGACGTTTTGAAAGATTTGTTTTGGGAGAAGGATTAGAAAAACGTCAAGAGAACTTTAGTGATGAAGTGGAAAAAATGATAAAAAGATAAAAACCTATTAAGCTATTACTTTCATATTAAGACTATAATTAGCTCTTATTCTTACTCCAGTATTAAAAGTACTAGAATTGAGAGCTTAGTTGATTGTAATAATTTAATTAAGAAAGCTGTTGAAAAATCTAAGGTCTAGTCAGAGTATTTCAGTTAATCAGTTCACTCTTAATCTTAGGTTCAAAGGTATAATTTAATATGTGTAAAAACATTTTTACAAGTCATATTCTAATCTATAGATACTCTATATAACTTTTATCAGGCTATGCATCACGAAAATCTTTATAACTTTATAAATTCTTACTTAATAGCAGAAATTGAAGTAGGAACTCACCTTTATTGGGAAGTTTTAGGCTTAAAAGTTCACGGACAAACCTTAATCATGTCATGGTTTGTAATCAGTGTGTTGGTGTTGTTTGCAATTCTTGGAACTCGAAATATTAAACAAATTCCGGAAGGATTACAAAACTTTATGGAATACGCGTATGAATTTCTTCAAGATATAGCTAAAAATCAAATAGGTGACCATAACTATAAACCTTGGGTACCCTATGTAAGTACGGTTTTTCTTTTCATCTTTGTCTCTAACTGGTCAGGTGCGTTAATACCACTTAAACTAATTACTCTACCAAATGGAGAATTAGCAGCTCCAACAAATGATATAAATACAACCGTTGCATTAGCTTTACTAACATCACTATCTTATTTCTATGGAGGTATTAGTAAAAAAGGGATAAATTACTTTGGCAAATACGTACAGCCTACTCCAATTCTATTACCCATCAATGTATTAGAAGATTTTACGAAACCTCTTTCTTTGAGCTTTCGTCTTTTTGGTAATATTTTAGCTGATGAATTAGTGGTATCAGTATTCGCTTTATTAGTTCCTATTTTCATACCTCTACCTGTAATGACATTAGGTTTATTTGCAAGTTCTGTACAAGCATTAATTTTTGCAACCTTATCTGCAGCTTATATAGGTGAAGCTGTGGAAGAGCATGGACACCATTAAAAATCATTTTCACAAATTTTGATTTTTTAATTATTGTAGAATATTATCAATAGAAATCTAAAATATACTAATTAAATAATCTTACAAAATTATAAAATTTAACTTATGAACCCAATCGTATCTGCTGCGTCTGTAGTTGCTTCTGGTCTTGCTGTAGGTCTGGCTGCAATTGGTCCTGGTATTGGTCAAGGTTCTGCAGCTGCCCAAGCTGTAGAAGGAATCGCTCGTCAACCTGAAGCAGAAGGAAGAATTAGAGGTACTCTTTTATTATCGCTAGCGTTTATGGAATCTTTAACAATTTATGGACTAGTTGTTGCTTTAGCACTTCTGTTCGCAAATCCATTTACAGCATAATTTTATTACAAGTTAAACATTTTTTAGTGACCTAAATTATCTTAATATAAAAGATAGTTAGGTCTTATCACTAAAATACTTTTTTTAAGGGTCCATTAGAAATTATAATAACGATGACAAATTCCCTATTCTCATTAGCTTTACAAGCCGTTAGTACAGAATCAGAAGGTGGCTTATTTGATTTTAATGCCACGTTGCCTGTAATGGCAATTCAAATACTTCTATTGATGGTTGCTCTTAATATCTTATTTTACAAACCAATAGGTCAACTAATAGACGAACGAGATGAATCTATTCGCAAAAAGCTAACCCACGCATCAGAAATGCTAATGAAAGCTGATGCTATAACTAAACAGTATGAATTAGATTTAGCTCAAGAAAGAAGAGAAGCCCAATCGATAATATCCTCTGCACAAAAAAGTGCTCAAGAGATCGTGGCAATGGAAATTAAACAAGCTCAAAGAGATACAGAACAACTTGTTACAGAAGCCACAAATCAACTAAACTCCCAGAAAGAAAAAGCTTTAAAAACTCTGGAAGAACAAGTTAATACATTAAGTGAACAAATAAAAAATAAACTTATAAATACTCAAGTACTGTCCTAAGTGTTTGTTAGTTTAATTTTATAAAAACTTTTTATACAATCTACAACTATGGATATTACTGAAAGTTTCTCATTAATAAACTCTATATTGGAAGCAGAGTCATCGTCAGCTTCTAGTAAGGGTTTTGGCCTTAACTCAAATATTCTGGAAGCAAATGTAATTAATATAGTTATACTAGCTTCCGGAGTATTCTATCTAGGAAAAAATTTCTTAACCTCAGCGTTAGAATTAAGACAACAAAAAATTAGTGAAGCCATTCAAGAAGCTGAAGAAAGATTACAACAAGCAAGTGCGAGACTATCTGAATCAGAAAAGCAAATGACTCAAGCAAAAGCAGTTATTGAGCAGATAAAGAAAGAAGCCGAAGTAACTGCTAGAAAAGTAAAAGAAACAATTTTAGCTCAAGGAAAGTTAGATATAGAGCGTCTTACAAATAGTGGTAAAAGTAGTATCGAAAAAGCTGAACTACAGATAAAAAAGCAAATTCAACAACACATTACTACCTTAGCATTGAAGAAAGTTACCCATCAACTTCAAGAATATATGACTTCCAATGTACAATCTAAGCTTATAGATTCTAACATTTCTCAACTTGGAGGTCAAATATGAATTCTAAAAATGCAAAAATAGCCCAACCATATGCAGAAGCGTTCTTGGAACTAACTGCAAAGAATTCTCTTGATACTACTATCAATGATCTAAATTCTCTATCTATAACCCTTCTTAATTCTACCGAGTTAAAAAAATTGTTATCTAATCCTCTAGTAAACTCTGAAAGTAAAAAATCTATAATAAAATCTATATTTGGTGACAAGATTGATAATACCACTCTAAAATTTTTACTAGTTTTATGCGATAGAGGTCGTATATCATATCTAGACTCCATATTAGAAAAGGCAATAGAGTTAGCTTACAAAGCAGCTTCTATAGAAATTGTAAAAGTTACAAGCTCTACGCCATTTAGCCCATCTCAACAAGAAGCTTTAATTTCTAAGTTAAAAAAGATGACTGGTGCAGAACAAATTAAGTTGGAAATTAATACTAATCCTGAACTAATCGGTGGTTTTGTTGTTCAAGTGGGATCTAAAATCATTGATACAAGTGTACAAGGACAATTAAGAGATCTTTCATCTTACTTAGGTGCTTCAGTAATGTAATATTACAGTCAAATACGAATTTAGAAATTTTCACTGATAACGGTTAAAACTTATTAATAATAATCACTATGGTAAATATTAGACCTGACGAAATTAGCAGCATTATACGTCAACAAATTGCTAAATATGATCAAGAAGTTCGAGTAGCAAATGTCGGTACAGTTTTACAAATTGGAGATGGAATTGCACGGGTTTATGGTCTAGACCAAGTAATGGCGGGTGAACTTTTAGAATTTGAAGATAAAACAGTTGGGATAGCATTAAACCTTGAAAGCGATAACGTAGGTGTCGTTATTATGGGTGAAGGCCGTGAAATTCTTGAAGGGAGCTCAGTGAAAGCAACTGGTAAAATAGCTCAAATTCCAGTAGGAAAAGGATATCTTGGTAGAGTTGTAAACGCCTTAGGGTCTCCAATTGATGGAAAAGGTGATATAAGTGCTACAGAAACAAGATTAATTGAATCCAATGCTCCAGGCATCATCTCTCGTAAATCTGTTTGTGAACCTATTCAAACAGGAATTACAGCTATAGATTCTATGATTCCAATTGGAAGAGGACAACGAGAATTAATTATTGGAGATCGACAAACTGGAAAAACATCAGTAGCAATTGACACTATTATCAATCAGAAATCTGAAAATGTTGTTTGTGTCTACGTTGCAATTGGACAAAGAGCAGCTTCAATATCCTCAGTTGTGACAGCACTTGAAGAAAGAGGAGCTTTAGATTACACAGTAATCGTTTCCGCATGCGCTGACGACCCAGCAACACTGCAGTATATTGCACCATATACAGGGGCAGCGATTGCAGAATACTTTATGTATCAAGGACAAGCTACACTTGTGATCTATGATGATTTATCAAAACAAGCTGCAGCATACCGACAAATGTCTTTATTATTAAGAAGACCACCAGGTCGAGAAGCTTACCCTGGTGACGTTTTCTACCTTCACTCTAGACTATTAGAAAGAGCAGCAAAACTTAGTGACAAACTGGGATCAGGTAGCATGACAGCTTTACCAATCATTGAAACTCAAGCTGGTGATGTCTCTGCTTATATCCCAACAAATGTAATTTCAATCACTGATGGACAAATTTTCTTATCTGGAGATTTATTTAACGCTGGGATACGTCCTGCAATAAACGTAGGTATATCAGTTTCTCGTGTAGGTTCAGCGGCACAGATAAAAGCTATGAAAAAAGTAGCTGGTAAACTTAAACTTGAATTAGCTCAATTTGCTGAACTAGAAGCCTTTTCACAATTTGCTTCAGACCTAGATCAAGCTACAAGAAACCAGTTAGCTCGTGGTCAAAGATTAAGAGAAATCCTAAAACAAGCACAAAACTCCCCTATTCCTGTAGAGGAACAAGTTGCTATTATCTACACGGGGATTAATGGATTCTTGGATGATATCCCTGTAAACCAAGTAAAAACGTTCGTAGAAAATCTACGTACAAACTTACGAAACTCAAAACCACAATATGCGGAATTAGTAAGATCCTCAAAAGATTTCACTAAAGATGCAGAAGATCTATTAAAAGCTTCTATAAATGATGTAAAACAAAGTTTCTCTTCTTAATGAAAAAATAAAAACCTAGCTTTCAAAAAGCTAGGTTTTCTTGTATCCAATCGTAACCTTTTTTTTCAAGCTCTAACGCCAGATCTTTATCACCAGTTTTTATAATTCTACCCTCTTGCATAATATGAACATAATTTGGTTGAATATAATCTAAAAGCCTTTGATAATGTGTAATTAGAAGTACAGCATTTGACTCATTAATCAATTTATTCACTCCATTAGCAACTATTCTTAATGCATCTATATCTAAACCAGAATCAGTTTCATCTAAAATAGAAACTTTAGTATCCATCAAAGCCATTTGAAGTATCTCATTACGTTTTTTTTCACCACCTGAAAAACCTTCATTTACATTTCTACTCAGAAAACTAATATCCATATCAACAAGACCCAACTTAGAGTTAACAAATTCAAAAAACTCAAGGGGCTCAAGCTCTTGTAACCCTTTTGCTTTTTGCCTAGAATTGTAAGCTAATCGTAAAAAATCAGCGTTTGTCACTCCAGGAATTTCAACTGGATATTGAAAACCTAGAAATAAGCCTAATCTTGCTCTTTCTTCAGGAAGTAATGAAAAAACAGAATTATTTTCAAACAAAATTTCTCCCTCTGTAACACTATAAGAGGGGTGCCCCACAATAACTTTAGCGAGAGTACTTTTTCCTGAGCCGTTTTTTCCCATAATAGCATGAATTTCTCCATGTTTAACCCTAAGATTCACACCCTTCAATATAGGAACACCATCTATATTTGCATGTAAATTTTTTATTTCTAAAATTATGCCCATAAAATTAACCAACACTCCCTTCTAATTTAAGACTCAACAAACGATCTGCTTCTAAAGCAAATTCCATTGGTAATTCACTAAAAACTTCCTTACAAAATCCACTAACCATAAGACTAATAGCAGATTCTAAGTCTATACCTCTCTGTAAAAAATAAAATAACTGTTCTTCTTCAATTTTAGATGTAGAAGCTTCATGTTCAACTCTACTGGTTGAATTATTCACTTGTATATAAGGAAAAGTATTTGCCTGAGCTTTAGAACCAATTATCATCGAATCACACTCAGAATAATTTATACTATTCAAAGCTTTAGGAATAATCTTAACTTGTCCACGATAGGTATTTTTTGAATACCCTGCAGAAATACCTTTTGAAATAATTTTACTACGAGTACTTTTACCAACATGGATCATTTTAGTCCCGGTATCAGCTTGCTGATAATTATTTGTCAAAGCAACAGAATAAAACTCCCCAACTGAATTATCACCAACTAAAATACAACTAGGATATTTCCAGGTTATTGAGGAACCTGTCTCTACTTGAGTCCAAGAAATTTTAGAATTTTTACCAGCACATAATCCTCTTTTTGTAACAAAATTATAGATACCTCCTAATCCATTTGTATCACCAGAGTACCAGTTCTGGACTGTAGAATATTTAATCTCTGCGTTTTCTAATGCAACTAATTCGACAATAGCAGCATGTAATTGATTACTATCAAACTTCGGAGCAGTACATCCTTCCAAATAATTAACTTTACTTCCTTTATCAGCAATTATGAGAGTTCTTTCAAATTGACCTGACTCTTCATTATTAATCCTAAAATAAGTTGATAAATCTAATGGACAAGTCACATTGAAAGGTATATAACAAAATGAACCCTCCGTGAAAACAGCAGAATTCAAAGCTGCAAAATAATTATCACCTATAGGAACTACAGTACCAATGTATTTTCGGACTAAATCGGGATAAATCTGCAAGGCCTCGGAAATAGGGCAAAAAATAACTCCAACTTTTGAAAGTTCCTCTTTAAACGTAGTCCCAACCGAAACACTATCAAAGATAGCGTCAACAGCAACATTTGTCAAACGTTTTTGCTCAGTGAGAGGTATTCCAAGTTTCTCAAAAGTTTTTAATATTTCTTTATCAACTTCCTCTAAATTATTAATTTTTTTGTTTACCTTAGGGGCAGAATAATAAACTATATTTTGATAATTAATTTTAGAATAGGTCACGCAAGCCCACTCAGGCGATTTCATTTTGTTCCATATATGATAAGCCCGTAATCGAAAGTCCAACATAAAATTTGGTTCATTTTTTCTCTTCGAGATGAGTGTTATAATCTCATAATTCAATCCCTTAGGAAATTCTTCATTCTCAACCAGTGTTTTAAAACCATATTTATAGGGCTGATTAACAAATTCTTTTATTGAAGTATCCGTATAATTTTTAGATGAAGAAGTTTGATTAACTTTATCTGACATAAAAACAGTAAATTAATGTGAATAATTACGATTATACTGAAAATAATAAAGTATGTTACCCTGAAAATTTCTGAAATAATCAATAAAAAAAAGATTATTTGTTATAATTATTACATGAAGGGTAGATGGCGGAATGGTAGACGCAATACACTCAAAATGTATCGACTATTGTCATGAGGGTTCGAGTCCCTCTCTACCTATTATATAAAGTGCTATAGTTTTTAAATAGTTATGACTATAGTCTACATTTCTTGTAAACTGTATGAAAAAATATAACTATATAATATGAGCTTACTTATAATCGGAGCCACTGGAACTTTAGGTCGACAAATTGTCAGACGCTCTATTGACGAGGGATATAAAGTAAAGTGCCTTGTCCGAAATTTGAGAAAAGCCTATTTCTTAAAAGAATGGGGTGCAGAGTTACTTTATGGAGATTTAAGTTTACCTGAAACAATTCCACTGGCCTTAAAAGACATAACCGCTATCATCGATGCTTCGACCTCTAGGCCTTCAGACTCTTACTCAGCGGAGGAAGTTGACTTGAATGGAAAAATAGCTTTAATCGAAGCAGCTAAAGTAGCGGGAATAAAAAAGTTCGTATTTTTTTCTGTATTAAATGGGGAATATCATCCTAATGTACCTTTAGTGAGCTTAAAACTTAAATTGGAATCTTATCTGATAAATTCAGGTTTAAATTATACAATTTTCTACTTAGCCGGCTTTTTTCAAGGATTAATAAGCCAATACGCGATCCCAATACTAGAAAAACAACCTGTATGGACAACAAGCGAGTCTAACAGTGTTGGTTATATGGATACTCAAGATATAGCTAAATTTGCTCTCCGCAGTCTAATTCTAGAAAACTGTAATAATAAAAAATTCTCTTTAGTTGGAAATAAATCCTGGACCTCTCAAGAAATTATTGAACTATGTGAACGTCTTTCAGGACAATCAGCTTCTGTTACACGAATTCCAGTTTTTATACTTCGCTTATTAAAAAATTTCACAGGTTTTTTTGAATGGGGAAAAAATATCTCTGATCGACTGGCATTTGCTGAAGTTCTCACTGTAGGTCCAAGTATGACATCAGATATGACAGAAGTCTACAAACTTTTCTCTTTCGACCCATCAGATACCTATTCTTTAGAACGTTATATGCAGGATTATTTTGGTCGAATTTTGAGAAGATTAAAAGAACTAACAAATGAAAAGGATAAGACACTTTAAAAGTGTATATTAAAAACAAAGAACATGTGTGAAATTTTTCTTCCCTAATTAACTTTAATTCAAAAGTAAGGATATAATTATGTTACATAATTAATATCAATATCATTTGAGGATAAAAAATGTTCACATTAAAAATCGTTGTATATACTACAGTGATATTCTTTGTATCTCTGTTTACATTTGGTTTCCTGTCTAATGACGCATCAAGAAACCCAAGTAGAAAAGATCTAGAATAAAAAAATAAATTAATAACTAGACATATTAGTTATTAATTTTCTTTTCAGACTTTATAAACATAAATTATCCTTACAATCATAAATCTAAATTTTCAATATGAAAAACTGGCGTTCAGATAGCTTAAATCAGTCTGCATTTGAAAAAACAGGCGCAATTCCCAGATCAATATCAAGAACTTTTGAAAAATTTAAAAAAGAATTAGATCCAAATGCGGAATCTGAAATAATCGAAGAGTTTAGAATATCACGTTACCAAACATCGGCGTCGATTAAATATCTGTTACTGTTAATTATCTCTCCTATCGTAGTTAATCAACTGACTAAAAGCTTTATTTTTTCACCATTTATCGATTACTTTTGGAATGAAAAAAATAATTCTGTCTTTTTAAATATTTCTCAAGAAGAACGAGCTTTTGGAGAACTTCAACGTTTTGAAGAAAAAATCCATTTTGAAATCCTAATAGGACAATTACCAAATTTATCCCATGAATCTATTGAGAAAGAGGTAAAGAACAAAGCAGTTGAACTTGCTCAATACTACTCTGATGAAAGTACAGATGCTATAAAAAATTTCCTAGCAGACTGTGTGAGTCTTCTGACTTTCTTCTATCTTGTAGTGACTGGAACAAAACAAATATCAGTTTTAAAATCGTTCGTAAATGAATTAATCTATGGATTAAGTGATACAGCAAAAGCATTCTTAATCATACTTTTCACAGATGTATTTGTTGGATTCCATTCAAGTCATGGATGGGAGATACTTCTTGAAGGCGGATTAAGACATTTTGGATTACCTGAAAACCGAGATATCATATTCTTATTTATCGCTACATTTCCAGTATTATTGGATACCGTTTTCAAGTATTGGATATTCAGATATTTAAATCAAGTCTCCCCATCAGCTGTTGCAACCTACCATGAAATGAATGAATAAAAAGAGAGAATCTATCCAAATTTAAATTCTAAAAAGACTTCTCTCTTACTTTTTATATGTACAAGTAGCCTAATTACATGTGGATTTACTTAAAAAGAACCTGTTTGTAAAAAACTTATATTTGTTATTAGAATATAAGCGAAAGTTGCACCACCTATAGACCCAACTAACCATCCAGATGTAAACTGTCTCCAACCTTTTGAAGTTTGTAACTGATCGCCAGATTCTGTTTCTTCAAAAGATACAACTCCGTAAATGGCTAAACATGCTGTCATGATTACTATTAATCCAATAGAAGAGAAAAATCCGGATAATAGAGCAACCTCAGAGTTTCTCAAAGGTCCTAACTTATAAAATGGCCCAACAAGGAAATAACCATGAGTTAAACCAATCTCTAATCCTCGAAGTAAAGGAGAAAGTCCTATTCGGTAAGCTGGCAAATTACTCAAAAGGTTTCTAGTAAAGCTTGATGTGCTAATAGGAGTAGCTAGGTTACCTACAAAAGGATCGTCGTTATATGGTTTTATAAAATCAGACATAAACTTTTATTGAATCGAATTTACATTACTAAACAATTATAGTAGAAGAGACTAAATTTTTAACTCTTGTAAAAAAAATTAACCAATAACTTATCAACTTAAAACTAAAGTCATAACTCTATAAGATATACTATAAATCATACTATTTAATTAACTAAAGAAAAAAATGAGTATTTTACTTGGCTACATTATATTATTAGGCTGCGCATTTGGTTTAGCTGCTGGATTATTCTTCGGATTATCATACATTAAGTTAATCTAGTCCACCTATTCAACTACTTAATTATTATGATTTCTCGTAAAAAGTGATCAATTAAGTAGTTAGTATATTTTTCTTAAAAATTAATATAAAGTTAGATATGGTTAACGACAAAAAAGTTAGGCTTGATTTAATTCTGGGTTCGCGAAGATTAAGTAATTATTTATGGACAGTTGTAACATTTTTAGGTGGGCTGGGTTTTTTTATTACTGGTGTATCGAGCTATCTTCAGAAAGAAATTTTACCTTTTATAAAAATTGATTCTATAAGTTTTGTCCCACAAGGGATTGTTATGACATTTTATGGAATGATAGGTCTCTTGATTAGTATGTTTTTAATAGCAAATATCGCTCTCAATGTAGGAGGAGGTTATAACAAATATGACAAAAATTTAAATAAGATTGAAATATTCCGACTAGGATTCCCAATGCAAAATAGAGAAATTTATTTGTCATATAGCTTTAAAGAAATACGATCTATTAAATTGAGTTTACAAGAGGGTTTAAATCCAAAACGCGAGATATACTTATGTACCAAAGATCAGAGACAAATTCCTCTTACACGAATTGGCGAACCTCTTTTATTATCTTCTATTGAAGAGGAAGCTGTTAACTTGTCATTTTACCTAAACGTTCCTCTTGAATAAAAAATGTTCTAAAAAACACTATTCTTTTTTTAGAAAATATATTATATAATATTATTGTCAATTAGATCAGTAATTAAATATATTCAGGATGCGGGCATAGTTTAGTGGTAAAACCTTAGCCTTCCAAGCTAATGATGAGGGTTCGATTCCCTCTGCCCGCTTGTCATTGATAATTTTTCTTTTATCTAAGAAAGTATTTAAATAAAAATGTTTTTTTGAAGATTTTTTTAGTTACTATAGGTTTAGATAATAATCTAAAATTATACAAACCATAAATCAATTTATAGGTGACGTTTTTTAATCTAGATAATGGTGAGGTATATATTTCTTATTAGTTAAGAAAAAGTACCTTCTGTATAATGTAGATGTCAAATAACTTAAAAACAAAGTTATTTGATTAAAAAGATAAAAAAATTGCTAACATTATCTTAAAGCTAAAAATACTTTTGGATTTTGTAGTATTTTAATTTATCTTTCCTAAAAATAGATAATAACTAAATCCTTACACTTTTAACTTTTTCGGAGGTACTTTATATGTCAGGAGGTTCAACGGGCGAACGTCCATTCTCTGATATAATCACTAGTATTCGTTACTGGATTATTCATAGTATAACAATTCCGGCTCTTTTTGTAGCCGGATGGCTTTTTGTTAGTACAGGTTTAGCTTACGATATTTTTGGTACGCCTCGACCTAACGAATACTTCACACAAGAACGACAACAAGTTCCTTTAGTAAATGATAGATTCAGTGCTAAACAAGAGTTAGAAGACTTAACAAAAGGTTTGTAAAAATAAGTGAGATTTCATCGTGAGTAAAATTAAACAACCTATCGCTTATCCTATTTTTACGTTTAGATGGTTAGCTATACATGGCCTAGCCGTTCCAACTGTGTTTTTCCTCGGTGCAATTACCTCTATGCAATTCATTCAACGATAGGAGGCTGATATGAGTGGTCCAAATCCTAATAAACAACCTGTTGAATTAAATCGTACATCTCTATTTTGGGGATTATTGCTAATTTTCGTTTTGGCCGTTTTGTTCTCTAGCTATTTCTTTAACTAAAGGAATAGTATTTACTAAAAATAAATAAGATTTTGTTCGAGTACATACATCGAGCTTTTAAAAACTCACTACATGGAGGTAGTTATAAATGACTAGTACAGGTAGAATACCGCTTTGGCTTATAGCTACAGTAGGTGGTACAGCAGCTTTAACAGTTGTAGGTTTATTCTTCTACGGTTCTTATTCAGGTGTAGGATCATCATTATAAATTCTTAGCAACTGAAAAAAGAAAACAAAGATACCAAATAACAAACTAAACTGCATGTTTAGTTTGTTATGCATCCTGTTGAATTTATTTTAACTTATTGCATCTTGTTCTATGTAAATGAATGCAAATGCCATTACCAAACCTGGAAACACTATACCAATCAACGGGACAAGAATAGAAGGAAGATATGCAGCAGTCATAAGAATTGAAAAATTTTAATCATCTAGTTTTACGAAAATTTAACAATTGGAGTTAAGATATTCATAGAGTAGATTCTTTAGATATTTTAGTACTAAAATACATCAATATAAAATATATCTCAGAATATATTTACATTCAAAAAAATTAAGTTTAGAAACAAAATCAATACGAAGAAAAGCATTATGCAAAGTGAAAATGTAATTCCAGAGAGTCTCCTGGCTATGCAAAAATTTTCTGAAACCTATGCAAAAAGAACGGGGACTTTTTTCTGCTCGGACCTTAGTATAACTGCCGTTGTCATTGAAGGCTTAGCTCGACACAAAGATGAATATGGAGCTCCTTTATGTCCATGTAGACACTATGACGATAAAAATGCGGAAGTTTCTTCTGCTTACTGGAATTGTCCTTGTGTTCCGATGCGCGAACGACGAGAATGCCATTGTATGTTATTTTTAACTAAAGAGAATGAGTTTTCAAGTGATAAACAAGACATAAACATAAATCAAGTTTTATCTTTAATATCAAAAAATTGATACCTATAGAGAAAAGAGCTATTAGTCCATTCGACTCTTAAATTAGAAATTTTGAGTTTAGGACTCTAATAGCTCCTCGTTTAACCGTTTATAAATTTCCGCGTCTTAACGCTATCAAAACGATAATAGCAGGACCAGCTGTAATTACAAGAAACAAAGAAATCAGCTGCAGTAAAGTTGTAATGTTAAAAAACATAATAAATTCCTCTATGTAAAGTTAATTCATATTTCATTAGTTACAGATTAACCTAGAAATAAGTATATACCTACAGTATATTCTAATATCTTTGATCTCAGATAATTCTTTGTAAAAAATTTTCTACTTAGATTGTACTAAAAAATATAAGCTTACTTAATCTGAAATTAAAATTTCTATACAAATCAAATCATCCATCTTCTGAGATATAAAAAACCGAATTAATTTTTTATTCAAATACTGGTTTTCAATCTCTTTTCGTAAATTTTTTTTATTCAAGACAGAATCGTCAAGCAAGATAACAATAAAATTCATACGATTGAAAAGATAACTTGTCTTTATAATTTAATTATGATATGAATAATATATCATTATTTTATAGGGTTGCTAACTCAATGGTAGAGTACTCGGCTTTTAATCGATTTGTTCCGGGTTCGAACCCCGGGCAACCCAATAGAGCGTTATAGTCCCCAGACTCTTCCAAAAAACGTAAAAAATCAAATTTGTAACAAAGACGTCACAGTACTTAAGAATATACCCCCAGGGGAATTCGAATCCCCGTTACCTCCGTGAAAGGGAGATGTCCTAGGCCTCTAGACGATGGGGGCCTTAAAAATTTTAATTAAATTTTATATACTATACATATTTATCTATCCAGACAGAATATGTCAACTAATTGTTTAAATAGTAAATATTTTTAACGATTATAAAAAAATATCTGCATAAAAACTACCCAAATGAATCTAATTCTACCATCACTGTATTTAACTATTCTAATTTTTGTATTAGTTACTATTACGTTCCTTCTTTTACAACAAATTATTCGAAAACGAGAAACTGAAATTGAGTTTATTTCCCTACAAAAAAAGCTAAAACAAGGGGAAATGAACTGTGAAGATTATTATGCACTTGGAGTTATTTATCTTTCAAAAAAATTATTTGATCAAGCTATAATTCAATTTTCTTATGCGTTAAAAACCTGGAACATAAACGACATATTTGGATTAGCAAATTTATATAACACTATTGGATTTACATACTTTGAAACTAACCAACTTGATTTTGCAATTTATTACTATAAAAAAGCTACTGAAACAAAACCTGACTATACTACGGCAATAAAGAATTTAGGTTATGCCTATGAGAGAAAAAAACTCATACAAGAAGCTATAGAAACCTACAAGACAGTCCTAAAATATGATCAGAATGACGATATTGCAAATGAAAAACTAGTTTCTCTTTCAAGAAAAACACAAATATCGGGATGACAGGATTTGAACCTGCGACATTCTGCTCCCAAAGCAGACGCGCTACCAAGCTGCGCTACATCCCGTTATTCAAAACTGCTTTTCATAATAGCACACGAAAGATAACATGTCTACAAAAATTTTTCAGTTTAATCTATTTAATTTTTATAAAAAATCCGCAATAAAATGCTACTATTAATATATATGCTTATATAGGAGAAAATACGTGAAAAATTGGATCTCACTTTTATTAATATTTAATCTATTCCTACTTCCTTCTACAGCAAAAGCAGACGTCGCTGGCTTAAAGCCTTGTAACGAGTCAAAAGAATTTCAACGCCGCTTAGACCAAAGTGTCAAAAAACTTGAAACGAGACTCAAAAAATACGAAGCTGGAAGCCCACCTGCGTTAGCTTTGCAAAAGCAAATCGAAAAAACTCAAATAAGATTTGAACGCTATGGAAAATCTGGTTTGCTGTGCGGAACAGACGGTTTACCACACTTAATTACTGACGGTCGCTGGAATCATAGTGGAGAGTTTGTGATTCCCGGTATATTCTTTTTGTATATAGCAGGCTGGATAGGTTGGGTTGGAAGAAGCTATGTTCAATGGGCTAGAACAACAGAAAAACCAACAGAAAAAGAGATTATTATAGACGTCCCAGTAGCGTTGAGCTTTGTAACAACAGGATTTATATGGCCTTTTACGGCGTTTAAAGAATTTACAAGTCATAACTTAATAGCCCCAGCTGAAGAAGTTACAATTTCTCCCCGATAAATCAATAATAATATACTCAAATATTCAATATGGATAATAACTTTTTAAAATACTTATCGACGGCGCCTGTATTACTAACCGTTTGGCTATCTTTCACAGCTGCACTAGTGATAGAAGGAAATAGATTCTATCCTGATATGCTGTATTTTCCTCTGTAAGATTTGTATAACGAAATTTAAATTGAATAATAAGATAAAACATGTTATGCTACTGCTAAACCTATCTATATAGTGTTAGATCTTTTTAATTCATGAGGATCGGAAGATAGCAATGAAAAAAGATACAATACGTTATAGATTAGGTGAGGTCTTTTAAATAAAAAATTAAAAAACTTTGTCACCAAATCATTTGTTTTTTGAGAATATCAAAACACTTTTTGCAAAAGATGTATATTCTTTATCTTGAATCTTAAAAATTTAATAATACGAATCGATTTAATCTAGTTTATACTATAAAATAGATAGTTAATAATACTAAAAACAAGAGGATTGAAATGACTCCATCTCTATCAGCTTTCATAAACAGCTTACTTCTAGGTCTATTTGTAGTGGTTATTCCAATCGGTTCTGCTGTACTCTTAGTCAGTCAGGCTGATCGCGTAACTCGTAACTAGGTAAAATAAGTTCTAATAAATTTGAGTTTTATTAGAACTATCTTTAAACCATATAAAAAGGAAATGACTACATAATATTAATTATTGTCTACAAAAGTAGTAAAAATAAAGTCTTCTTTTACAATTATCAATAATTAAATTAGTTATACTCTAGACATGAAAATCCAAATCTCTCCTAAACCTCTTTCTTTAAGTTTTATTATATTATTATCTTTTTCAACAGCTTCTCTTGCAATTGATTTAGATGAAAATACTAGAACTGTTCCCCTAGATTCTTCAGGTACGACAGTTATTTTAACTCCAGAACAAGTAAAAAGAGGAAAAAGACTTTTTAATGCATCTTGTGGCCAATGTCATGTTGGAGGCATTACTAAAACTAACCCTAACCTTGGTTTAGAACCAGATGCACTAAGCTTAGCAACCCCACCTAGAGATAACGTAAATGCTCTTGTAGATTATTTGAAAAACCCCACAAGTTACGATGGTTTAGAATCTATAGCCGAACTACATCCTAGTACAAAAAGCGCAGATATATTCCCAAAAATGCGTAGTTTAAGTGATGAAGATCTATTTGCAATCAGTGGTCATATATTGCTTCAGCCTAAACTGGGTGGAGAAAAATGGGGAGGAGGGAAAATCTACTATTAAGTACTCACAAGATGCAATATCTATATAAAAATTTCATTTATTGCATCTTTACATAAAATAAATACCAACATCCGTAATAAGGATCTTCTACTTATTACTATGAATAATAAATTAATCATTTTAGAGAACATTAAATTAGCTCTCATATATCATGGAGATAATCTTTTGAATATTTTTATGGAACATAAATTTTACCCGATAAATAAAATTTATCTTGGTAAAATTTCAAACATTCTTCCAAGTCTTGGAGCAGCTTTCATTCAGTTAGACAAATCAAAAGGAAAAAATGGATTCGTTCACTTTGACAGGTTAAATAAAGAACAATCAAAAAATTGGTTACAAAATTCTTATAAAAATAAACACTTTTTAGTTCAAATAATAAGAGAACCAATAGGTAATAAAGGACCTACAGTATCAACTAATATATCTTTAAAAGGAAAATATCTGACCCTCCAACCTTTCCAAGGAGAAAAAAAAGTATACAGAGATGATGATACACATAAAGAATATCTTCATGCTTTAAGATGTCTTCTCAGTTCGAAAAGGTTACACCTATCGGTAAAGAAAGAATCGATCAACGCAAACATCGACTTTTTACTTATAGAAATAACTAATCTAAAATCTAGCTGGATAAAATTAGTGCAGAAATCAAAATCCTCTGCATTACCATCTTCTTTAAATGAAAAAAAAGACTTTATTTCTAAGTTACTTGCAGATTACAAAAACGTAAAGTTCGAGTTTATACATATTGATTCTTATATAAAATCTTTTACGATAAAAAAAATTCTATCAAAAATAGACATTTATAATAACTTGAAATCAAAGACAAGAATCATTTATCACAAAAATAAAATTAATTTAATTAAGCATTTATCGCTAGACTTAATTATATCAGACATTACAAAACCAAGAATCAATCTTTATACTGGAGGTTATATTATAATAGAAAAAACAGAGGCTTTAACAACAATAGATATAAACTCAGGATCATTTAAGTCTTTACCAAGTTCACGTCAGACAAGTCTATGGGTCAATTATTTGGCGATTTATGAAATAGCAAAACAAATAAAACTAAGAAATATAGGTGGAATTATTATAATAGATTTTATAGATTCTAGTAACCAATATGATCAAATGAAATTATTAAGATACATCGATACTTTACTAAAAAAAGATCAAACGAAATGTACTATCGTTCAAGTATCAGAATTAGGTCTTTTGGAGTTGACTAGAACTAGATATGGACAGAGTGTTTACGATGCATTTACTCGTAAGTGTAAAATGTGTAAAGGATTAGGTTATACATCTACCAATTTAAACTTAGATCGATTGAATTTTTATCCTATTCTACTAGAAAGGAGTCCGATTTTTTTAAAAAATCAATAATCTAATCTTTACTATAAAAATAATCGTAACATAATAAATTGGGCATGTAGCTCAGTGGACAGAGTACCAGATTCCGATCCTGGTTGCCGTGGGTTCAATTCCCTCCATGCTCAATAAATAGTCTACTATAAGGGGTCAAAAGTAAAAAAGATGCAATTTTTCTCTAAATATGTTAGTATTGTTTTGCATGGGACTGTTTAGGGATCGACACTTTCTCAAAGATAATGAAATGATGCAAGTCAAGTCCAAGTTTTCTTGTACTAAAAACTTATAAAATAAATGCAAATAACATAGTTTCTTTTAATCAAAAACTTGTATTAGCTTAAAATAAATTTTAAATTTCATAAAGTAAATTAATATTCTTCGTATTTAAATCAGAGATATAAGAAAAATAGTTTTATAAATTGAATAAAACTAAACTTGTGAATGAATTCTTTACCTTTAATTCAGTGGACGTGGGTTCAATTCCCACCAGTTCCAAAATTTAATTGACTCGCATCTGTGGCCGAGTGGTCGAAGGCACCGGACTCATAATCCGTATCTCGCAAGAGACATCGCTGGTTCAAACCCAGCCGGATGCAATTCACACGCAAATTACTTTCTTAGACGTAAAAAATTCAAATTTTTGTAAATTTAATATTTTGTCCATATAAATTAATGAAACACACTATATCTGTTTTAGTAGAAGATGAGTCTGGAGTCTTAACGCGAATAGCAGGTCTTTTTGCACGAAGAGGATTTAATATCGAAAGTCTAGCAGTTGGACCTGCAGAAGAATTAGGAGTATCTAGAATTACAATGGTTGTACCTGGTGAAGAAAGAACAATTGAACAACTTACAAAACAACTATATAAGCTAGTTAACATACTTCGAGTTCAAGACATAACAGACGTGCCATGTGTCGAAAGAGAGCTGATTCTTTTAAAAGTTAATGCAGCCAATAATAAAAGATCAGAATTACTGGAGATAGTGCAGATATTTCGAGCACGAGTAGTAGATCTAGCTGAAAATTCAGTCATTATTGAAGCTACAGGAGATCCAGGAAAAATAATGGCTATTGAACAAATTTTAAAACCATTCGGTATTATCGAAATAGCCAGAACTGGAAAAATCTCTTTAACCCGTGAGTCAAAAGTAAATACGGAGCTTCTAAAAACTTTAATTAACTGAAATTAAAATGTTAAATGGGGGTGGAGGGACTCGAACCCTCACGACCAAATAGCCAACAGATTTTAAGTCTGTTGTGTCTACCATTCCACCACACCCCCTATTTCATTTTAGGCGGCACCCGGATTTGAACCGGGGATGAAGGATTTGCAATCCCTTGCCTTACCACTTGGCCATACCGCCATTTTCATAGGTCACAAATAATAATACACTTTTTTTCTTTTTACGTATAGATTTGAAAAATTATTTAATTATAACCTATGTTCTAAAAACTCTACTTTTTCTAATATCTTCAGCTTGAATAGTTACCAAATCAGCTTTAGTTAAAACTCGATCACCAGCCGCAAACATTCTATTAGCTTGCCTCATTCTAGCTCTGTCAATAGCATTTCGAACACTCCTAGCATTTGCGAAATGGGGTTGTTGAGCTCGTAATTTTATATATTCTAAAAGCGCGATTTCAGACTCTTCTGTAAGAACATATTGTTGATCTTGTAACATCATTTTTCCAATCTGTAGTAATTCTTCCGGAGTATAATCTGGAAAATCTACATGGTTGGCAACTCTAGAGGATAGCCCTGGATTGGAAGTATAGAAACTATCCATTCTATCTTTATATCCTGCAAATATAATAATAAGATCGTCTCTCTGGTTCTCCATAACTTGAAGTAAAATCTCTATCGCCTCAGCCCCGTAATCTCTTTCATTATCTGGCTTATATAAATAATAAGCTTCATCAATGAACAAAACACCCCCCATTGCACGTTTTAAAACCTCTTTTGTTTTTGGAGCAGTATGGCCAATGTACTGCCCGACTAAGTCATCTCTAGTAACAGTTATCAAATGTCCTTTTCTAACATAACCTAGTCTAAATAATATGTCTGCCATCTTCAAAGCGACAGTAGTTTTTCCAGTTCCAGGACTTCCGGTAAACGACATATGTAAACCAGGATTTGAGGATGTTAAACCTAAAGCTTTACGAAGCCTATGAACCAGTAAAAGAGCCGCAATCTCTCTAATTCTAGTTTTCACAGGGACCAATCCAATTAGATCCTCATCTAGTTGATCTAAAACTTCTTGAATCTGGCGTTTTTCATACTCTTCTTGAAGATTTACCAAAACGTCACCTTGATTTCCTTGTAGGAATGTATTAGTACTCATAAAAAAATTCGATTATGTATTTAAGTAATGAAATAAAAATAGAGAGGATACATCCTCTCTATTTACTTAGAATGTTATCTAATATTTAAACTATTAGTAACGCTCTCCTTCAGGTTTGCTAGTAGCATAACTTTGAATTGTGTAACGAATAAATCTAGATCTATCTTCTGTACGAGCTAGAGTAAAACCAGGTTCGTTAGACGTTGGTCTTTGTACGATGAAAGAAAGACAACAGCTTTCAACACCTCTTGAGTTATCAAACGCGTTAACTTTTACATAAGCATTAGGTTTAGCTTTACGAGCTGCGTTAACTTCAAACATAACAGCAGCAGCATCTTTAATACCAAAAAGTGGAAGACCCCACATTTCCCAGTAACAGTTACGTGGATGCGGATCATCTGTCCACTCAACGTTAAGAGCCCACCCTTTGCTAATAGAGTATTGAATTTGTTTAACGATTTGCTCGTCAGTTAAGTCTGGAAGGAAGGAAAAAGCGCCTTGTGTTAATCTCACGATATACTCCTTTGGTTAAATTAATAATACTATCGGTTAGACGTAGCTGTCTCGATAAAGTCAGCTGTATCTGTGGATGCGTAATTGAACGTAATATCTTTCCAAAGATCTAAAGCTGTTTGAAGAGGACCACAGCTCTTAGCAGCAGCTTTAAGAATTTGAGGACCTTCAGCTAGATAATCACGACCTTCGTTACGAGCAACAACCATACACTCAAGAGCTACACGGTTTGCTGTAGCACCTGCTTGAATACCATCAGGGTGACCAATTGTACCACCACCAAATTGTAATACAACATCATCACCTAGATAGTGAATTAGTTGATGCATTTGACCACAGTGAATACCACCAGAAGCTACTGGAAGACATTTAGCTAGAGAAGCCCAGTCTTGAGCGAAGAATAAACCTTGAGGAAGGTTAACATCTAATTTAGTTGATAGTAAAACATTGTAGAAACCTTTAACCATTAAAGGGTCACCTTCTAATTTACCCACAACTGTACCAGCGTGAATATGGTCAACACCAGCCATACGCATCCACTTACAAATAACACGGAAGTTCATACCGTGAGTTTTTTGACGGGAATATGTAGAGTTACCAGCACGGTGTAAATGTAAGATCATGCTGTTTTTACGAGCCCAGATACCCATACTTTGGATAGCAGTATAACCAATTACAAGGTCGATCATACAAATAACACTTCCAATCTCTTTAGCAAACTCAGCACGCTCGTACATATCTTCCATAGTACCAGCTGTAACGTTGAAGTAGTGACCTTTAACTTCACCAGCAGCTGCAGCGGCTCTATTAACACCTTCAATACCGAATAAGAAACGCTCTCTCCATCTCATGAAAGGTTGAGAGTTAATGTTCTCATCATCTTTAAGGAAATCTAAACCACCTTTTAAACCTTCGTATACAACACGTCCATAGTTTTTACCAGATAAACCTAATTTAGGTTTAACAGTTGCTCCTAATAAAGGACGTCCATATTTATCAAGTCTTTCACGCTCAACAACTACACCAGTAGCAGGACCTTGGAATGTTTTTAAGTATGCAACTGAGATTCGCATATCTTCCAAACGTAGTGCGTTTACAGCTTTGAAACCGAAAACATTACCAATGATAGATGCAGTTAAGTTAGCAAGAGATCCTTCTTCGAATAAATCTAGTTCATAAGCAATATATGCAAAGTACTGATCAGCTGCACCAGGAACTGGGTCAACTCTGTAAGCTTTTGCTCTATAAAGATCACAAGCTGTTAAAAGGTCAGTCCAAACAACTGTCCATGTAGCTGTAGAAGACTCACCAGCAATAGCTGCTGCACATTCTACAGGGTCAACACCTTTTTGAGGAGTCATACGGAACATAGCTAGAACATCAGTATCTTTAATGTTGTAATCAGCATCCCAGTAACCCATTTTTGCGTAAGGGATAACGCCTGATTCGTAACGTTCGTTTTTGATTCGAGTCCGTGACTCAACGGATTGAGACATACATTCCTCCTGTAAAGGTTATAGTCGATAAAGTATAAGTTGTGATATTAAGTTGTAAACAAAGAAAATCACAATAATTGTAGCTGAAAAACTCACTGAGTTTTGTAACTGATTAATTTGTATCTTCTGATCATAATAGCAAGAAAATAACACAGAAATGCAAACCTTTACTTATACGTTTCATAAGATTAACTTATGCGTAACAAATAACCATTCTTTTGATATAAAGCTTGCTAATGAAAACTAGAACAAGTAGATTTTAAAATAAAACTACTTAATTATAAAAAACTATTATGTACCAAAACATATTAAATGTTACGACTCAAATTGCAAAAGACCCTGTGCCAATACTAATAGAAAAATTATCCTTCGAAGATGATATAGTAGTAAAAATCCAAAGTAATTATGATAATTTAAATTTTGAAGAACAAAAAAAAAATTCAATACAACTCAATTCTAATATTAATGAAAATCAAAATCCAATTGTAAACTTCCCAAATTTTTCTCGAATTTTCTTAAATAAAAGATCTCCTAGCTTTCCAAATCAAGAACAAAAGTATGTTTTAAATAAATTGAAGCATATACCTTGCTATACTCTTGTAAATGATAAAAATGAAATTGTAATGGCATCTCCAAGAATTCATAAAGAATATAACTCATTAGAATGGTTGTACAGTAAATATTGTGAATTATTTCTCTGGTCAGGAGATAAGGGGTCTGTTTCTCTGAGTTTATTTTTTATGAATCGAGAGGATGCTGCTACGTACTTGCAAGAAATCTGCAAAAAAGAACCGAAAGAATCCGAAATACGAGGATTAAAGATAAAAACTACTGGATTAGATGTATTCTACAAATTTAATCGGACGTCTCCTCCTAAAAATCAGACTCGACTTGTATGTGATCTTCAAGAGATCGAGCTACTTCTTAAAAATTATATAAAAGACTCATCTAATAGCATAAATTCAAAACAAAAATATTCGACTGATTGGTTTCAAGGAACACCTATTTATACTTTCAAAACATTTGTAAATCCAAAAGAAAAAGAACTTTTAACCTATTCTTCTGCAATAAAAAATGGAAAAAAGTTGATCTTTTTTAGCAAAGAAGATGCTAATAAAGCCTGGAAATCTTACCTCTCTCGAACAAATCAAAATTACCTTAAAAAAACTCCTAACTTGGAAATTTACAACCTGGAAAGTTTACTCTTAGACCTCGAAAATAATGCAACTAATTCCATTCTCGAAACAATACTAATACCTCCATCCGCATTTAATAAAAGTAACAATTTCTCAGAAATAGAGTCTTTTCAAAACACGACCCATGATTTTAATAAACATCTTTTCAAAACCAAATTAAAACTAAAAGAATTTCAAAGATTTTATAAGGGTTTAATTTGGTTATTTACATCGGATACTCTACCAAGTGAAGAAAATTCATGGTGAAAGCTTAACCGAATAAATTTTAAAATTTACATATAATTATAGTATTAGATTGTTTATCCTTTACGAGAATAATACTCAACGACTAATAACTCATTTAATTGGAGAGCTACCCAATCTCTCTCTATAATTCCATTAACTTTTCCTGTCAAGGTGGATTTATCAATTTCTAAATGAGTTGGAATATTAGCTAACCCAGGAAAAGACATATAAGTTTCCACTAATTGCTTAGATTTTAAATTACTTCTAATAGTAATCTCATTACCAGTCTGACATTGATAACTAGGTATAGAAACTCGTTTTTTATTGATGCAAATATGTCCATGCGTAACTAACTGTCTTGCTGCTGGTATTGTAGGTGCCATACCTAACCTAAAAACAACATTGTCGAGTCTCATTTCTAATAATTGTAAGAGTGCCTCACCAGTAGACCCTTTTATTCTTCTAGCATCTCTTACATACTTTAAAAGTTGCCTTTCAGTTAATCCATAATTAAATCTAAGCTTTTGCTTCTCTTCTAGTCGTATTGAATACTCAGAAGGTTTTCTATTTTGATCTCCATGTTGACCAGGTCTTGTATTTCTTTTTGTTATTTTTCTCGTTAAGCCAGGTAACTCTCCCAACCGACGAATTATTCTTACTACAGCTCCTCTGTATCTAGACATAAAAAAGTTCTCTCCTTCAAAAATAAACTCTTTTTAAACAATTTTAAATTTTAAATCGTCATTACTTTTATACTTCATAAAAAAATAAAGTTCTAGTTATTATAGGTAATTAATTAAATGAGACACTACTTTCATAATAAAAATAATAAAACAAAAACACTTTACTATGCATCATTATTTATTGTATATTTAGAATAGATAAAAACTGCTGGTGTAGCTCAATTGGTAGAGCAACTGATTTGTAATCAGTAGGTTGCGGGTTCAAGTCCCTTTACCAGCTTAGAAGAATAAAAAATTCCTAGCTAATCTTCCAACTTACGAAAATGAATTTTAGATCTCTCTAAATAACACTTTGTAAAAGTTATAATGATACTTAAAATATACTCATTGTGTACACAAATTATTTTCAACTAAATAAACTGAAATTGTACAGAATTAAATTTGTTAATCATAATTCTAAAAAAGAAGTTGCATAAATTGATAGTGAAATGTTAGTATATTTTCATTAACAATAAAAAGGGCGGTTAGCTCAGCGGTAGAGCGCCTGCCTTACAAGCAGGTGGTCACTGGTTCAAATCCAGTACCGCCCAATGTTTAATAGCATAGACTACATAAGGGTTCATCGTCTAAGGGATCAGGACAGGGACCTTCTAAGTCTCTAATGTAGGTTCGAATCCTACTGAGCCTATAAACCGTAGTAATTATATTTCTAATAACTACTTTATCTCTCCAAAAACCTTAAGAAAAGTTTTTAGAACTTTATCTCCAGAATCAATAGTCTCCAAAGGATCTTTTCTTAAACGATGTCTTAAGCACATTGTTATAATAGCTTTAATGTCACTACTTGTAACACTAGTTCTTCCTTCATAAGCTGCATAAGCTCTCGACGCTCTATTAGTTACAATATCTCCTCGCAGACCATCCACATCTAGTTCACTACAAACTTGAGATATCTTCACTCTCAAATCATACTCAATGCTAACTTGAGGTAATAATTTCTGAGCATTTATAATCTTTCTTCTAAATTCTTCTTGTTTATCTCGATACTTGGCTAAAGATTCTTGTGGATTTTTATCAAATTCAGATCTTTGTTCCACGATCTGAACTCTTAGCTCTGGACTTTTCACCGTTCTAATTTCAGAATGCATGCCAAATCTATCTAATAATTGAGGTCGAAGTTCACCTTCTTCTGGATTTCCCGAACCGACAAGAACAAATCTAGCTGGGTGTCGTATAGAAATACCTTCTCTTTCTACTGTATTCCATCCAGAAGCAGCAGAATCTAATAAAATGTCAACTAAATGATCATCTAAGAGATTTACCTCATCGACATATAAAATACCACGATTTGCTTTTGCAAGTAAACCAGGTTCAAATGCTTTAACTCCATCTGTCAGTGCTTTTTCTATGTCAATAGTTCCACATACCCGATCTTCTGTAGCACCAAGGGGTAAATCAACCATCATAACTTTTTTCAAGTCTACTTCCATTCGAATACCTTTTTCAATAGAACTACGGACCTCATCACTCATAAGCTCGAAGTCATTAGGGTGAGAATTAAATGGATCATCTTTAATAACTTCTATTTCTGGTAATATGTCTGTGATAGCTCTTATAGTCGTAGATTTCCCAGTTCCTCGGTCTCCCATAATGATCACACCCCCAATTTTAGGATCTATAACATTAAGAGCTAAAGCGAGTTTCATCTCTTCCTGACCTACAATAGCTGTAAATGGGAATATAGGGCGATTTGTATTTTTTATAATATTTGCAGTCACAATAATTTTTATTCTTTGTTATATTTTTTATAGTTAAAATCTATTCTAATTAAACCCAACCTAATTAAGAGCTCACACTAGTAAGAAAAGTTTATTTATTTAACAACATAAGTTTTAGATGAAATAAGAGTCTTTAAGTCTCTTATTTCTTTTTTCTGAACTTAAACCAATAGAAAACTTTATTGGTATAAAGAAGTTCCTAAACGAATTGCTAGTATCAGAGATACTAATGCTAATATAAGAGCAACAAATATTTGTGTATCGCTAATCATAATTATTCTCCTTATCTCTTTTCTATCAAGATAATAGATCATATAATAAATTTTTTGACAGTTATTTAGATGGACTTTACAGATCTGAAACAAAATTATCAAAAAAAAAAAAAAATAACTAGTAATTTCTACATTTAGAAATGGTTGACAATTCTTCTAATCAACACTATCGTAGATTCAGGTTGAAAAAATTAATCCCCAAAGTAGTTTTGAAATCAATTCTATAACAAGAGCATATAATTTAGGATATCATGGAGAGTTTGATCCTGGCTCAGGATGAACGCTGGCGGTATGCTTAACACATGCAAGTCGTACGAAGGCTTTTGGCCTTAGTGGCGGACGGGTGAGTAACACGTGA